>Ga0307509_10011457_pt1 | contig 10733 bp, 10 predicted proteins | sample 10_EM_MG_FD_202245 | JGI IMG/M metagenome (GOLD analysis project Ga0307509, IMG submission 202245) | Populus trichocarpa ectomycorrhiza microbial communities from riparian zone in the Pacific Northwest, United States - 10_EM | ecosystem: Host-associated > Plants > Roots > Unclassified | place...
CCCTACAATGCTGACTTCGATGGTGATGAAATGAACATGCAGTACGTACTTACGACACATGGGGGGATTCGCGGCTAATGTACACATCGAAGTATTCCCCAGAGTGAGGAAACCAGGGCCGAGTTGAGCCAGATCGCCTGGGTACCCAGACAGGTAGGGCAACAGCAATCTCGGTACAGAACCCATGACGAATTCCCCTCGCAGATCATCTCTCCGCAAGCCAACAAACCCGTCATGGGGATCGTTCAGGATACTTTGTGTGGTATTCGGAAGTTCACGCTTCGCGATGCATTCCTGGAGTGGACTCAGGTTCAGAACATCCTGTTGTGGGTCCCAGACTGGAACGGAGACATTCCCATCCCAGCCATCCTCAAGCCGAAACCCCTCTGGACAGGAAAGCAAATCTTATCGCTCTGCATACCTCGTGGGATCAACATCTACCGTTCACCTGACCCCAAATCCTCCAACCCAGTGTTTGACGACGGGGTCATGATCGAGAATGGGGAGATCATCTTCGGCATCGTTGAGAAGAAGACAGTTGGGGCATCTCAAGGCGGTCTTGTTCACGTCGTCTTCCGAGAGAAGGGCCCCGAGGCAACTAGGGGCCTTTTCACCGGCCTGCAAACGGTAGTCAACTACTGGTTGTTCCACAACGGCTTCAGCATCGGGATTGGGGACACTATCGCCGACAAGGGGACCATGGCCTACATCACCCAACAGATCGCTGAACGAAAGTCCAACGTTTCACGCATCATCGAAGACGCACATCACGATCAATTGAAGGCTGCACCAGGGATGACCATCCGCGAGTCCTTCGAGAGCCGCGTAGAGCGAGAGCTGAATCTCGCCAGAGACCATTCTGGTCAATACGCGCAGAAAAGTCTGAAGGAAGACAACAACGTCAAGCAGATGGTCGTCGCTGGTTCGAAAGGCTCATTCATCAACATCTCCCAGATGTCCGTTTGCGTAGGACAACAGAGTGTTGAAGGAAAGCGAATTCCCTTTGGGTTCCGCCACCGCACACTCCCTCATTACAACAAGGACGACTTCAGCGCCGAAGCCAGAGGCTTTGTGGAGAACTCTTACCTGCGCGGTCTGACTCCACAAGAGTTTTTCTTCCATGCCATGGCCGGTAGGGAGGGGTTGATCGATACTGCCGTCAAGACCGCTGAGACAGGATACATTCAGAGACGACTGGTCAAGGCCCTCGAAGACGTCCAGGTGTGCTATGATGGGACAGTGCGTAACTCGTTGGGGGATCTTATTCAGTTTGTCTACGGCGAGGACGGGATGGACGGAGCTTTTATCGAGCGTCAGAGCATCGATACATTCGCCCTTAACAACAAGGAGTTCGCTCATCAATACCGCGTCGATGTCACCGATCCGGCTGGAGGCTTCGTGCCCGGAACCCTCCAAGTGGGGATTGACGACAGCTCCCTCGAGCTACAGGCAAAATTGGACGAGGAGTACAAACAACTCGTGGAAGACCGCCACCTTCTGCGCCATTTCGTCTTCCCACAACAAGATTCAAGCTCTCCCCACTACCTACCCGTGAACCTTCACCGAATCGTCGAAAACGCCAAACAGATCTTCCATATCGACGCTAGGAAACCAAGTGACTTGGACCCTGCGTACATCATCGAGGCCCTCACAACTCTATTAGAACGGCTCGTCGTTGTCCGTGGTGACGACCCCCTCAGCCTCGAAGCGCAACAGAATGCAACCATGGCTTTCAGGATGCACCTTCGGGCGACTTTCAGTACCAGGCGAGTTCTGGAGAGGCACCATCTCAATCGCGAGGCGTTCGACTGGGTTCTTGGAGAGATCGAAACCAAGTTCAACCAATCAGTCGCTCATCCTGGAGAGATGTGCGGAACCCTTGCGGCGCAGTCGATCGGAGAACCTGCAACACAAATGACACTCAACACATTCCACTACGCCGGTGTCTCGAGTAAAAACGTGACCTTGGGAGTTCCTCGCCTCAAGGAGATCATCAACGTTGCCACGAACATCAAGACACCGTCCCTGTCTGTCTACCTCCAGCCCGAAATCGCCAAGGATCCAATCCTAGCCAAGAACGTACAACAGGAGCTCGCGTACACCACCTTGCGTACGGTCACGGCCGCGGTCGAGATCTGGTACGACCCCGACCCTAGCTCTACTATTATCGAGGAAGACAGTATCTTCGTGGAATCATTCTTCGCCATCCCTGACGAGGAAGTGGAGTCCAAACTTCACCTCCAATCACCGTGGCTCCTTCGCCTGGAGCTTGACCGCGCAAAGATGATAGACCGTAAACTTACTATGCCCTATGTGGCTGGTAGGATTGCCGAAAGCTTCAAAACCGACCTGTTTGTTATCTGGAGTGAAGACAACTCAGAGAAGTTGGTGATTCGTTGCCGTGTGTTGGGTGGAGCAGACAAGGACGAAGATGGGATGGGCACGGTCGAGGAAGACGTCTTCTTGCGCCAACTGGAGAACACAATGCTGGATTCAGTCAGTTTGCGCGGCGTCAAGGGAATTGAACGGGTCTTCCTCCAGGAACACGACAAGGTCGTCATCACGGCGGAGGGTAGTATCAAGGGGCGCGACGAGAAGGAATGGGTATTGGAAACTGACGGTGTCAATCTTCAGACCGTCATGTGCATCGAAGGCGTGGACTTTCGACGGACATATTCCAACAGCTGTGTGGAGATATTCAACGTCCTTGGAATCGAAGCCGCTCGGGCTGCAATCATGAAAGAACTCCGAAAGGTTATCGAATTCGATGGATCATACGTTAACTATCGACACCTCGCCCTCCTTTGCGATCTAATGACCCACCGGGGTACTCTCATGGCCATCACCCGGCATGGTATTAACCGTGCGGATACTGGGGCCCTCATGCGATGTTCCTTCGAGGAGACCGTTGAAATCCTCATGGAAGCTGCCGCTGTGGGAGAAAAAGACGATTGTCACGGTATCGCTGAAAATGTTATGTTCGGGCAGATGGCACCCATGGGAACGGGTTCCTTTGACGTCGCGTTGGACATTGATATGTTGAAGGACGTCATTGTGGATCACCGCCTGCCACCTCAGAACATGCTTGCCGTCCAAACAGACGGTGGTATGACCCCAGGACAAGTCGCGATGACACCCTACGACAGTAACTCTCCCATGTGGCACGACGCTTCGTTCAGGGCAGAGACCGCAGCATTTTCGCCGTTGGCCGTTAACGGTGGCGACGACCCTGCCAACTTCTCCTACCTGGGTTTCGGTCAGAGTCCCAAAAGTACTGGCGGAATGTCCCCTGGCCCTCCCACGTATAGTCCAAGCTCCCCGAACGTGTATTCCCCCACTTCGCCATATGTGCCCGCCCAATCACCCTATCAAGCCACCTCGCCATTCATGACCTCCCCGTATTCCACATCCCCGTTCTTCGATCGTTCACGAAGCGCGACATCCCCGACATACTCTCCAACTTCCCCAGCCCTCAACCTCACTTCACCGAACTATTCTCCCACGAGCCCTCGTTACTCACCGACCTCCCCATCGTTCTCCCCCACATCTCCTCGGTATAGCCCCCAGTCGCCTTCCTTCAGTCCCACTTCTCCTCGGTATTCGCCCACAAGCCCATCGTTCAGTCCAGCATCTCCACGGTGTAAGTCTTCTCCCCCCACACGACCCAAAGCTCTATTGACCATTCTACCAGATTCTCCAAGTTAGTCATGGGTTGCGTCTCACCATTTATATTTTACTGACTCGTCGTTCCCCCCACCCTCTTGGCGTATAGCTTGTGAGTAATTTCAACGATACCATGCCTAAAAACTAACAGTCTTTAATAGCACCGGTTCAAATGTCCCCATCGTCTCCCAAGTACTCCCCTACATCACCAGCATCGCCTTCCTCACCGAAATATTGTTCGTGGTTTCCCTCTCTCCATTCGAAACACTTCCTGACACTTTCCCTCCTAGCGCCCACCTCGCCCACCTATTGTAAGTCAATCGCCTACCGACCTATGAGCGATAATGACATCTTGTTCCAGCGCCCGCATCTCCAGCCTATAGCCCTACTTCACCACAGTGGTCGCCGACGAGCCCTGCGCACGGTGGCAGGAACGGCACCAACAATTACTCGACATCTCCATCCTGGGAATGAGGCATTGTAATCTTAGCCCAGGATATGTTCGAACTCATTCTCGGGATGCTTTGGAGTACACGTGTATTTACGCATTTAGAGATTTCAGAGTTTCGCTCTCCCTAGCACGAAATTTGATGATTGTACCGACTTGACCTGGTGAATGTCAGACATCGTCACCGGCCGACAAATGTGCCCATGGTTGTATCCCACCCTTGTAGATGTTCAGCTGCGGGATACACTCAAACGTAATTTTGCAACATTACCTATCGATGCCACTCTTGCCACCTGGTTTATAGAACTGGGGTCGGCGAAGCAAACTACAGACTACAGCACCACCGAGCCCGATGTTGTGAACCAGTCCGAACTTCTCCGTTGCCCCAGGAACTTGCATTGGACCAGCCCCTTCACAACTCGCGTTAGGTTTCGTGCAGATGACGGATTGCGTGTGCTTACACCCCCGTAGCTGCATGGTGATGTAAAAGTGCATCCCAAGCCCTGTTGCGCCGAGGGGGTGACCCTTCGCCTGGGGGGGATAAATCTTCCAATGCGGAAGGTGTGAGGGTACGGGCTCACCTCCAAGCCCCCACTCGGGTTGACCACGTACTTGCCTCCGTACTGATTAAATAGGTCAGACAATCAGAGAGCAGATGAACAGGTGTCCGGTAATACAGTATTGTCACCCCGTTCGACCAGTTCAACAGCTCCTCCGGGTGAACAGAGTCGCAGGGCGTCGTATGTAATCAACTGTCGCTTGATTAGAGCGACTCTCAGACATCGCGATAAGCCCACCTCATTGGATGCAAAGCAGTCATGAAGCTCAATGACCGCGACCTCGTCTCTCCCTTCACCCCTAGGGAACCCCGCCTGAGAGAAGACCTCATCTGCGCATCGTCGTGTCATGGTGAAACCAACGAGCTCCATTGCGCTCCGTTCTTCAAATGTTTCGAGACCATCGGTACCCAATGCATTCCCCGCGACCTCTATCGCCTGATTCTCTAACCCATGCTGGTGGACAAAACCCTCAGATGCAATGATGCAACAGGCTGCTCCGTCCTGGAGGAATTCAAATTTCGGAACGACGAAGATACCGTAGTTGGAACGTACTGAGGTTGGGCTGCACATGAACTTTGTGAGTTCGTTGGTGATTCGCGGCGCCGCCATGACTTGTTCGGTGCTCCATCCGCTACGGAACTGCGAATACGGATTGTTCAAGGAGTGTTTGTGGTTCTTGGAGGCTTTAAATGGAGACTGTCGGAAGAGTTTCTTGGAGGAGACTGGAACCTTTACCTATCTTGGCGAAATGCTCGACGGTTCCGCCATATTTATTGAGGTACTCGGTGCCAGCATTGCCAAAGAACCGTGCCGCGCCGGGCCCTTTATTTGCACCGAGGGACAAGTTTTCAACTTCCTCTCTCATGTCGCTGTGGGGCTTCATTGGACTTGGCCGATCTGGAAAGTGAGTACCCTTGAAATTTTGTCAAGGGAAAGTGAGGTGAGGTGATGTCATTAAACGTGCCAAGGATCCCGGTGCCATCCGTTCGAATCCTAAAGCCATGACGCACTCGGCAGCACCATATTTCACAAGGTTGTTGGATTGGTAGAACGCTGTAGAGCCGGTTGAACAGTTATTGTTGACATTGATGATTGGTATCCCAGTCAGTCCAAGGTTATATAGTGCTCGCTGGCCATTGATTCAGCACCGCGTGAATCTACGTGGGGAAGAGCGAGTACCTGACCACTCGTGGAGTCTCCGTAACAGTATCCAACATGGGCTGCTTCAATGGAATCGTATGTGACACCTGAACACAATCATCTCGATAATACTCCAAAAACAGGACAGGCTACCGTACCCGCATCCAGTAGAGCTTTGGTCGCGGCTTCCAACCCCATCTAGGAGCGACTCAGTCTGCGCGAACCGGGACCAGTGGAAGTGAACTAACGTCCTCCGTCGCTCTCTGCCCCCTGGGCTTTTGTGGGGAAATTTAATCGGGTCTAGTATTGGGTCGCGGAAGAGAAAGGTTACTCACTTTCGCGAACGCAGTGCATCCTACGCCGATGATGAAGGTTTGTCTCTGTCGCTTCGTGTCGGGCATGGTCGTAGACGTGGAATGGATTGTCTCACGTCTGGTCGATCAGTCGGCTCCACGATGGTCCGGTAACCGGGCAGGTCACTCGCAGAGATAATTGACGAGTTCTGCGACTACATGAACGTTCACACTATTCCCTATCAGCCTGTATTTACTCTTCGTGGTGACCTCCGCTGGCCAGGTAAACGGTCTGGCGTCGGTACCAAACCCAAAAATCCTGGATAACTCCCCCGGCGAGAAGTATCGGAGGCGCAAGGGCGTTAGAATCGCCGTGGGATTGGAGTCGCCTTCAACCTGTGCCTGGAGGAAACGATCAAACGTCTCCTTCGTCTGCGTATACCAGGTTGGCCGTCGTTTCATGGATCGGGCTGGCGGGGTGACTTACATCCAGTGACTCGTTCTCCTGTAGGATGGAACCGGTTCGCTCGACCATCTTCGTATACCCTGTCGACGGTTAGTGGGTTGGCTGAACTGGTGATGAGATTTGCGGACCCCTAGTAAAACAGCAGGTCCTGTACGAGACTGGTAGGACAATGTCGAACAACCTCCCCCACTTCTCAAGAACCCGAGGGGGTATGGTACAGTGGTCGAGGCGCGTTCCCTCCTGATCAAGGTAATCACGAACCGCCCTCGCGCCAGGCGTTCCCCCCGACCGACCCCTGTCATCTATCCAATCCGCCCCATGACCGGGGATGTGCCTCAAGATGCCCGTGGTAGGGGTTTCTCCTGGGAAGGAGAATGGTTCGAATCGAGCCAGAAGATAATATCGCAAGCGAGAGTTCGGTATGCCAAACGACAGCGGTGTGAGAAGGAGTTCGAGAACGTTATATCCGAGACAGGAAAGGACCTTAAGCAGCGTCTGCCTCGTCGAGGATGTCTTGTGGTCGTGGCTCAGTAGGGGAAGCAAAAGGTGGAGGGAGGATGAAGCACCTCGAACCCGGCCACGTTCTCTATCAACAGCCGACCGGGAAGAGCGTCGGACACAGCCAAGGATGGGAGAACGTCGCTGATGAGGTGCAGGAACGACTTGGCTCGGGGGTCGTCGCTATCCCTGGGCGTCGGGTTGAGGACGGTATATGGCTGACAAGATGGGGACAGGAGCCATAGGTCGGCTGCATAGGCTGCGAGATCCGCAGCGGTCAACGTACATATATCAACCTGCGTCGATCTCAGTTGCCACTCGATTCGTGCTGGTGAGAGAGCGCGGACCTGTTTCACGGTAGTCTCTGGGGAATTGTGAGAGTACACCCTGCAGGCAAGTTGATCCCAATCGAAGGCAGCAGCGACTCGAGCATCGATGGAGCTCTTTTCAAGGGCATATTGAAGACCACCTGTGGGCCCAGGTCAGTGGTGAGTAGGGGAGGTAGATGCGCACTCGTACCTATCCCACAATAGAACTCGAGGACGATTACCGCCATTTTGTTTTATTTTATTTTTGAAAGCATTTCCTGTCCGTCGCCGCGATCACGTGCAGCCTCGTCGAAGCGGGAAGTTCAGTTGAACTTTGGGAGTTTTCCGTCAGGAGGGTTTTCCGTCCCCCATGTCCTCTCCAGAGTGAGTATCTCATCCATACACAGGACCAGGAATCTCACACCCACCCACAAAGCACTTCGCAGCTCCCAACACCTAAAAGGCAAGCCTATCCAACCAACGACCACCTGGCTGTTTGCTCACTTGACCTCCAGTCCCAACACCTGCCCTTCCTACATCCAGGGACAGGAACACTCCCCATCCCTCACAGGGTGCGCAATCTCCCAACCGCCCACAGCTCGCGATCTAACCGCATCACAGACCCTTCCGAAATGTCTCGATGATCACCCAAACCTCCAAGTGCGAGCAGCAGCATGTTTCCAGTTTCATGACCCCGGAGTCGAGGTCTGTCCTGTTTCCTTCTTCATCCGCTCTCCCCTCACCATACCCCTAGCCCTCTACTTGCCCGTACGAGGAGGTCCCCTCTTCCGGAACGGTAAGTTTCCTCATCTCTAACAGTCAACACGTGTTGAGGAATCGGTTAGCGCAAACACACGATCGAGTCCCAGGAGGACAGTCTCGTATGTCCTCCTTTGACCTCGCCTCCATCACCTGTTCACATCCTTTTAGTACTCTCAAACCTGAATCTGGAACCCCAATTCGTCAAACCGCGCCACTGTCCCGATTGTCGTCCCCTTTTGCCGAGCGAAACACTGCTGAAGAAACAATACCCACGGAACTCACAGCTCTGCAGAAATCTCACCAGCCCTCTCCTTCCTCTGTCTCTTCGCTCAACCCTGCCTTCGTGAATGACGCCTTCTCCCAATACAATGCCAAAACCCAACCACCGCTTGTCGCCCCATCCCCGCTCCGCGTGCTAAACGGTGAAACTAACCTTCTGGCCGATTCCCACCCTTCAAAAATCGAAGAAACCGAGACCAATCGTCCGCATTACCTTGAACGAGCCCAGCGAACCCCATCCCCCCTTGCCACCTCCCTGCTCCTAACCGATCAGTTCTCCCACATCCCTGTCTCCCTTGGCGTAACCGAGACACCCTCAAGGGGTAGGCGGCTAAAACTTTTCCAAGAGACCTCCGAGGAGAGCTTTGAAGAGAGCTTGATGATCAATGGCTATGCTCACCGTAGCGGGGTCAGCCATAACGGCCAGCTTTCGCAGACGACTCTCGACTGGCTCCGTCACCCTGCTTCTGCAACCTCTTCCGCTCACTGGTCCTATCCGTTAACCGTGCCCTCTATCCCCGCCCCAAGTGTCTCCCCGCGGACAGAAAATGAGACGAGGAAGCGGAAGCGGCTGGAGTCCTTCCTAGCTCCTACTCCGTGCACCTCAAAACTTCGCATTGTCGATGTGGAGGGCAGGGGAAGGATTCTCCTCAACGGAGAAGAGGAAGCGAGCCCACGCGAAACCACCGATGGTGGGAATTCTATTCGGCAAAAGCGGTCTGTTGGGAGACGGAACCTCAAGGGGAGTGGAAACGGGAAAGCCTCACCCACAAAGCGGGGCATTGTCGGCACCCCTAACAAATTCGTGGACTCGGGGTCGGTTGGTCCGGACTGGCTTGACGCAGAGTTCCCGTGGTCCCTTAAAGCTGACCAACTCGTCCGCGCCCAGTGGGAGACCCAAGTTGAGAAGATGCGCTGGATAGAAAAGTTCTTGGATCGGGACTCCGACTCGGAAAGCGAGGGCGAGGAGATCATGCCTTCCTCTGCCTGGGGGGAGTTATACCAACATCCACCAATGCCCTGCCGGAGGGGTAGGGGGAAGATGGTCCCGATAAAAGCGACCGACCGACGGAGGACGGGAACTATGGTCTTCCCCAGCGATCCTGCCGACGCCCGAGCCGCGCTGTTATCGAGGCGCGCCGTGAGAACCTTAACTCTCCGTCGTGTATCACAGACCCGTCACTTCAACCCCTCGACCGATGGTTCGGGAAGCGGGGAAGATGAAGATTTCTGCGTCTGCGAGGGGAAGGTCAAAGACCGTGGCTTGGTGCAATGTGATGACTGCGAACGGTGGTATCACTTACGGTGCATCGGAATCAGGAGTGCCGGAGAGTTAGGCGGACCTAACGACCCTTGGTATTGCACCGGTTGCATGAAGGACGCCCGCAGAACTATCACTCCCGAACCCACAATCCCTTCCTCCGAACCCACAATCGTTCCCACAGACGACGACTGTCCGGGAAGTTCACCCAAAGATCCTCTCTTCTTCGTTGACGATCCGGAGCGTTCCCCTTTCTCAACGTGGCGTCCCCGCGCGCGCCCATCGACACCTACTCGTGGGAGCGCTTCTTTTGAGCCAGTTTCTGGTTCCTCTTTGACACCCTACTCTAACAAGGGGGATCCTTCGACGCCGCAAAATCCCTCAAGCGGGCTCGCACGGATCTACGAGACACCAAACCTATCTATCAGCGTTGGTGGCGGAGAACCTACCTTCGACCTTACGACGACTCCATCCAGAGGGATGAAGTTCAGTACATTCACGCCAAAAAGCATCGGCCCATGGTCCTATAACTCTCGCACGAACACGACTGGGATCGGCTTTCATACTCCCTCGGGGAAACATACAGGGTCCGTCAACAGAATCGTGAATCGCGTCGACTCTGTCTCCGGGATTATCCCGCGACCGGCACCACCGGATAGTCCTACTCGGAGAAAGGAGGGAGCAATCGGTCGTGTATTGCATTCCCGACGCTTGCATGAGAGTCCGATGGGCTTTGGGGGCCTCACAAGTGGAGGGAGGTTCGGGGGGTTCGCGATGCTGGATGAATCGCCAGTTGTCCGATCAGCTGGGAAGAAGAGGATGAGGGAAGAAGTGGATCTAGGGGATGGTGTCTCCGCGGAGGAATGAGTTCTCGCGTTTGTAAATGCACACACGCACATACACACTGCCATACACTACTGTTTTTATTATTAGTCGAGCTTGCGAGACTCTAGAGGGAGGGGGGCCAAAAGCGTAGATTTGTCAGCAAACGTATTGCCTTTTTTAGTAATAATATTTGCTGATCTAATTTCCGCGAGTCGGCTAACTGAGCGAGC
>Ga0307509_10011458_pt1 | contig 10732 bp, 10 predicted proteins | sample 10_EM_MG_FD_202245 | JGI IMG/M metagenome (GOLD analysis project Ga0307509, IMG submission 202245) | Populus trichocarpa ectomycorrhiza microbial communities from riparian zone in the Pacific Northwest, United States - 10_EM | ecosystem: Host-associated > Plants > Roots > Unclassified | place...
CCGCAGGCCCGTGGTCACTGGTCACGGAGTCCGAGGGCAAGGTGTGGCTGTTTACGCTTGGCCCGGCCGGTTCTTCCAGCGCGAACGGAGTCAAGGTTGCCGAGGTCGGCCCGATTCCGCGCGTCAACGCAAGCCAGTATCTGCTTCGAATCAACGACGCCAGCGGACCGCCGGGCAGCATGACACCCGTGCACAGCCACCCAGGCTCTGAGGCATTCTTCGTCCTGGCGGGCGAACAAAGCATTCGCGGCGCTCACGGGACGATGCACGTAGCAGCCGGGCAGGCTGAGGCGGGCCAAGGAGGCGAGCAGGCGATGCAGGTGTCGAGCAGCGGATCGACAGATCTGCATGCTCTGGTGATGTTCGTTGTGGATGCCGGCAAACCGTTCTCATCGCCCGCCGCCATTCCGTAGCTTCGCAGCGCGGCCGTCGCCTGGCCTTCGCTCTAGCGGACCTCCACGGCATGGCGCCGCGAGGTCGCACGCCAATCACCAGCCGTGCGGCCGCGCTTCTGCTCTCGGATCAGCGCCGCGCTGGTAGCCACCGTTGCCATCGCCTCGGTAATATCCGCCGTAGCCACGCGGGCCATGCCCCCAAGGGGCCACGCAACAGCCGGCCGCCGAGGCGCCAAGGACTGCGAGAGCAACGAATTTCAACAATCTGGGCATCCGCTTCATGGTGGTCTCCACAGCGAGGTGCTCGCCGTCCACAAAACAACGGCCACCGTGGTGGCCAGTTGACGCCGCGCTCCAGCGCCGGAGTAAAGCAGAGGTAAAGCGCCCCCGCGGCGCCACGCCGGTACTGGCCGCTAGGCTCAAACGTTAGGCGACGGAAGACACATGTCCGAACACCCTGCAAACGTTTTCGTCTCGTACAGCCACGCAGATTCGAGGTTCGTTGCGCCGATCGTTTCGCTTCTTCGCGCCACTCGTGCACTCGTCTTCAGAGATGCCGACACGATACGCCCCGGAAAGAAGTGGCGTTCGGAGATTGACGCTGCCATTCAGCAGGCAGACATCGTCGTCGTCTTCTGGTGTCGGCACTCGAGGAACTCGCCGGAAGTCACCAACGAGTACGAACGAGCGTTGAGTCTTCGCAAGGATGTGCTGCCTGTGCTGCTGGACGATTCGCAGCTGCCGCCACAGCTGTCCGACTTTCACTTCATCGATTTTCGGGATGTCGTCGGAGCTGATCACGAGCAAACGGCAATGCCTGCGGCGCTGCGGCGCTCCTGGACCGTTCCGGCCTTTGCCACTCTGGCTCTGGCCGGTTTGATCGTCGGCTCCGCTGTCTACGAACTGCGCGCACCCGGCAGCAGCCTTCCACCTCCGCCGTATCCGTTCCCGGGCCCTCCCAGTCCCGGCTCAGATTTCACGGTAGTTGGTGTGGTATCGATGTTCGCCGTCCTGGTGCTGGCTGTCATCTGGGCAGTCCGCAGACTTCGCGGTGTCCGTCATCTTCGCGAAGCGCCGGCAACGCAACCGACCGAAGCGCAGCGCCTTCTTGCCGATCGTGTGCAATCCGCCTTGATCGAGCACTTCGCCAGTTAGGCGCCAACTCGACATGACAGAGACCCAGCCAAGACGTCTGTTCGTCTCGTACGCCCGCGCCGACGCCCGAAAGGTCCATCTGCTGGTCAGGTTGGTTCGAGCGACGGGCGCACCGGTGTTCCTCGATACGGACAGCATTCCTGCGGGAGCAAAGTGGCGCGAGGCCCTGGCCGAAGCATTGGCGAATGCTGAAGCCGTCGTTGTCTTCTGGAGCAGGAGTGCGGCAAAGTCCGCGGAAGTTGCGGCCGAATACTCGGAAGGCATTCGCCTTGCCAAGACCATCATTCCCGTCTGCCTCGACGACGAGCCTCTCTCACATCAACTTGGCCAGTACCAGGCGCTCGGCCTCCAGGAACTCTTTGTTCCGCATGATTCAAGCTTCGATGGGAGGAAACTGCTTGAACAGCTCGTCAGCCGACTGCTGCTGACTGACGAGCAGTGAGCCGCGGCTAGTGCGCGACAGGGGTCTCGGTGTGCATGACGCACTTCCACCCGTCGCGGGTGCTGACCCATGTCGAGGTGTCGTTCATTTCCTGGACAGTGCTCTTCCCGTCCTGGCGCGCAGCAACCTTCTGCTTGACGCGATAGGTCAATATCGCGGTCGCGTCGTTCGGGAACACTGTCTCGACGTCACTGAGCTCGAAGGACTTCACGATCATCGAACCTTGCTCTGCCATCTTGCGATAGCCAGCATGATCGAACTTGATCGCGCCGTGAGCGCCGACCATCAATGCGGGCTCCTCCAGCATCTGCAAGGCGACATCCGTTTCCTGGTCCACCATCGATTGCCAGAACTTCTTCTCCAGATCGATCAAGGTCTTGCTCGGCGTAGCCATAGGGGACTCCTTTCGTCAAATGAAGGTCCATCTTGCTGTTTGCCCGGTCGGGAGCCATCGGACTGGGGTTTACAGTTCGGTAGGATCTCTCCTACGCCCCAAACATGAGGCCTGACAGGAGGAGAACGTGACGGTCCTGACCAAGATGGATCCTGCAGCGTTTGCCGGTTTTTCCCGCGATGCGATCGCCAGTTACGCGCAGGACAATGTTCTGTCCGGCCGATGGCTGAACTTCGGTGCGGAAGCCCGTGGGCGAGCCGAGTTCGACCGCCTCCTTCCGCAAGGCATCGACACGCCCACGCACGAGTTCTTCGTCATCCGTGAGTCGCCTGAGGGCGAGGCGATAGGCCAGATCTGGTTCAATTCTTCGGAGGCGGGTGGAGAGCGGGTCGGCTATCTGTACAACATTCGGCTGGAACCGCAGCACCGAGGTCACGGACACGCCGCCCGGGCCCTTGCGCTGCTGGATGAGCATGCTCGGGCCAATGACGTGGCGACGGTCGGGTTGCACGTGTTCGCACTCAACGCGCGTGCCCAGGCGCTCTATCGCGCTGCCGGCTACGGCATCTGCGGCTTCAACATGCACAAGCGTCTTACGCGTGACGACGCCTAGCGGTCCGACCAGCTCAACGTTTGTCCCAAGGCGTCACATACAGTGTCGAGATGACCGAGAACGAACCCCATTCACCGATGCTGGATCACTTCAACAAGAAGCGAGACGAGCGCCTCAGGGAGGCCGAGCTAGTCTGGCCCGTGCTCGTCGAGGCTGGCTTGCTGGACGGAATGGCGGTCATCCTCGACTTCGTCCTCTACGGACGCGACGAGCAGGCGGCCAAGGCACTCGCTCAACAGATCAAGCAAACGTACCTCGTCAGCATCGCTCCGATCGCGAATGAGGGTTGGATGATCGCGGGGACGACGAGGCCCTACGGGAGCAAGCTCACCGAGTCAAGCCACCGGGACTGGGTGCGGTTCATGTGTGAGCTGGGCACCTCGCACGGGTATGTCTTGTCAGCCTGGACGCTGGAAGCCCCGGAGCTGCAGACCAAGGTCTCAAGTGCCGCCTTTGAGGCTGGCGCTGGAGGCACAAGCGGCCTCACCGACTCACGATCTCGCTGACACACCTGAAGCTCCATGAAGATACAGGAACGAACCCAACTGCTCCGGGCGCTGCAGAGTCGCTTCGAAAGCAACACGCAACGCCACAACGGCGTCGCGTGGGAAGCAGTCCTTGCCAGGCTCGAAACGAGCCCCACCGCGCTGCTGTCGCTGGCTCAGATGGAGGCGTCGGGGGGCGAACCGGATGTGATTGGCCGGGCGGAGTCCACGGGCGAGTTCATCTACTGCGACTGCTCGCGTGAGAGCCCGGCCGGGCGCAGGAGTCTTTGTTATGACCGCGCGGCGCTGAACGCGCGAAAGGAAAACAAGCCCGAGGGCAGCGCGGTCGAGATGGCCGTCGCGATGGACGTCGAACTGCTGACAGAAGACCAGTACCGCGCGTTGCAGCAGTTCGGTGAATTCGATACGAAGACGTCCAGTTGGATAGCGACACCCCGAGATGTCCGTTCACTCGGGGGCGCGCTCTTCTGCGATCGACGCTACGACAGGGTGTTCGTCTATCACAACGGGGTGCAGTCGTATTACGCAGCGCGCGGCTTCCGCGGCCGGCTTCGCGTGTGAGCACATGAACCTCCTGCATCACCTTGCAAGGCCGTTCCGCAAGAAGTCGCCGATGTCGTCGGTCTCGGTGTACCGACGCGCCGGTAGCCTGTTCGTGGTCACGCAACACGCGAGCAGCGGCGGCGAGCCGTGCATCGTTGCCGGCCCGCTGGAGGTTCTTGCCATCGATGTGCCCCACGACGAACTCGGAGCGGCCATCTTTCGGGGCCTGAGCCGCACGACCCACAACTACCCGTACCCGGCCAACCAGCAGGAGTGGAAGCAGGTCACAGCACCGTTGCTGAGCGCTGCCGAGTGCAAGTCGTGGGCGGCCTTCGCCAAGACGGCGAGCGATCTTCGCGTTGATCGGCTCGGCACCCAGGTCGTCATGCGTCCCTCCGCACGAGGGCCAAAGCATGCCTTCTACCCTGTTGCCGAGCGCAACCAGGAGCTGGAAGCGCCTACGGCCGGGCAACTGGGTGGCCTGGTTGCGGCCGAGCTGGAGTTCGCCAGCAGGCGTGACGACGCCTGACCCTTCGCTCGGCTCGTCACGGAACGTATAGTCAGTCGTGCAGATGCCAGGCTCAGTCAACCCGAAGGAGGCGAATGATGAGTGTCGTTGACATTGCGAACAAGCTCGTCGAACTGTGCAGTCAAGGGAAGAATCGCGAGGCGAAGGCACTCTACGCGGACGATGCCGTCAGCGTGGAATCCTTCGCTCCGCCCGGAATGGACCGCGTAGCGCGCGGCCTGGCCGCCATCCGGGCCAAGGGAGAGTGGTGGAGCGAGAACCACGAGATTCATTCGTTCGTCGTTGCTGGTCCCTGGCCGTTCGATGACCGGTTCATCGTCGGATACAAGTTCGAGGTCACGCACAAGCCGTCCGGGCGGCGCATGACGATGGAGGAAATGGGTCTCTACTGGGTCGAGAACGACAAGATCGTCCGCGAGGAGTACTTCTACAACGCGGGCGGCTAACGCCTCGCGGCGCCAGCGGCGGATCGGGCGCCGGGCTAGGCCACGTCGAGCGTGTCCATGCCGAGCGTCGAGGCGTTCGATGCCGTCTCGTCGAAGCTGCCGTGCGCAGCCGCGAACATCGCCTCGTCGAGCGCCATCTCCATGTAGATGTAGCTCGACCGGATGGCGCGTCGCACCGCAGCGATGTCCTGCGTGCTCGGCGCATGGCCGAGCAGGGTTGCGACGATGTCGAGCGCCTCCCAGGGGTGGGTGTCGTCGTACTCGGCGTGCACCTTCAGCCAGCGCATCGCCGGTGCGCGCACCTCCTGCGGCAGCGAGTGGGCGTAGGTGTCCTTGGAGCAGACGACGCAGGACCACTCGCCGGTGGCACCTTCGATGGCGTAGTTGGTCGCGGCGATGGCGACCGGCAGGCTCGCCTGGTCGCAGACATACCAGCACCAGTGCGCCAGCGCCTGCAGGCCTTCGATGTCGGTACCCGAGCGCAGATCGCCCAGGCTCAGGCCGGCCGCCCCTGCCCAGGTGGCCCAGTGCTCGGCGTGCTTCTGTTCGACCCGGATGTTCTGCATCAGATAGCGGCGCGCCATGTCCTCGCCGGCACCGTCGCCATACCCCATCTTCTTGAGGTTCATGGCCATGAAGCGCGGGAACTGCTCGATCGTCGGCCAAACCCCGACCAGAAAGCGGCGCATCGCCGCCAGTGGCAGCTTGGCGTCGCGCATCAGGGCGAACAGCTCGTGGCCGACCACGCGCATCTTGTGTGCACGGGTCTCGTGGACCACACGCTGCACCCAGACCGGATAACTCCCGATGCTCTTCAACTCACCGGTACGACGGAACTCCTGCGACATGAAACCCCCAACGTGTCTGATTGATACGCGGGAATAAGTCGCACAAAGCGTGCCCGGCGTCGCACTACTTGCCGTCGAGCAAGGTCAGCAGCTCGCGGAAATCGATCGGTTTGGTCAGGTAGCCCTCGAAGCCGTTGCGCTTGGCCGCCTCGATCTGCTCGGGCAACGCGTCGGCAGACAGTGCGACGAGCCTGATGTCGCGGGTCAGCCGGTCCTTGCGCAGCGCCTGGGCCAGGGCGATGCCGGTCATGTCGCCGAGATTCATGTCCACCAGCAGCAGATCCGGCGGATCGGATCGCGCCATCTGCAATGCCACGGTGCCGTTCTCTGCCACCCGCAGCGACACGGACGGGCGCAAAGTGACAATTTGCCGCATCAGCTCCGCGTTCACGATGTCGTCCTCGGCATACAGGACGTTCACCGCGGCATCGCTGCGCACCGCGCGAGGCCAGACCGCCGTCATCGGCCGCTGGCCCGTCGGCTGCGGCCGTTTGGCGAGGCGCAGCGTCAGCTCTGCCGTCGTGCCTTCCCCCAGCGTGCTGAAGATGCGCAGTTCGCCGCCCATGATCTCGGCGAGTTCGCGCGACAGCACGAGGCCAATGCCGGTTCCTTCCACCTGCGTCGACTCCGCGCCGAGCCGGTTGAACGGCTGGAACAGGCTGGCCAGCTTCTCCGGCGCGATGCCCTGCCCCGTGTCCTCGACGAGCACGGTGCAGCGCTGGTCGGCGACGCGCCACGACAAGGTGACGCGCCCGCCCGGGCGGTTGTACTTCACCGCGTTGCTGAGCAGGTTGACGAGCACCTGGCGCAGCCGCACCTCGTCGGCCTGGACCCAGACGTCCTGCTCGACGCCGGCCGGATCATTGAAGAGCGTCGGTTGACGGTCGGCCGATTGCGCCCGGCCCGTCGACACGAACACCTCGATGCCCGCCTCCGTCACCAGGGGCGAAATCATCATCGACGCCTGTTCGACCACGGCCGCCAGCGCGACCGAACCCTGCGTCACCGCCATGTCGCCCGATTCGATGCGCGACAGGTCGAGCACATCGTTGACCAGCGCGAGCAGGTGCGCACCGGCACTTTCGATGTGCCGGACCCGCTCGAACTGCTCGGGCGACAGCGGCTTGACCGTGTCGATCCGCAGCAGCTGGGCAAACCCGATCACGGCATTCAGCGGAGTGCGCAGTTCGTGGCTCATGCGCGAGAGGAACGCGGTCTTCGCCTGGTTTGCCGCCTCCAGCGCCTCGCGCGCGCGCCGCTCCGCGTTCGCGAGATGGCGTGCGGTGACATCGCGCAGCACCACGGTCGTGAGCAGGCCGCCCTCGGTCTCGAGGCGGGACACGGACGCCTCCGCCGGGAACGCCTCACCGCTCGCACGCCGCCCGACGAGTTCGCGCACCGCCTCCGGCGCCGCGACGGACTCGGTCGACATGCCGCCCGCCAGCGGCTCCGCGACGAACCGGTCGAACGAGCTGCCGAGCGCCTGGGCGGCACTCGTGCCGAACATCGCTTCGGCAGCGCGGTTGAAGAGCACGATCCGATGCTGCGCGTCGATCGTCACGACGCCGTCCGTCACCGCGTCGATGAGCCGTTCCGTCCGCAGCTCGCCACGCCGCAGCGCGGTCTGCATCTTGATGCGCTCGCTGATGTCGAAGAACGTGGCCACCGCACCCTGCACGTGGTCGTCGTGCACCACCGGGTGCGACCAGTACTCGACCGGGAAGCTGCTGCCATCGCGCCGCCAGAACACTTCGTTGGCCGCGTGCGACGCCAGGCGCGAGCGGTAGGCCTGGTAGACCTGCGATTCGCTCGCCAGGCGCGGCTGCCCGTCGGCGCGCGAGTGATAGATCAGCGCGTGGATGTCGCGGCCGAGCAGCTCGGACTCGCGCTCATAACCGAGCATCGTGAGCGCTGCCCGGTTGATGAAGGTGCATCGCCCTTCGAGGTCGACCCCGAACAGGCCCTCGGCGGCCGAGTCGAGCAGCCGTTGCAGCGATTCCTGGCGATGGATAACCTCGGCTTCCGTCGCGGCCTGGATGCGCGCGCTGCGGCGCACGAAGGCCAGCCCGCTGAACGTGAGCAGCAACGCGATTCCCGCGTTCAGCGCCAGCAGCAGCGACTGCGTGAAACGCGATGCCTCGCCGAGCTGGGCGGAGAACTTGCTCTCCAGCTGCGTGAGGCGCGCATTCAGCGTGGGCACCTGCACGCGCATCTGCTTCACCGCCCCCGATTCCTGGTCACCGGCCAGAAGGCGCTCGCGCGCCACGGCGACGAGGGCCTGCATCTGCTCGATGACGCCGTCGCCTTCGGACCAGGTCGCGATCGGTTCCGACATGAACGGCACACGATGGAACCAGCGGAACATCCGGATCAGGCCGGCGATGTCGTCGGGGTGGTTCCCGCCATCCAGGAAGCCCTGCGTCGCCTTCGCGATGTCCGGCTCAGGCCGTTGCAGCGCCTCGCGGGCCGCCTTGTCGCCGAGCGGCACGGCAAGCGCCGCGAGAAAGCGCTGGTAGTCGGTCTCGCGATGGTTCTCGGCGTAGTCGAGCAGATAGATCTGGGCGTCCTTCTGCCCCTTCGAGTACAGGCTCTCGCCGGTGACGTAGGCACGGACTGCCGACAGCAATTGGATGCTGAACGCCGCGATCGAGGCTTGCAGGACCGCCATCGTCACGAACACGGCAACGATCGGCCAATAGCGCGGCAGACGGTTCATGGAAGCAAGCGTACTCAATTCGCGGCCGCGCCAAGATGGCCGGCCGAGCCGCGATTCATGCTAACCCGGCACCGCGCCGGATCGCCGACTCGCCTCCACAGAACTGCGGTCATCGGGCCGGCGGGCGTGGTCAGAGAAATATTGCCGCAGACGTCATTCGCAACGCCCGAGGACTTCGTCGCCGCGCGATTTCCGTGGAAAGTTGACAGCCCGAAACATCTGGTCACCCCGTAGATTTCGTGCGAAAGGGAGAAAACGATGGGCGACAGATTCCAGCTCCAGGCACAAGCTGCCACCGTCGACGATCAGCAGCCCGATGCAACCTCGCTGCGACGACGAAGCCTCCTGACCTACGCCGTGTCCGCACCGGTGGCGACCGTCGCCGCAGGGTTCGGGGTCAACCTGGTCGTGCCATCCGAGGCGCTGGCAGCCCCGTTGCCGCTGACGCCGCCCGACTTCGTCGACTACTACGATGTCGGCGATGCGCTGGTGCAGGCGTCGATGCCGACGATGCCGCTGGTCAAGCTGTCGATGGGCGTGGACGGGCGCGCGCGGCTCGAGTTGCCACGGCTGGAAGTCGGGCAAGGCCTGTCGACAGCCGTGGCCATGATGGTGGCCGAGGAACTCGATCTCCCGCTCGCGGCCGTCGATGTTCCCGCGGCCGATGCGCAACCCGAGCTGATGTTCAACCAGATCTCCGGCGGGTCGGCCGGCGTTCGCTGCTTCGATGCCGCGATGCCGCTGCTCGCGGCCGGGCTGCGCGCGCGCCTGCTCGCCGCCGCAGCGCTGCAGTGGGGCACATCCGCCGCGGCCCTGCGGGTGGAAGCGGGCATCGTGATCGCGCCGGACGGCCGCCGGACCACGTACGGCGCGCTGTCGATTGCCGCGACGACGATCCCGTTGCCCACCGGCATCGTGCCGAAGGCCGCGGCGCGGTATGGTCTGGTCGGCAAGGCCACCGGCCGTGTGGATGCGCGCGACATCGTGACCGGCAAGAAGAAGTTCACGATGGACCAGCCGGTGCCGAACGCGAAGCCGACCATGCTGCGCATGCCGGCGCAAATCCGCGGCCGCGTCGTCAACGTCAACAACCTCGTGGCCGTTCGTGCGATGCCCGGTGTGATCGACATCGTCGTGATCCCGCCCGGCGGCACCATCGTGCCGCGCCAGGTCGGCGTCGCGGTGATGGCGGAAACGTTCGGGCAAGCCTGGGACGCCTGCCGCGCGCTCGACATCACCTGGGGTGACGGGGCGTTGAAAGGGCAGTCGAACGCCAGCATCACCGCGCAGCTGAAGGCCTCGAATGCGCCCTTCGCGCTGCCGCCGCTCGGCGCGCTGACGGTCGAAGGCGAGTTCGAGTTCGCCGCCGCGGCGCACTGCCCGCTCGAGGTGGAATGCGCGATCGCCGACGTGCGCCCGGATCGTTGCGAGATCTGGGCCGGCCTGCAGTCGCCGATCGTCACGCTGCAGGCGATCGCGGCCGACCTCGGCCTTCCCGAAGCGGCGATGAAGGTGCACGTCGTACCGTCCGGCGGTTCGTTCGGCCGGCGCCTGTTCTGGGACCCGGTCCAGATCGCCGCCTACGTGTCGCAGGCGACCGGCCGGGTGTGCAAGCTCATGTACCACCGCACCGACGACATGCGCCACGCGCGACTGCGCCCGCCGCAGGTGCACAAGGTGCGCGCGACCATGCTGCTCGGGCGCGTGCTGGGTTTCGAGCACCGGATCGCGGCGGTGCGCCTCGACACCCGGCACGGCTTCGGCGAGAAGGTCACCGCGACAGGCGGTGCGCTGCCGCCCGGCGTCGCGCAGACCTTGGGCAACCTCGCGTACGAGCAGTTGTTCTTCAAGACGATGCCGGCCTCGCCCTACAACTACGGTGTCAGCACCCGGGTGTTGACGCCGGTGGCGATCGACATGAACACCGCGTCGTTCCGGTCGGTTCACATCCAGCCCACGCGCAGCGTCGAGGAAATCATCACCGACGAGATCGCGAAGGCGCAGGGCAAGGACCCCGTGGCCTTCCGCCTCGAGTACCTGCGGCTCGACCGCGCGCGCGCGGTGCTGCAGCGCTGCGCGGCGGCGGCTGGCTGGGGCAGGAGCATGCCGGCCGGGTTCGCGCAGGGCGTGGGCGTTCACCAGGAG
>Ga0307509_10011460_pt1 | contig 10731 bp, 17 predicted proteins | sample 10_EM_MG_FD_202245 | JGI IMG/M metagenome (GOLD analysis project Ga0307509, IMG submission 202245) | Populus trichocarpa ectomycorrhiza microbial communities from riparian zone in the Pacific Northwest, United States - 10_EM | ecosystem: Host-associated > Plants > Roots > Unclassified | place...
CTCTCTTCATCTTCTTTCCAATGAGGTGCTTATCAACAACATTTATGTACCAACTACCGAAACTCTAAGATTACACTGCTGCCACAGCGCTGCTCGAGCCTCTTGCCATTCAGCAACAAAAACAGTCAGCATTGACAATGGCAATGATCAGCAACATGAATGGCAAACTGCGCTTGGCGCTTGGCAGGTGTGCCTCCAAATCTGGGCAGATTGGCAAGGCTGAAGCCCACTTTGCCATTGTGGCTGTGGACGCGAGCATGCCCAAACCGACCAAAGCGCTCAATGCCGCCTTTGTGGTGTCTGTGCGTGGGGACTGGGTCATAGCTGGGCAAGGTCTTGCGCAGGCTTGTAGAGGAGGATGATGTGAACTATGCTGTGCATTCCATCATTCATCGTCACACTTGTTTTGGCGCATGTTGCTGACAGAGGCAAGAACGAAACCGTGCGTGTTTTGTGGACCAGTCTGCACATGGGACAAACTCCTGCCCCATGGGTACACATTCACACTCATGCAAGTGATGCAACTCACCACAGGCCACATTCCCCTGCCCTGTGAGTGCCCCCCCTTCCTCCAGGATGGCCATTGGGCGTGGGTTGCATCGGCACGGGCAATGTGCAGATTCAGATGTCACACTGACGGAGTCATTGATGATATTGTTGTCGAGCAATGCACTGACGTTAGTGTGACCTGATACAGTGATGCTCCACTTCTTTGAATATGTCACTGTCAGAGGCATCTGGGTTGCTTGGGTTGTCATCGGCATTGCCCCTTCTGGATGTAGGTAATGCTGTTCTGCCATTGTTGCCATCTGGGTCTGGTTTGCATCTGTACTTGCATCAGCATCGGCATCACTGGTTGCAAGTGCTAAGGGGCGGGGCAACGTTATTCTTCCAGGATTGTTGGGTCAGCGCAAGACTAACAAATGCATTGTGTACTCACCAAGGAGTTGATGGGTGTGCTGCATGCTGCATGCGATGTTAATTGGCTGCGTTGCAATACGAGTGATAAAAGTAGAATTGTTGTAGAAAACCAGAAAAAAGCACATGAAAAGTATATTTGTTTTATAAAAGTAACAGGAAAGCACATGAAAAGTAGAGGACATGGCTTTTCAAAAGCAAAATGCTTTTTCTGAAAATTTACTTTTTTCACTGATAAAAGCACAAAAAAGCATGGAAAGCATGAAAAAGTAAACTAGGGGTTTTCCTGATGTGTGTCCCATGCCCCTCAGGCACATTCAAGCACACACCACCATCCGCAAGCCCTCTTGGGGAACAATCACCCCTCTTCTCTCAAGTCTCTTCCAAGAGACACAAACATGGAATTGGTCTTGTACGCCTACACGCATCTTATAGGCTTGCTTTTTCTGCTCCCCCTGCCGTCACTTGCGCATACCTCAGCGCTCGCTGTGTTGCAGCAGCACAAGCGCGGTCCAGGCGGCGGGGGAATGGACATCAGCATTGCGTCCCCTCCACCTCCCCGCAGGCATAAGCGCATTGCCAGGAGTTTGTGGGGGCTAATACCTTCACCTGCATCCACTGGTCTAAGTCCCAGTCACCGTACATGTATGCCTTCATATGGTGGTTCTCCAAGTTCACCTACCACATGCAGTCTTGCTAGTGCAGGAGCCAAATTGGCAGACCACAAGACGGATGGTGCAGGACTGGGTCTAGGCAGAGTGGGCCTTGGCCTGGGTGGAGTCCAAGAAGGCTATGGGTGGATTACCGAGCAGCCAATGCCAGTCATTGAGGTCACTAGCCATGCTTGCAGTTGACCTGAGTCTGGGGCCAGGGGAAGAACGAAGCTGTGAGTGCAGGAAGTATCGAGTGGTTGGTTTGTGGCTCTGACTTCAACACGCTTTGTTTTGTTAGTCACTTATACAGTACAATGAAACTTCCATCAAACTTGCCCCCGACATACAGGGGTCGCATCCTCAGGTTTTCATACCAATTGTCTGTCAGAGTGTCTTGGGCGACTGCGGGTACACCAAACAGCCAGAGCAGAGTGATGAAAGTTCCGATATGTGTTTACAATCACGTCTCTTGTAAGTCCCCTGGGCTTCTTTGTTTTGCACGATCTTGCTGACAGCCTGTCCGCCACAGCCAGCCAGCCACTGGGTTGGTACGACTTACTTACGGGCTCAGGGGAGCAATGTGGGAAGTTGGAAGAGAAGATTGAAGAAGGGCCACAGGACTTGTCTAAATGTAAGCACCTTGATACTGTATGTCTCCTCCTTCACTTATCAATGTTTCAATAGCATCACGGTCCAACCCACTGAAGGCCTCTTGGGGTTTGATCACCGATCTACAAACCTATGCCTTGCTATTACTAGAGCCCGATCCAGTCGCACTGTTGGCATTTCTGGTCATACGCGCGATGATAGATGATCAGGAGCTGCACAGATCAGGGGGAGGCCTGACAGGCTGCCGCAAAGCTATCGAAGTTCTTATGCGTGTTCCCAAGAAGGTTTCATACGACGTGAATAAGGATGGGGCCAAAGTGGCCGACAAGGACGACTGCGATTCTGAATATGAGTCAAGAGATTCTTGCCGCAACCACGGACCATTGCTATGAAACTCACACAATCGTGATCCACAAGAATGCGATCCCTACTGCAGCAGGGACCCACAAGAGCATGATGACCATCACAACCATGGACCACAAGATCATGACTATTGCTGGGGTTATGACCACCATGATCGCAAACGCTCCCATGACCAAAGCCCTCAGCATAAACCTTCCCACCCAGCTGTTTAGACCAGGACCATCCGCTTCAAAAAGCAAGAGGATGACCAAGATATGGAGGAGCTGCTAAGCAAGATGCATGGTCTTAATGTCCTGGACTTAGCTTATGTCATTCTTCACGCACAGCTCATTGTCGTTGGCCAAGCGTAGATAATGACTATCCCAAACCAGAGCTTGCCTTGGCAGTCCCACCACCAGCGACCTACACATACCAGACACCACCACCACCAGCCAACTCCAACATCCTGCAGCAATGGCCACAGGCCCTGCGCCGGCCACCACAACCTCGCACTACGATGACGTTGACTCGTTCTTCCGGTCTTGACAGTGCGCCGAGGGGTGCGCCTTCTGCAACCAGAAGGGCCACCACATAAGAGTACATTCACTCTGGCTGTGCTACGATCCGTAGCAGGTGGATTCACCTGCTTAATGGTGACCCCGTACCAAACGACAGTGCAACTGTTAGTAGCCAGCCAGCATGCACATGACCTTGTACTCAGCGTTGCTGAAACAAGCATAGATGTTGAAGATAGTGGCCTAGTCCGAACTTCTATTCCTTGCAGCAATTGATGAGCAGACTGGACTATCTATAGCATTCGTTATTCCATATACAGTATAGTAATCCAATGTGTGTGGACTTGTGTCTTTTACGGTCTGTGCGTGCGTGTGCACACCTGGTCAGTCCATCTGGCATCATTACCGACTATCATCCTAACACTACCAACCCTTTCCCCGACGACCGACGACGACGACCGCCATCCTTGACAATGACGAAAATGGCCCCACTGCTGACCATGGGACCCTCCCTATCCCCAACCACAACCTGATCCACTGTCCCTGCACGACAGCGACCGGTGACTATGACCATGACCATCACTGTCCCCAACTACAACTACAGTCACCGCCCTGACCCCATACATGACCAGCCACACCCCAACCACAGCCACCACCATGACCCCGACGACGACGACCAACAATGGTTAGGATGGTGGTAGGACCATGTCAACAACAGACTTGGTGTGTAGGGATGCCGCAGTTCGGTTCCGAACTTTGGTCCAGACCCGAACCTCAGAGAACCGGACCCAGGTCCAGTCCAAAATTCAGCATCGGGGCCGAACCGGACCCAAAGTCCAGTTCCAGGTTCGGGGGTGGGCCCGAACCTGGTGAACCCGTCCAGACCGGTCCGAACCCCCGAACCGTGAGTGAGCACCACACGTACTTCCTGACTTCTGCGAGTTGCCCAAGCCTCACCTCGTGTTTACGCACGTTGCCTCAAACGTGCATCCAAGGTTCAAAACCCCTCGACGCACCTCACAGAGATTGTAACTTAGCTGACCTTCGAACCCCACACCCCTTGCAACGCACGCTGCTAAGCGCACCAAAACTTGTCCACCCCCTTCTCCCTCGTCTTTGCGCACATCCCCCGCACCTTGCTCCCCACCCTTGCTCATGTCTTGTGCTGCTTCTGCACTGCAGCCCAACTCATGCTCTACCACACCCTCAAGCACTCCGGCACCGCCACAGCAAAAGCCGACGCATGCGTGGCAAGCCTCGCAGCAACTTCGCATCTTGCAGAGCTCATGACGTCGCTCACGATCCCGGCGTACCCGTTTGCGCATGGCACGCCCTTCAGCCTCATCCTCCGCCTCACGCTGTGCTTGGTGCGCTCCCTGCGTTTGGCACTGACTTTCTCTCAGTGGCACCGCTTACCCTTACGTGCCTCACGCCGCTTGCGGACACACCCCTTGTTGCATTCTTCGACCAGTTCCTCGCCACCCGCTTGCAGATCGTCCACCTCGCCCTCCCTAACTTCGTCGGCGTACCGCCAGGCCCAGGTGAAGTGCGCTCGACGCTCGACGGCCATTCCCCATCTCACCACGCTAGACGATAGCCCAGGCCTTGCAGCCACATTGGCGCCTGGCCATCTGGTGGGGCAGGGGATGTTGCATGTCGCAAGGATATTGTAACATGGCTTGTGCTCTGGCTGCGCTTTTTGATGCACTAGGGAGCAAGCTGAAGGAGCTCATGTCGGTTCTAGCGCCGTATGTGGACGCGCAAATGCAAGGGCGGTTATTAGGTCCGCTGGCAAAAACTGGTGAGGGGAGAGGTTCGAGCTGCGTCGCAAAGGAAAGTCTGATGAGGTACATTTGTGGTTTCCCCTCTACTGTACCTGATAGTGGCGCTAATTGTGTGGCGTTTGCAACGTCAGGTTGCGCTGCAAGCTCTGCATAAGCAAGTGGGCAGATTGCTACTCAACGTATGGGCACTTCCCACTCTTTGTCTGCGTGCTATGGACGCTGGCCGCTACTGAATCAGAGGAAGACCTTTCGGCCAACGGTACCTATGGCCCCTCTACGGTGGATGCCGCGCCTCCCTCCGCCTCAATACTACAGTCATCGGCGGGAGCATTGGCAGTTTCGCAGCGACTGACACGCTTGCACATGCCTGGAATCGTGACATGATCCCTGAGTCAGTGCGCGTGCTGGGAGATGTGGGTGTGGGCATCCAAGTCGCAACCAACGTGACGTGGCTCCTGCTCCGCTGGGGGCTCCGCCTCTGCGTGTACGGTATCGAGCCCACCGCGATTATCTTTAGGTGGTACGGTATGGGCAAGCGCCTCAGGTGCTAGCGTTCTGTCCCCCACATGGCGCACAATCACGGCGCGCCGCACAGCAAATTCATAGTAGTATCCCTCGTTGTATATACTGTGTAGTGACCTGTACACAATAAATATGGTGTTACTCACATGCAACCTTGTGCGTGAGCAGGCGAGCCACGGGTGTCCCCGCTCCCCTGCCCTTGTCCCTCTCACACCTTCGCTTTGCCTCACACAACTTCAGGTCCGGTTCAGGTCCAAACCCTAGAAGAACCTGAACCGAACCTTAAGTCTGGTTCTCTTGAGGTCAGGTTCAGGTTCATGAAAATCTGTGAACCGGACCCAAAGTCCGGTTCCAGGTTCGGGGAAATCTACCCCTGAACCAGACTTAACTGGACCGCAGCATCCCTATTGGCGTGGCGACCTGACGATGACAGATGACACGACCGACTACGACCACAATGATTGCAGGACCATGTCAACAGTGGTCTTGGTGTGGCGACAAGATAAGGCACAGCAACAGGACGGGGAGAGACAATGAGGCAGGGGTGATCGATGGTGGATCACCAAGTCGGATGGTGTGGCTGCCATAATGATGGGTGTGAGGGTCTGGCATAGAGAAACGGGTCACATTGGTTCGAGACGCGGAGGCAGGAAGGACCACAATGCGACTCTGTTCTGGTTGTAGGTAATGCTGGATACATCCATGCACAGTTATCTATGTCTGTGTTGTAAAGTAGATCTCCCTACGAGAAATGAGTCGACACTATGTAACTTCATTCAGCGTTATATGGCTCACCAAGGCTCTGATCAGATAGCGTCGATGGAAGCCAACGTTTGGCAAAAGTCTTGTTGCTATCTGATGTCATATGATCTTGGGTTAATGGTGATTCCTGGTCATTTCACACCTGTTGTTGTCAGAAGATACTGATATTTTTTGACCCTATGTGACTACAAAACACCCTCTCCTTCCTTTCCATATCCCCAGGTCCTTCATCGCGTCCATGGCCCACTGCATCCACCGCGTCCACAAGTCCACTGCCTCTGCAACTCCACCATGTCCGCCACATCCACTGCGTCCACAAGTCCACTGTGTCTGCCACAACGCCGCGTCCAACATGTCGACCGCGTTCTGTGGAAGGGGGGCTGTAGCAAATATGGTGCGCGAGCGGATCGATAAGATATAGACATTTGGACAGTACCCTACATTCTTTGGTTTGACAGACATTTACTAGCACATTCATTTAGACCAGCACCCCAAAACCTTATTGCAGTCCTTCATATAGTTGGTAGTTGACCTTTGCAGCCCTCAGTTCCCATGCTTACCCACGTGTTCTGAGACTTGTTCTTTTCTACAGGTTATGGGCCCTGCCCTAGCCCAATAAAATCCACTGTCATTGCTGCAACGTGTCCAAGTACATTGCCATGTCCTACCACACCCTCACCCTCCTTGACACTGTCCCCTATCTTGAAGGAGATGGGAATAACTGGCCCACTTTTGCCCCACGTTTCCGAGAAGCCATGAAGGCCACATACTGGGGGTACTCCAATGGAACGACCATGTGTCCCATTCCAAACGATGCCGCCCACCCCACAAACGCAGAAATCCAGGCCATCAAAGAGTGGGAACGCAAAGACGCCATAGCACAAGCCCTCTTGTCGATGAGGCTCCCAGACTGGGTTGCACTTTCTATAGACAGCTACCCAACGGCAAAGACGCAATGGGACTGGCTCATCAGAAAATTCAGTCAGCCCGGATATGAAGACACCAGTACAGAAGAGGAACTCACTGGAGAAACCCCTGTAGTCACAGGACAGGGGGGTAGCTGAAGAAAGCAACACCGGGGCAAATGCCACAGCTGCAGAGAGGAGGGCCACCATGCCCATGATTGTTGTGCTCTGAAGGAGGAGCTGGCGCCAGCCCTAATCGCACAGGAACAGTCGGGTGCACCAGAGCAGCCCGAAACCAGCCCCGTGCACAGCACCCACACTGCCGATCTTGAGGGGGAGGGATGTCCATTGGCCAAGGAAGGGGATACTCTTGCACAAATTGTCGGTGCGGAGGCGGTCCTGTCCCGGCAGCACACACAAGACCCAAACCCCAAGGTTCATGTGCAAACCATCAGCACAGAACCAGAGGCGATATCAGGCGAGCCCGGAGCCATCAAAGAGGTCGCTCATGAGCACAACGGTCATGCGGAGCCAGACCTACAAGAGCAGCCAGGCGACCTGAATGCAAATACCCCCAAAGGAGTCGCTCATCCTGAGCCGGACTTGATGCCAGGGGAAGACATCGACCCAAATGTGAACGCGCCTGTGCATCTAGAAGGCACGGGGCCAGGAGTCTTGATGGACGCAGAGGAGGATCGGCCAGAAGATATGCTGGAGGAGGATGGAATCACCCGGGAGAACGCCAGTGTCAAAGAGGACAGAGTTCCTCACATCGAGCTGCAAGAGTCCGGGGTTAGCCACCTTGCCACGCCGGAGGAAGACATGTTCCTCACCTTATCATCATCATCACCACCCACCACTTCCGACGCCGCTAGGGCATGGCGCTCGCTGGCTGTCAACACAGGGACGTTGGCAATCCCAATCCTAGACCAGGGCGCGGTTTTGGAACCGCTGCCGCATGACATGCCGGTGCCAAACAAGGGCGTGGAATCCCCTGATCACCATCCGTCCGAGCAGAGCCAAGCCCCCACCGAAGTTAGAGGGCCATTGGAGTCACTCCTGGGCGAGGCATCGCAGTGCGCGATGGGCCAGATGGTCCTGACATCGGCGCGAGCACTTGAGGGCAAGACGCCCATCGGAGAGGCACATGGCTGCCCTCCTGACCTCCCCGACCCGCAAACGCAGGGCTCCACCGCTTGGGAGCCAGCGTTCGTTGTTCTGAAGGCCTGTGTCCACATGCATAAGGTGCGGAGGCCTGTCCCCGACAAGGGTGCTCGTACGCGCCCTGATCCATGGCCCAGCTTGGGCATCATCATCGTTGATCTGGATACCTGTATCGGGTCAGCATCACAGCTCGAGGGGGAGCAAAACTTTCACTTACCATGTGTGGGGAGCAAGCTGCATGCTGCCCCATCACCCCCTCAAAATTTCCCATCTTCATTTTCACCCTTTCTGCCACCTAACACCCTCACGCGCGAAAATCCGTTGTGTGGAGAAGGCACTGCCACCGAGCGGCACGTCATCGAAGACCATCCCGGTCCTGAACCTCTGAAGCCGCCCGATCTGCAAGCAAAAGATCTGGAGGAAGCAGGGGGAGCATTGTCAGCATTGGGCAATGTACCTGTGATCCTTGAAGGCCCAGACCCTCTTGGGCTTGCTGGTGCAGTCGTGAACGCAGACGCCGATGAAGTCGAACCCCCAGGCTCTGATGTGTACAAACGAGGGGGAGTGTTGCCGGTTGCGGGCGCAGCACCAGCCCTGGCCGAAGGAACCGCCAGCGTCGAACCCGCTGGCAAGGCTGACAGAGCCATGGCTGCTAGGTCCAAGGCGTTGGCACCCCCGATGCAAGGGAAAGCCTGGCGCGAAGTCGAGATGCCCTTGCGAGAAGGCAAGGGAGAGCCCGACGCGCTGCCACAGGCGCTGCCAGGCAAGCGCAAACTCGGACCCCCTGAGGCGCCACCACAGAGGGGCAGGCACAACTCCAAGGTGCTACCACCAGACGGTGAGCGCGAATGCGGCACAACACCGCAAGGCAACCCAAATGAGGGCGATTGCGAGCCCAGTTGGCCGCTGCGAGAGCTGTCGCACAAAGCCATGCCATCCACTTGGGAGGGAGCAGCCCCTTGGGACCCAGGAGGGAGGCTGCCAAGGGAGCGAACCCTCAACTCGAAAGGGCCTGTTGAGGCCATGGACATCGCACCGGGCATCGATGCCCCACAACACAATGACACAGCGGGCATCGATGCCCACAAGAAGACACAGAAAAACCTGGCCGCCCGAAGAGTCAGTCAGAGGCGGCACTACCAGCACCAGAAACAGTCACGCACCTGTACCCATCCACCATCATCCCATCCCACTGTAGAGGGGTCCATCCGATTTTTGTTTTGAGGCCCATCGAGAGGGTGCTGTGTCGTCCTAGAAGATGTCAAGACACAGACCGAAACAAGGCATTGCAACATGGCCGTTTGGTGGCCGTCACACTCGCCTCACACGCAGTCACACATGTCCCCGCGCCATGCACGCTCTGGTGCACTGGCAGAGAGAAACTCAATGCGCGGCCACAACCGCTCAATACAATCCTTGCACGCCCCCGTTTTTATTTGGAGGCATTTCGCTGCAGTGCCCAGACTGTCTGCGAAATGAGGGGGAGTGTAGCAAATATGGTGCGCGAGCGGATCAATAAGATATAGACATTTGGACAGTACCCTACATTCTTTGGTTTGACAGACATTTACTAGCACATTCGTTTAGACCAGCACCCCAAAACCTTATTGCAGTCCTTCATATAGTTGGTAGTTGACCTTTGCAGCCCTCAGTTCCTGTGCTTACCTACGTGTTCTGAGACTTGTTCTTTTCTACAGGGGCTACTTCGATGATTTCTTACTGTTCTGTAATTATATTGTCAGTATTGCAATAGGAGTGGATTGATTCCGTTACATACAAGATGTTTTACTCGGTCTTTGTACACCTGGTAAAAGATTGCGTGAGCCTGAGAGCACCTCTTACAGCAGAATGAACGCTACCTGCAACTTTTCCTTCTCCTGTTGAATGGAATCCCAGAATGCGTTGAAGTCTTGCATCGTCCCCTTTGGATTTGATCCTTTCCAGTCGCGTGCTGCCTCCCACCTGAGTAGTGTGATAATCGAATGAGTTCTGGGTCCACAATTGGTAACTCAGAGGACTTACTTAGGGGAAATAATGTTGGGAGGAGCCCACGATCCCCTCCCTCCTTTCGAAGCTTTCCCAGAAGTCTTCTTTGCAACAGGCTGGGATACAGCACTGTGTGGCGTTTCGACAGCATTAGCGTCCTTGGGGGTATCTCGCTGCCTGCAGATGCTGATGGAATTGGGATTGTTAGTAAAGGAGCTGACCCGAGAAAGTAGGATACCTATCGATAGCCTCTATGATGTGTCCGACTTTTCCATCAAGAAGGCCCTCGTCGACTTTGCGATCACGAACGAGGTGCTCCAAAAGCTGGACTAACCCGATAAGACCAAACTTACCCCGTGTGATGAGGGGATAGATGTCGGGGATGTTGTGCGAGACAAGGACATTTAGTCTCTGGTCCCATGTTTCCCAGACATCCGCATCGGCTGTGATGTCCTTTGTGAGCTCTGTGGAATCACAGCAAAATCCTGCTAGTGGGCCGGTCTTCTTCGCTGTGGGGACCAATTTCAGTAGGCCTTTGACCTTCTCGCGGAGCGTCTTCAGTATGCCAAAG
>Ga0307509_10011461_pt1 | contig 10730 bp, 6 predicted proteins | sample 10_EM_MG_FD_202245 | JGI IMG/M metagenome (GOLD analysis project Ga0307509, IMG submission 202245) | Populus trichocarpa ectomycorrhiza microbial communities from riparian zone in the Pacific Northwest, United States - 10_EM | ecosystem: Host-associated > Plants > Roots > Unclassified | place...
CGCAGAAGACTCTGATGTGCTAAATGGCACGCGTCAACATGTTTTACCAATTTATTAATATTTTAATAAGACCAATTACAAAAAAAAAAATCCAAGGGCATACCATTATTACAAAAAAAAAAAAAAAGCCATGGCGCAAAGATAAAAACGTCCTTAGAAGCCATTCTTTAAATCTGAAAAATCAAAGGTTAACCATGTAATTTTGCTGAACAAAAATAATACAAAGATAAATAAATCCCTCTCTACAAGGCCATTTTTTCTGAGTACCCAAAGGTATAAATGTTATTTTACAAAAGAACAAAAACAAAACCCTTAACAGAAGACCAATTTCTTTTTCAGATTTCAAAGGCAAAAGAGTATCTTACTATACATTATAAAGTTGAACGACAACTTTGTCCTAGATCAATTCTCAAATGACATTTGAATCCCATGAAAAATACAATTTTGCCCCTAATGTCAAGGCAATTGTTAATAGCAATAAAAGACAAAATCATCATTACACTGCTTCATTCTACATTGATTCTCCTCACATGCTATAGTAATTTACTAAGACCTTTTAATTTTTTGTTAATGATTATAACAAGGAAAAAAAACAAAAACATAATAAAAAGATGAACAAGCTATGTAAGTTTAATAATTTAGTGATCTCAAGGGTAATTAAATAATTTTACTATACTTAGAATAATAAAAGACTAAAAAGTCTCTAAAGAGAAGTTTTATTTTTTTTTAACTTTTAAGGATAAATAAGTCATTTTACTATGCAAAAAATAAAAAGATTAATTTTTCCCCGATCAATTTGATAATGATCAATGAACTATGAGGAAAAAACCATATTACTCCTAAAGCAAGTTAATGGATTTTGTTTGAGAATAACAAAATGATTATTTCAGTATTCAAATCCTCACTAATATGTGTCTTGAGCAATAGTGTTTTACTAACCTTTTTTAGTTTTTTTTTTATGCTTTAAGATATTCAAAAAGTTCAACATTATTCTTCATTATCTAACAATAAATAACAAAATCTAACAATGAGTACATATTTTTAATTTTTAGGTTTTTAAGTATTTTCAAAGGATGAAAGAAGAAAATATAACCAAAATAATTAATAAAAAGTACAAATAAACATGAAAAACAAGTTTTCACCATATAACAAAAAAAATCTAAAACGAAAAACAAATTCATTATGGCCATTAACATATTTTATTATTCACCGCTACAGTATAATTATCATTTTGCTCTTCCAAGAACAATCAAATGCTTTGGTTTTAGAGATATTTTGGTGTTTTCTCAAGGCCCATTAATCATCAAAGAATTGACTGGGGATATAAGTGTCTTTTCTAGTTTTTCAAGCATAGTAAAATGATCTAATTACTCTCTAAATAAAAAAAAATTAAACTATCACACATGGGTATTATGCTTTTAGTTTTTTTAAATACAATAAAATGACAAGTTTATCCTTTAAATAAAAAAAATAAACCATGCATCTGAGGCCCTTTTGGTCTTTTCACTCAAGTTTTTCTGTTATTGGAAAAAAAAAAAAGGTTTTGGTGTATGGAAAGCGCCTGCACATTTCATATGTGGTGTCTTTTAATGGAAAAAAAATACGGTGTTTTTGAATATGTTGTTGCATCTTAAAAATACGGTGTATGGAAGGTGCCTGCATATTTAATGTATGGAAGGCGCCTGCACATTTGATGTGATGACTCTTAATGAAAAAAAAAACAGTGTTTTTAAATGCATTGTTGCATCTTAAATATCTCTTCTTATGAAAAATAATTAATACAGACTCACAGCACAAACCCACGTCTAATTCCATAACTATATGTGAATGATGATATGAAAACTCCTTAAGAACCATAAAGTTAATATTGAAAAATAAAATAAAATATAAGGATGGAAATGCAAGTTTAATGATGTATAAGGGTAAGAATGAAGTTTACATGTACTAAAAAAAAAGGATTTATTGAAAAAAAAAAAACATATAAAATCAACCAATGGCAACTTAAATAGACACGAACAAGAGTACAGATTCCTTTTTCTGTCGAGTAACACAGAATCATTCTCCCTTGCTGTTCTCTACTACGCATGCTTGTATGGCCTTCTGTCTCTCTCTCTCTAGTAATCAGTCAGTCTGATTATTATGGATTAGACTTTTCTTTGTTTTCTAACCTTAAACTCTCCTAAATTCTTATCTCCGTCTCACCCCATCACGAAAAAGAAAACCTTCATCGAAACCTTGGTGGTCGCCGGTTGGTTCCGGCATGATCTACGACCCTGATTGAGCTGGGAGTCAAAATTCGATGGTTTCGCGTGGGAGTGGGACCACCTGATCATCATCATCGTAAAGTAAAATGAAGACAAGGTTATAATTTAGGTAATTTGTATTGCTAAAGTACTAGATAGATGGTTTACTTTAATTATCACTGTATTTATGGCTATTTTTTAAATATATATTTTTTTGAATTATTTGTGAACTGATTGATTTTTTTTTTGTTAATTAATATTAATTTACTCTTTAATTGCTAATTCTTTATACTTTTAAGTTGTCAGCTATAATTTCCACTGTTGGGAAAATGCAAGAAATTGAATTCTGGAGCCAAAAGCTACTGCTGCTGGTCTTAGCATGGTAAAATTATAAATTTTTACTGTGGGCTGTCAGTTTGATTTTTATTCTATTATCAGAATTGAAAGAATTAATTTTTGGAGAAAAAGAAACTGATTAAATCACATATTTTGGATCATTTTTCTTGGCAACTTATCAAGGGATATATAGATGTTTTTTTTCTTGTCTTTCTTATTAATTATTGTTGGAATTTATTTATTTACATGAATTATTTATTTACCATGGAAGAAGAGTACAGGAACTATAAATTGGTTATATGTTCGAAAATGCTGTGTGAGTATCCGCAAAATAAATGGTTTCCGAATTGTTTGATGTGGGGTATAGCTTTGAAACGTTGTAATCCATTACGTTATATGTGAAAGGAATTAATTGTCTTGCTTGTTGGTTGATTGAATATGTGCATCATTTGGCTTGTTTACTGCAAAGGGAGTGTTGGCGTATCTCTGCACAAGATCGTTGATTTGTTAGATGGGAGTGTTATTTTACAAATAAAATGTCGATGCACATCCATTTGTGTATAATATGTGAGTATGCTTTACCTTTTATCCCAACTGCGCACACTTGAGTTCATCAGTGCGCGCGGTTGGGATAAAACACTCAAAATAAAACAACAACTAGAAGAACAATGGTTAAAGTGCTTGCTATTTTTATTTCTACTAGTGATTGATACTGATACAAAATCTGTATCGACATCATGCCTTAATTCTAAATCAAGCATACATGATTTTGATTACCAGCCTTCTTTTATATATTTAGATTTTCTTAATTTTCCCATATCACTATGAAGAACTTTAAAATATTTTTTGTTTGAATTTTGAATTAGTTGGTCTCGACTGTCAATTTGCAAATTCTCGCTATTATTAACTTTATTTTGATGCCTCTTCAGGTATGAACAACCACCAAAATGAAGTCCGCGGTTAATTGCAGTAATGGCATCTTGAATTAATCTCTTTGGTTTGTTCTATAACTTCCCAAATTAAGATGGTTTCTTCAGAGGAAGTTCCAGATGAAGTTTCTCCCAAGGAGTTGCAGAAAAGACAGAGCCTAGATGATGGTACTGACACAAAACCACAGACCCATGATGTTGGAGGTGCTTCACAACAAGAAGGAATCCCTGCTTCATATGCCCCTGGGAAATCTTTGGAGAATAGTGGGGGGCGAATATCGGAGTTAGACAAAGAAGGAAGTGTTTCTTCTATAACACCGCGGAAGGTCTCACATACCCCTGGCAGTGATCTCCGTTCCTTGCAATCTGGTCAGGAAGGAAGGACTCCTATCATGCGGGAAAAAGTGTCAGAGGATGGATATCACTGGCGAAAATATGGGCAGAAATTTGTTAAAGGAAATGAATTTATACGGAGCTATTACAAATGTACACATCCAAGTTGTCAAGCGAAAAAGCAGTTGGAATGTTCACATGATGGGAAGCTTGCTGATATTGTTTACCTTGGTGAGCATGAGCATCCCAAACCTCAACATAACCTCCCACAAGCTGTTGGTTGCGTCCTGTCCGTTGTTGAAGAAAAACCTGATCATCTTTTATTCACTGGTGTTGAAGGTATCAGAGAAAAAATCACCATTTTGTCCATTTGTTTTGCTCTTAACCAACAGAAGATTTTATTATTGTGTTCTTTTATTTGAATGCTAATTGATAAATGCAGAAAGTCATGAACCTCATCCGATTGAGTCAACAAATACCCCTCAGATCTCTTCTGTTACGTCCAGTGAGGATGTGAAACGTGTGCTATCAGAACCAAAAAGGATAAGGGATGAGGTTGATGTAGATGATGATCAACGCTCAAAACGACGGTAAGTTAATAAATGGCTATAAATTTACTCTATTGTTTCAAGCATGAGCTAACTCTTTTGTTTCAAATGAACAAAATAGGAAGAAAAGTAGCTGTAATGACAGCTCTACTCCTGTAGATACACCAACTAGTGAGCCACGTCTTGTCATTCAAACAAAAAGTGAGGTCGATATTGTCAGTGATGGGTATCGATGGCGTAAATATGGGCAGAAATTGGTAAAAGGCAATCCAAATCCCAGGTAACTGTCAAATTTAACGAACTCAACAAGGTTAGACCTGGGTTTATACATTTTTAGTTTACATCTCTCCCCTCTGTTTATGAAGATATGTCAGGAGATGCCTCCTTATATTGGTAGCATATTGAATTGGTTGCTAGTCTGCATGTAGAGACAAAAATACCTAAGCTGTTTGAGTACATGCTGACTTTGTTCTTTCATCACATTATGTAGGAGCTACTACAGGTGTTCAAGTCCTGGATGTCCAGTAAAGAAACATGTAGAGAGGGCATCTCATGACCCAAAATTGGTTATAACCAGTTATGAGGGACAACATGATCACGATATGCCTCCTTCTAGGACTATTACTCATAACACAACTGGTCTCAACACTTGTACAACTACCATCCAGAATGGCGAGTTAGGTACAAAATCAGGAGAAAGCAATGCCATTTCCCTTGAAATGGTTGTGTATAATAGTTCAGATTCCAACATCAAATTGGAGGAGAAACTGAGTTCCGAGTCAAGAAATAAATGGAAAGAAAGTAATTCAGGCCATGAAAGTAAATCATGTGAGCAGCAGACTGGCAACACAAATGCCACGAAAGTAAGTGGTGCTGCTAACCTTGATATTGTTGTTAATACCAATCCTGTATCAGCAGGTAGATCGACTGAGCAACATGATGGTGAGTCAAGAATTGAGCCAAAAGAGAACAGTGCTGCTTGTGGTGTCCATAATATTACCCCAGGTCCAGAGAGTAATCCAAATGAACAGAACGTACTAAATTCAGAGCCTGTCCAAAGCTAATTGAAACAGATTGATTTTTAGCAGGGAGGAGGGAAACGACCTCCAGATGTATAAATTACTCCTATAGGTTAATTTATCATAAAATCTGTAGAGTTTCGCAGCAAGTATCTAGCATGCAACTTGTTTTGTTAACAGCAACTTTCATCCGTTGTTTTGCTGATTAGATGTAAAACCATTTGAATTTGGTAAAGAGAAGGTGTTCCAAACTCTTACAATTCCTGGAACTAGTTTGGTGTGCTGTATCTGCCTTATTATATGGCCTCGAGCAGGCATGTTTGTGGCACTGAAGCATTTACATTACTACATTTTAGTTCAGCCAGTCACCACTGTCCTTACAAGAAGCGCTTATCTTCGAACTGTAAACTTGTTAATAGTTTTCGCAGAGCAGCCAATATTTCATCCTAAGCGTGCCTCAAGCCTGTAGACGGCAGGTGTTATTTTTTTTTTCCCGTTTTTTTCGACAAACGCCTCTCATACCACGTAAATATCAGATCCAAGCAAATTGCTTAGGCTGTCGGGAGGGTTATGAATCCAATTTGGAGGAAGAGCTGGTTCTAACAGCCTTAGCTATCTAATCTGGCAACATGATTTGCCTTCCTTCATACTGATGCAACAGTGATGTTAAGCATGCTATGAAGCTGGTGCTTTATATCCATGACAATAGGGGCTATCTCCCAATCAGTAACAGAGGTAGATTCTTTGATTGCTGGCTCGATAGCAGCAGCGTCAGATTCTAAGGTTGTTACTGAGGATAGGAACTCGAAGTCAAGACTCGAGCAATGCAAATAGCTTAATTATTCTTAGACTGATTCATATTGAAAAAAATTCCACAATTTCATTAGGAAACCAGAATGGCCAGAGATCCAGAGGGTGAACCTTCGGAATCAGAATACCTAATGCTCTGAGAAAGTGAACATATTCTAACCGCAAAGCACCAAGACTTGGTTCTCCCAAGGCCAGGAAAAGCTAAAAAGTTCAAAGCATTGAGCTACTGATTCAAAAAAAAAAGAAAAAAACAAGAGAGGGTAACTTAGAGTTTCAGAAGCCAAGTACACAGCTGAGACCACTGCCTTCCTCTTAGAACCCTTGCGGTTCTACCTCAGCTAGTTGCCCGCTTTCCTAAAGAGAGCGAAATCAGCATGCAGTTTTCACTTCCATGCACAAGATGCCACCAAATCTCTGTTCATCCAGCCAAGATAAAGAGCCCCATCTCTTTCTTGAAGCCTATATCTATCAGAATAGTTCTCTAGCAGTGTTTTGATGGTGGCATTCACCAAGGTGCTTAATGGGTATGGAGTAAACCCAGCCATTGTGAATCGCGATCTCCACTTCCCAAGAAGCTCGTGTCTTTCCACCCTCTCAGTTCCCTCGCATGCTATTATGTTAACAACATCCCTTGCCAGGCAATGCTGTTCCACATTGATCCGTTCCTTGTGGTCTCTTGGAAGGGTCACATCAATGGATTCAAACATAGCAGTATAATAGTTTAGTGTCTCGATGAACCGAGGGAAGAATGCAGCAGTATTCGTGTTAGATTCCTGCTCAACAAGGGTGACCACCTTTGGAGACATGCTTTTAACTAGCCTCAGCACCCGATCCCGGTGATTCTGAGTGCTGACACTCTCATCAGGCATGTGGTGAAGTACAAATGCAAAGTTCACTGCTAGAGCCTCCCCACGTCGAACACCAAGGTTTTCTATCTGAACCTCACAGCCAGACATGGCAGCAGCATGAAACTCAAATGGCACCTTAAATGACTCAGCAAGCTTAGATAGCCTTTTTCCCACTATACTCAGTCCTCCTCCACGGGCATATGCTGATGTGGAATCATCAATACCTGTAATGCGGATGTGGGGTGGCCCCCCAGGCCTTGCTGCAAAGGCCTGGATTAGACTGATCCACTGACTCCCCTGACCAATTTGAAAATCAATTATATGAACCCTGTTTTCATCCTTCATGGCTTCTGCAATGGCACCATTTGCAGACATGTACCCAAATTTGAAATAGGCACAAACCTCATAAAGAATGTGCATGTAAGACAGCATCTCGGCACTTGCTGGTTCTTTGCATCTTAAACCTTTGCAGATGGAACTCCCTGAGGAGGCCAGGCGTGCAACAAGCCCTTCCAACATGTATGCTCCCAATCTTTGAATTGGTTCACCAGAAACTGAGACCATCTGGCGTAACTTGTCCATCAAGCACTGTGCCATTAACAGATCATTATCTGACACTGCTTTTGCACAGGCAATAAGGACTTGTTTTAGGTCCCCTCTAGAAATCACATCCATTATTTGTCTCCAGCTATCCATTTCCAGTGACTCGATGTTTGTCCCACTCTCAAGTGCATTTTCAATGCTGTCAATAATATCGGAATCAGGCCCAAACATCACAGTTTCTAATTCTCTCAACTTGTGACTGAAATCATGGGCATCATCAGTTATGCAGGAGCCACTTAATGGAGAACCACTGGCATTGTCAGGGGAATGACGTGGCTCAAGTGAATATGACTGAGATTCTTGCTGTGACAATGGGCTTCCATTTGGTGAGAAACTGACAGTTGATGGGGAGTTGTAAGCAGCATAGCTGCCATTTGCTGAAGATGACTCCAGCGTGCAGTATTGCTCATGGGAGTTTGGAATGGTGAAGGGGGTTCCTTGGGTGCTGCCACTGGAGTATATCTGGCGGTCTAAAGTTCTGGACTGAGGCTTGCAGTAGGCTTCAACTTCTTGCATCGGTTGATAGAGAAATCTGCTGGACATGCCCGAACCTCTGAGTTGTTTCGATGCTTGCATTGAATTCTTAACCAGCCTGCCTGATTCCTTAAATAAAATTAGAAACAATCCAAGTAATCTTTTCTTTCACGATTCAGAACTTCACTGAACATCAGTCACCAAAATATGGAACGATATTAGAATGCCTTGGCTTTCATGACAGAAGCCTTTGAATTCCTCTGATAGATCAGCTAAACGATCCTTGTGACAACACCAATACAATCACAATGTAATCCTTTATCTAGATTTCTGTTGGACACCCACTCAGCAGCAGAACACAAAGTACCAGCATAATCTGCAAAAGAAAAGAAAATATTTATTATTAACTTATGCATAAAAGAATAAAAATCACAATAAATCCAATGACAGCATTTTGTACACAGACATTAGTAAAAAAACAGGAGGCAATTCCAGCTTCATAAATTCCATACCCAAAGAAAACTATTCTCTCATCTTACAGAGACAAAAATAATACATACCTACAGCACATGGGAAATTCAATACATTAATATAAAAGAAAGTTTGCAAACCAGAGAACCAGTTGGTCAACAAAAAATGATGGTTCAAATGCTTAAGATAGTTTATAGAAGCCTCCCAGAAATAGCATGAATTTTATAAATTGAAACCTTCTCCTTTACGTTTCATTTGCTCTCGAAGCAGCAAGTAATTTTCTCTTTTTTTTTTTCTTTTTTTTTCTTTTTGTGGCATAACAAGGATTGACAAGGAAGCACGCCAAATTACCTAAGTCTACATGACCTACCCCATTTTTTTTGGATTCAAACTAAACGTATATACCAAGGCAAGACTTCAATGTTAGAAGTCATTCAAGGCAGTTTGGAAAAGAAACCATGAGAAGCAAAACTCCAATTCCAGTAGAGTCAAAAATAGTTTTTTTCCCAGAATTTTTTCTCCACTGATCAGAATACAAGTTTCTGTGACATAAACCTTAATGAAAACAACAAGTAATATTGGAAGGTACATGGCATCTGATAAAGCAAAAGTAAATTCTCATTATTACAAACAACGTTTTTTCAACCACCAGATCATCAAAGTGCTTGAATGTAGGCTTGAAAGAAAAGGTTCACTAAAAACATTCTCTATCCCAAGACAACAATTGCACTCCACCAATATGAAATGCAGGTTAAGTAATCATGAATAATTTCATTTCTTGAATTAAACATAAATTCTTAAGAAAACAAAGATATGAGACACTGCCATTTCAAAATGAGAGCACATTTCATGGCCAAACTAAACCAGAATTTAAATTTTCAATAAATCAAAGCAACAAAATCTGTCAACTAAAGAAATTTAGAAGCTTGTAATGAAATCCCACCATCGAGAGATCCAACACCAACCCATTTTTAGTTTCATTGAGTCATCCATGGAAGCTCAATCAAGCCAAAAAGATAATAAATCTTAGACAGCAAATAGTTCCATAAAAAACAAAGGATTTCAAGGAGGCAGGGGAACGAATTTTCATAGTGGGCATCATTGTCACTTCAAGAAACAAAATAAATTGTTCAGACACCCACCTTGTTTTGAGGAATCTCCAAGTTCTTTTGGTGTTTCACTAAAAACCAGAGGTTTTTGATAGAGAGAGTGCGGACAAACAAGAGAGAGAGCAGAGTTATCTTCTTATCATTGCCAGACCAGAGTGTTGTTACTGTTAGCACTCTAACATTGTATTATAATAAAATAATCGAAAAAAACATTGGAGTCAGCAAGAGCCCTTTAATTATTCTAAAACTACATTTCTACCACTGATGTGTAAGAGAAGTCTATTACTGTTAGTTTAATCTTAGCCGAAGCATGACACCGCCGATTCGGAATTTAGCTTGAATGTTTTATTTATTAAAATAATATTGTTTCAGATTTTTTTTCAAGAAAACAGTTAAACCAGACAGCCATATCCGCTATACTGCGGATCACAGATTTTTTGTTAGATAATGCCAAAAAAAAAAAAAAAACATAGACATTAGGAGTGCTTGCAATAATATTTAGACACAGAGCTAAGATTATGTAACAAAAATTAAATGTGTTTTATCTAATTAAACCAAAGTTGATTTAATTTAGAGTAATATCTTTTTAGTGTAATATTGGAACAACCATTTATCAAATCAACCTCGAGTTAATCGTTAAATGCGCGATCCGAATAATAGGCACGACCACAGCACACTAACTTGGTTAGCTAGCTATCCCTTTCTTTTCCCCTTCTCTTTCTTCTCTCCCATGGTGGGCCTTCAATGGTCTCGGGTTTTATGAAATTCAGGATTAAATCGAGGAGTTATTATACAAATAAGGGCTAAAATAAAAGAATATGGTATGAGCTCAAGTAGAATATAAAATCGAGACCCAATTAAAAAGCTATTATAAATTTAGGGATGAAAATGCAAAAGAGAAAGAGAAGAAATGGCGCATGCATTACACATGCTCGTGAGTTGGAGGAGCCACCATGTTGGCACAACACATGCGGGTTCCTCTGACCATTGAATGTCGTATTCCTTGA
>Ga0307509_10011465_pt1 | contig 10727 bp, 22 predicted proteins | sample 10_EM_MG_FD_202245 | JGI IMG/M metagenome (GOLD analysis project Ga0307509, IMG submission 202245) | Populus trichocarpa ectomycorrhiza microbial communities from riparian zone in the Pacific Northwest, United States - 10_EM | ecosystem: Host-associated > Plants > Roots > Unclassified | place...
CCTTGGAAGAAATTCTCTCTGTCGTCCTACGAACATCCCCGGGACGTCTCTCCCCCAAAGTATGTGTATGGCGCTTCCCGCCCTGGGCCTGTCCAGCGAAATTTTGCTTTCCCAAATAATGAAATCAGACATACCGAAGATGGTCAATTAGACGCACCCTATGTCGAACAATCTCAAAGGCGCCAGGGATTTCTCTCCTGTATGATGGACTGGTACTCGATGGCGAGATCTGGTACACATCAAATCCCTGATTCAAATCGTGTCGCTGGAGGGCATGGCTCGGCGTTCTCAGATGATGAGCGGGGCTACTCAAGTGCTGTATCTGGAATGCGACGAGGAGGATCCACACTTTCGCAAGCTTCTATCAATTCTGACTTCTTTGAGCCTGATGACCCCAGAATTACTGGGATACACGCAAAGCAGGTGGATGATCAAGAGGATCTCGAGAAAAACACGCTGCGGCAAATGGACTACAAGGCCCGCCGCAAACACATCCAACGAATTCGAATTCAATTCAACATTTCGTGTGAGTCATGGTACCCTTTCCATTGACACAACGCTAAAGTGGTGTAATTGGTAGCAATGAAGAGTAGACAAGAATTCTTGCTGAAGCTCGCTCGATCTCTGATGACCTTTGGCGCCCCTTCCCATCGTATTGAATCCCAGCTAGTTGCTTGCGCCCGTATTATCGAGGTTGAAGCTGAATTTATTCATCTTCCCGGTGTCATCATCTGTTCGTATGGTGATCAAGAACTCGGTTGCTCTGAAACCCACTTCGTCAAATGTGGCGGGCGTTTGTCACTTGGAGCACTTCACAAAGTGCATCTCATCTACCGCGCAGTGGTGCATGACGAAATTAGCGCAAAACAGGCTATGGAACAGCTTGAGGATCTCCTTGTTTCCCCTCCTCCTTACTCTCTACCTTTTCGCTGTTTTCTGGCATTTTGTCTCTCTGCCCTGATATGTCCCTTGGCGTTTGGTGGTTCCTTCATAGATATGTGGATTGCAGGCGTCGCCGCGTTCATACTAGCCTATCTACAGCTACGGGTAGCTGAGAAGAGCGCGTTATATGCCAACGTATTTGAGTGAGTCTGATTTATACGCCACTCTCCAGACCATCATTTATCAGTGGAATTAGAATCACAATATCGATATTTGTGTCGTTCGCCGCTCGAGGCCTAAGTAGTATTCGCAGTCAAATATTTTGCTATACTGCAATATCATCGTCTGGTATTATAGGAATACTCCCAGGGTATCTCATTCGTAAGTGTAAAATAGGCTCCAAGTTTTTATCATATCAATCTTTGATATCTTTTAGTTAGCAGCTCGCTTGAACTCGCATCCAAGAATATCGTTTGCGGCAGCGTAAAGATGGTGTATGCATTGATCTACACCTTATTTTTGGTGAATTGGTAGAATAGTGCCATTGATCTTCGCTGATTTATCACGCCAGGGTTTTGGGCTGCAGATTGGCAATGATTTTTTCCTCCTTCTTGACCCACGGACCCGCCGACACCTTGACGAACTCGCGGCCAATCTTAGTTCGAGTGTTGCTCTGACTGGAACCTGGGTTGCGGATAACGCAACGGAAGGAGGAGCATCAGCAATCCCTTTAAATGGAACGTGGACATTTACTCGTGTTGTTTCGCCCAAGGAAGAAGATTTCGTGGACGGATGCTATCGTCCTGCTCACTTTCCTTGGTACTTGCAGCCATTTCCAGCATGGTCAGCATTTATTATTGTGCCTTTATTCTCGACGTTATCTTCGCTTGCAAACCTTCAACCCTTCAAGAGCAAGCAGCTACCTGTCATGGTCATCATTTCGTGTTGTTCTTACGCCTCCAACAAAATTGCTAATCACTACATCTTCAACCGGTCAGATGTAGTGTCCGCCATTGGAGCCTTCACAGTTGGTCTTCTTGGTAACGTCTACTCTCGAAAAATGGGTGGAACAGCATTCACGTCAATGGTCACTGGTGTGTTGTTCCTGGTTCCGGTGAGTTTGAAACCCAGACACACTCACGACTGACCTCAATTGTGGGTATGCACTCTAGTCGGGGCTTTCCCAAGCTGGTGGTATCACTGCAAACGGTAATGGAATCGATATCGGGGGGGCGATGATTGCTGTAACGATTGGTATCACCGTTGGTTTATTTATGAGTCAAGCACTGGTGTACACATTCGGCTCCCGGAAAAATGCTGCGGTCTTCTCTTTCTAGATAAATGATAACATGAAAATGTACATTTTTTCAGCTTCGGTCTTTGATCACACTAAAACATTACAGCTGGGGAACTTTCGATACCATCTATTGAGACTTTGTGTCCCACTAGTGTTCGAATGTTGTTGATCCCATACCTAACGGGTTCATTTGGTCAACGACGAACAGATTATTGAAATACGCGTACCTAATCATGGTTGGCCTCTCGAGACTGAGACCCCACCCATGGACACGCACATCCTGCGGGAATCCCATGGGTTCTAACATCTCGGGGCGGAACATTCCACTGTTTCCAACCTCAACCCATTGATCTAGCATGGGATGGAAAGCAAATATCTCAAGGGAAGGCTTTGAAAGATAAACTTAGGTTTAAAGATAAAGTGCGGGCATGGCTCACCTCCGTGTAGGGATTGTAAGCGGGCTTGAATCGGACCTTTTCAATACCCATTTTACTGAAAAAGACTCTCATGAAACCTTGAATATTCCTTTTTTTTAAAAAAAAGGAAAGAAAGATGTAAATTCGTTTTACCCACCGATAAGATCAGCCAGCGTTAGATTACGGTCAGCAACAACGCCTTCCACCTGGTGGAACTCTGCCAAATGAGTAGCATCCATTGTCTCGTTTCTGAAAACTCTATCGATGCTGAACAGCTTTGCAGGCCTAAAGCCATCGTCATCCTTGCTGGAAGGTCCTGAGGTCGTCGAGCTAGTGCCATATGTGAATTCCTTCTGATCTTCTGAAACTTCATCCCTACACCTAGCAGCAAGCTTGTAAAGCATGTGGGCAGAAGATGCCGTTGTATGTGTTCGAAGCAAGAGTTTTCTGGACTCTTCTTGAGACCAAGGAGCCCTGTAACCTGCGGAGCCATGGCCACCATGCTCATGAATTCGGGAGACGCGTTCGTAATATTTGGAATTTGGGGGCAAAGACTCCTTTGGGTCTTTCACAAAAAATTAGCCGAATGAAGGGAAAAAATTGGAAAATGCTGTGTACCTGAAAGATAGAAAGTATCTTGCAGATCTCGCGCAGGATGTTGCTGAGGGACGAATAACGCGTCAAAACACCAGAATCCGGACTCGACAAAGGATGAGGTAGGCATTTCGGCGAAACTGGGAATTATTAGCGTGATTGATTTTGAATACTTGGTAATCGCACCCCATCTCCAAGAAAATGTTGCGAATTTCTTCCCTAACCTTCAGAAGAGGGTGTAAGGCCCCACCTATTGTAGGGATTCCTTCTGCTTCGAAGTTGTATTTTTTGTAGGTTGCAGTTTTCCAGGATCCCCTGCAAGTAACAGCCATGATTAGACACGTTTCAAAAAAGGGGATTGGCTACAACTAACGAGACCAGCATATCAGCGGTCAAGTCTGTCTCTGGTCTTGCCGTCGAAGTACTGAATTGGGGACCCTTGTGAATAGTGAACCATTGTCCTTTCCTAAAGATCACAGATAAGATGTTGCAAAATTGAACCCAGTAGACTCTGTACTTCTGAATGATAAGCTTGCGCTTTCGCAAATCTGCGAGTACTTTCTCTCCTGCCTTCAGGGTTCCGGTCAATGCAACTTCTTGGAGATCGTTATGAGTGGTATCTTGAATTTTATCCACCTAAAGATCATCAGCGTCAGACCATAAATCGACGTAAGATAGGTTTCGGAGACGAACGATCTTCACAAGTCCATCCCCTTCCTTGGCTATCCAACCATTTTTGAAGGCCCTTCCTTGACCTACTTTTGAGGTTTCATCTCCAATTTTTTTTTTAAGTTCGGTTGGGGTAATAGGAATCCCTTGACTCCTGAATGGAAGGACCGACCAGACTCGAGCTTCATGAGAACCATCTTTCAAGACCTGGACTCCTTCGGATGTGGGGAAATGAGAGAGAGTTTCATGAGTTTGGTATTGGATCATCTGTAATTCAATTTAAGGTGAAGATCTAACATATAAGATGTAGTTCCGTTGCTCACTTCGCGGCTGAGCAGAGAGTTCAAAGCTCCCAAGACCAAGATCTGGTCTTCATTTGCAGATGCTGGTTGGGTCTTCCCAGGAAGGATAAGGGATCTTGAGTCATTTATGGAGGACTGTGCCTCTAGAGTGTCTAGAATGAGTTTCTGAAGAGTTTCCGACATCGTACTATTGGAAGCCTTAAAGGAAGAGATTTACTTGATAATTATGGATCACGTGCTATATATACAAAATTGATGAGAGATGTTGAGAGTGTAGTCTTTTACCCAATGTCCTCCATACCCGCTGTGCTAGAGGATGCTTGGAGCAAAGTTCAACCGAGCTTCACCGGAATACGCGATGCGCTTACCAGTCAAGAATCACCACACCCTCGGATTATTCGTGTCGGGCAGCTGGATTCCGAACTCCTGGACCAAGAATTAGTGCACCTCCTTCAAGAGCCAGTAATTAAAGCACTTTCATTTATCAACGTGAATTTTTTAAATCTATTAGTCTAAATACCTGGAAACCTCTTTTCATAGGCCACATTCAGAGCGCGTTTTGAGGCAGAATTACATCTTTTAATTCGGTTGACGCTCTACAAGTTATCTATTTGGAATACAGGTGCAACTTACGGGGCAAAACTCCAAGACTTGAGATACGTTGTTTCTGGCGGCTCCTCGAAGCGCCTAAGCTGTATGCCTCTTTTCCCCAATCATCTGTCAAATAATAATATTTGGTCACAAAGCATCGGGTCTGCCTCGCAATACTTTGTTACTCCATGGTGCGCTGACGCTGGTCGTGCCTTACCTTCACAACCGGTTTCGATCATATGCCCTATCAAATGCATGGCCCGATGCACCATCCTCGGATCGACGGAGGAAATTTTGGGACTCTCTGAATTTTGCCGAATCTGTATACGCCGTTTTGGGTTTGGGTAATTTTGTCGCTTTCCTCTGGAGTGGAAGGTGAGCGGCCTTGCAGTTCTTGGAGACAATTTTGATTTGTTTTTCTCAGCTACAGAACTTTGGTAGACAGACTCTTCAAGATGAGTCTCGTCCCTTCACGAAGATTAGTTAAACGTGATGTTAGTTATGAATTCATGAACCGCCAAATGGTTTGGCATGCATTCACAGTAGGAAATTTGATTTGTTTCGTATCCGCCTGCATCTGACATTTCTTCAAGGAATTCCTCCTATTCTTGCTTCCACTCATCAGCGCAAGAACCATTCGTCGCCGTTTCTACCGCCTAGCTTCACTTTTATCACCTACGGCCCTGTACCCGCTCCTGCCTTTCAAAAAGCCTTTGGACGCTCAGATAACCGTAGACTCGCAACAAAAAAGAGGAAAGGCTTGGTCACTTCCAGAAGACCAATGCGCCATTTGCGCGGAAAACGCGAAATTCGACATATCTAAGCCTTCCAATTTGTTCACGTCCCTGGACGTTGATTCTACTAGCGCAGATGCAACCATGGCCTTAGAACCTCCAGCATACCCTATATACAACCCTTATCAAACTTCCTGCGGTCACATCTATTGTTATCACTGTGTGGCCGAACGAATAATACGCAATGCAGACGACGTGGAGGAGACTGGCTGGGAATGTTTGAGGTGTGGAGAGAGTGTGCAAGAGGCTCACAGGTTTATTGCTGAGATCATCGAAAGTGAAAGGAGTGAAAGTGATTATGAATTCAGTAGTGATTTGGATATCGGTACCGACGGCTCTATGGGTAGCTATAGTGAATCAGAATAATACAGGATTTTCGAATATCCGGCTGATGGCGATGTTCGGTTTAGATACATAGATTAGAACAGAGTGGCAGTAGTAATAGTTTATTTATCCTTCTAGAAACAGCTCCTGAAATTGTCCCAGCGTTTCTGGGTCCGTATTATTGAAGTAATGTTGAAGAGTTGCCGCTCCGCAATTTGCTTCTGCTTCCTTGAGTTTCTCTCGGACGTAGCGGATCACATGGGCTGTACAAATTGGATCCTGAGAGTACAGCTTTCAAGATGGGCTGGGTTAACTTGAAATGAGTCAACGTTAAATTAGGCTTACCGCCTCTCTCCGTGCGTACTCTGCAGTCCCTTCACTTTCGCGGAAATACGATTTTGGAGGTCTGGATAGGTCCCACCCACTCACGAATTCAGGTTCGTCATCCGGATCACTGCATATAACGTGAGAAATAAAGAAAGGTACGGATTTTAATGCGTACGTTGGCTCCAGAACAATGGTAGGTGGAACGTCTGTCTTATCTGCAAATACGTCGGCCCAGAGTTCTATTATCTCCTCTGGAATCCGCTGAAGAACTTCGATGCGGCCCGTTCCCGCCAACGCAGCGATTCCCATGGCAATCAGTTTCCTATAACGAGGTTGACTTATCAAGTCGAACTGAAGGCAATATATTAGCAGCGGTACAATAAAATCAAGGATTTGAATATACCTTTCCCCACCACCTATCCAAAAGGAGTTCGTATAATTTGGTCTCTGGCTTATTTAGAACAGGAGCGGCAGCAGCCATGAGTTGAAGAAATAGCCTCGAATCGGCGAGAAGTAGGCGAGAAAAGAGATAGATATGCTCCGCCATCAGCTCGTTATGAACCTTTAAAAATCCAACTTATTCCAAAGGTACAAAAAAGAATAAATGCACACACCTCGTCAGTGATGAATGCTTTTAGTAGGCGGGGAAAGAGCCCTGATGTGTGCATTGCTTCACCCCACATCGAAGATGGACACAATTGAGTCATTAGCCCCAACCCTTGCAGCACTTGGAATTGGTGTACATCCCCAGCTTTGATCTGGAATGCATCGAGGAAGCCACGACAAAGCTCGTTTGCATATGTCTGCGTGTAAGTGTTAGTACTTTTCACGATCGGTTCTACGTTGTTGGAGCTACAACTAACCTGCAAAATGTAAGGCGCATCAAGTAGCAAGGACGAATCTACAATGCGCAGTGTTAACCCAATGATATCCCCATGAGTTGACATTAAATGGAAAAGGAGTGGGTACAGTTCTCGTAAAGACGGGACACCATTGGGACCAAAAATCGTGTCAGTGTTTATCAAAGTGCAGTACCACATTTCCACTGCATCGTAATCGAGCATAAGGGAGGACTGCAACTGAACATAAGTACGAAAGGAAGGCGATGGAGGTGGACACCGACTTTTGATGCAAAACTTTCGCGGACTAAAGGCACTACGAGCAAACCTAAAACTCTGGCGTTCTCTTTCACAGACTGAATATCGATCGTAAGTAAAAGGTTGTTATCCAAGAGAAAAATTGGTATACCTCTGCCAGCCGTGTCATAGTCCTAAGTAGAGAGACTTTGAAATCGTAATCAGCGCCAGCAGCGAGCCCTGCTCAGAGTGAGCAACTAGACAAGCTTATACGATCGCAGTGAACTTGAACTCACAAAGCTGAGGAATTGGTTCCGTTATGACAGGTATGAAGGGAGTGACCTGTACACATCAAAAATTGAATAATACGTATGCAGCGACGGAAACTCACAAAGGTTCCGGATCGTTCAATAACCTTATTCAAGCTCTCGTCCACTTTACGCTTGCTTTCCAGACCATCCGCTTCAGCCATGAGTCGAATGAGCTCAGGAATGGTTGTGGACAGGAATGGAGCAAAGGTCTCCGCCATGAAATCTTTTCCCTGACATTAAGTCAGTGTAAGTCAATGTCGGGAAATTTGACACTGATAAACGAGACCCCAGACATACATTCACGCACTCGCGTAGAGCAGTTGCTGCTGTCAGTCTGACAACGGCATCGCTTCCTGAACCGCGATCACTCAGAAGATGGACGAGGGTTTCCCAAACTTTGGGGTTATTGGGTGCGCTGCATTGTTCAGAAACTAGTTTTCCGAGCAACCAGGCTATCCGCCTTTTAATAATCGGATAACTGATGTTCATAAGAATCAGACATACGGGTCAACATCAAGGCAACTCACTTCCGATTAGTAGCTTGGGCTTCGGAGGCAAAGGTAGCATCCACCCAGAAATCAAACTGGATGGAGTCTCTCAAGCGGAATGCACATCGACCAACTGCACAATATAACGCTTCTTTTTGAAGGACGGCATCAAGGTCCGCGCAAGGCTGGGCTAAGAATGGCTTTGGTATGTAGAGCTAATAGCAAAATTTTCTACCTTGGACTTACGCGCGCTCCGTTCGAAGGTAGTTGCTAGAAGAGGGACCACGAAATCTGGGAAATAATTGGTTAATTGCACGATGACATGTTCAGCGCATGCCTTGCAGAGTCGTTAATTCCGTGAGTACCGAAAAAATACATTACATACCCTGGTCTCGAATTCCCATCTTGCATTTTCTTTTTCTTCTGTGCTAACCCATTCTTCTGGATCAGACATCCAATTCTCTAGGTCTGATGCGTTTAATGGCAAAAAGCGGGTGACGAGCACACGAACAGAGTTTTCAACAAATTCTTGAGAAAAACCTTGAAAGGACATCAATATATGGGTACAACCGACGTCAGTCGAACCAAATCGATGCTCACTTCTTTTGTTTGCACCTCCACTTTTCTTTCGGGGTGTCCATTGAGAGAGGCTTTCTTTGAATATGGCCATCCCTTGCACGATGAACCTCAGGGGGAACAAATTTTCATCAGAGTCTGGGGGTGTGTAGGGATGTGGGTATGAAAGTGGAATCTCTCAGAAGGTATGACGTTTACTGACCAGAGAGCATGCCTGGCGGATGGTTTGAGCAATCGATAATTTCTGACCAATAAAACAGGATCAGGTCTTCAGATGTCGGCAGGGTCATGAAGCGCTCAACCGAGAGACTTTGCAAACGACGGAAAAATTTGCCAAAGACTCGTAGATGCCTCGTAAGAGCTATCACAGTCCGGAGTGTTTGGTCGTTCCTCAAGAAGTCATTCTGCAACATTGAGAGGACGAGTTTCTTTCGTAAGATGGCCACGTTTGACAATTGGATGGCAGAATTTCGAAAGAATTCCTCAACCTATACCAATCTCAAATTAATATAAAATGATAGATAGAAATACGACCCACCCAGACTTGGTTTGGTTTAAAACCGTCCGTTGTAAGCCTCGGGATTCTGCCCCAGAACCAAACAGCCATTTTAACCAGACACTTGTAGACCAGATGAGACAGCAATATATTCTCGCACACACTTTGAGAAGCGATACTTTCGGCTTTCATGTTACTTTCCGAGAAGGTAGCCGACATCTTGGAGTAATAATTAGAGAGAAGCGCGTGGAGTTGTTCGACAATCTGGAACCCTTCAACTTGCATAACGCAGTCAAGCAAGCTACCACTTACGTGTGACATGACCTTGACACCGGCAAGGAGTTTGACGCTGGAGAATTCCTTTAAAATTTCGTTCAGGAGCGAGAGAGTTCGTCGCAATCTTAAGGTTTCTTTTGGATCTTCCGACATTGCGACATATCGATTTTGGAGACCAGTATCAATGAATTTGAGAATGCGGTCCGTAAGGTTAGGCCTGTAAAATATATATCATGATACAGTCAAATATGGGATGTTATGCATCTTACCATTCATCGGGATAATCGATGCGGGCAATCTTGGCAACAACAACTTCATTGCAGCTTGCGATCTGTTCACATTTCAATCCGAAGAATCGGAGCAGGGCTCATTAGTGACGCACTGTTTCGTCGACTTCGTCAACAAATATCAGGGATCGTTCGCGAATTCGTGCCCGGTGCTCATCAGACAGGTACCTGATCGAATTCCAATGTTAAGCAAAGGTGAGTTGACAGTCGGGCGCACTTTCTTGATCGCCAATATCCTAGGACTGCATTCTTGAACTGGATCATGGCTTGTTGTCTGATGGGTAGCGGATATGAGGCACGAGAAGCGATTTCCTGCAGAGCATCGTAGGAGCCAAACATTTCCAGCATTGCTTCGAGACGTTCACTGGAAGCCTTGATGCGCGAGACATCCTGGGAGGAAGCGTCAACGATGACCTGATAGAGCTCCTCTGGGGAGACAGCCTGGATAGAAGGGCCGGTTCCTTGCGATCTAGCAGAGGAATGCATCCAAGATGATACTACAGTGTCAAATTAATTGGTGTGCATATCCAGCTGCCAAAACACACCCAAATAACGCGTCGCGTTATCATGATGGCATCCTGGATCCAACTTTAACTTTATGCGCTACCTGACCCTCCCCACCTCTCTGTCCAAATCCTCCGCCCTTTTGTCACTATTTATGCCCTCAGTCGCACGACTTCATTCGCCAGCCGAAATTATTGATGACTCTGAACCAGAAAGGGTCCAGCTTCGTAGAATTAATCACAAGCGCAAAACAACGAAACTCCATGATGTTGCTTTGTTAAATTCTCATTATAGCCGACAGGGAAACCCCGTCATTGAAATATCCGGTTCGCACATAGTCTCTTGAATGCCTTTACAATGTTCACAAGGACAGGCCAGATTCAGACTCCTACTCATCTGGCTCTATTTGTGTGACCTCTGTCTACCCAGCTTTAGAAACGAGTTAGTGAGGCCTCCTTCACGGGGAGTTCCACCACTGATGCGTCAATTATAGGCACGGCTATAGTTCCTCCTTGCA
>Ga0307509_10011466_pt1 | contig 10726 bp, 19 predicted proteins | sample 10_EM_MG_FD_202245 | JGI IMG/M metagenome (GOLD analysis project Ga0307509, IMG submission 202245) | Populus trichocarpa ectomycorrhiza microbial communities from riparian zone in the Pacific Northwest, United States - 10_EM | ecosystem: Host-associated > Plants > Roots > Unclassified | place...
GCCAACTGGTACTGAGCTACTCATGTAATCATTGCCTCAGGAGGATAACCCACTGAGCAATCCCAGTTGTCGCCAAACCCACCCACGCACATTGTGCCTTTAAGGCCCTTGGACCTTAACATATGTCCTCAGTGCCAAGCTCTCCAGAGAGGATACCACCCTGGGCTGCAGCACCATATGCAACAGCATCATTGGGGTCGACACCACTGATTCCTGTCTCTGTGGTCTTGGCCATGAATGCTGACTCCATGACTTTGGAGTCCTGGGATGGTGCTGGTGCACCAACCTCCATTGTCGTCACTCCCCCTGCTTCATCTGGGTCTTCGGCAAAGGCACCAGGGGCTTGCAGGCCAGGCGCAAGGTGAAGGGTATTGGTGCCAAGATGCACCACTTCTTCTGTTTGAATATCGTGCATGATGCACAAGGGCATGTGGATGTGTGCAGTTCTGTGTGGCTGGACTGGCGAACTGTCCGGCCCATGGGGTGATTGGGGGGCGTTTGAAGTTGAGGGTGTTCCTGGCACAGCAGTCTGCTCGCTGCCCACAGCTGGTAATCTCTCCTCCTCCCCCTCAAGCAGATCTGCTGGTGCCAATGGGACATCCTGCTCCTTGGTGGTAGTGCCAGGCCTGAGCCAAGGTGCTTGGTAAGCCTGCATGATGGCATTGAAGCCGGGTGACTGACCCTTGCGTATGCAGATGGCTCGCTTGGGGTTGTTGGGATATGCAAACTCTGGTGAGTCTGCAACATCATGGGGATGGTGCGCAAGGCACATGGTGTCTGTGACCTGCTCTCCATGTGAGGAGGTGGTCCGGAGGCATCCATCTCTGATGTGGGGCATATGCCCCTCTTCATCTGGTGCCCGGTGTGGCTCCAGGTTGCTGCTGATGTCGCACACATGTGGTGCGTTGTGGGGAGCAGGTTGGGACCCGGTACAAGGGGTGCTGTCCTCCTTGGGCAGTGTGGCTGCTCTGGCCTCCTCTACGGCCTCCAGTTCCTCCCCCTCCTTGACTAGCTGGTTGTCTGGTCCAGCCCAGTCGAGGTCGCCTTCATCCTCCGCACCCCATGTTTCAGCACAGAAGGCTTTGTCTTCATTGTCGGAATCCGAGTCGTCCATGCGATGGTCCGGTTCCGCATAGCGCACATGAACCTCCTTGATGGCCTAGAATCCCCTGTTGTCCGGATTGTCATTGTTGGTGGTGATGTGGTTGGCAGAGCCCACAGGCTTGTTCTTAGGCTTGCTGGTGGTGCCCGGGTTCGCCTGTGCTGTCTGTCTGGTCTGGTCTGCTGCTGCCGCGGCCTCCTCCCTCTTCCTGGTGCAGCACTCACGCACCCAGTGGCCTTCCTTGCCACAGTGGTAGCACTTCCCCTTGTGGCACCTGCCATTGCTGCCTTCGAAGGCACTGGTAGTGGCAAGGGCCTCGTTGGGCTGGCTGCTGGCTTTGCCCTTGCCTTGAGTGTGGGCCTGGTCCTTCGGCGCACGACGGGTCTTTATGCAGTCTGCTTCCTTGGAGAGGAGATGGATGATATCCCTCATCTCCAGTGGTTTGCCATTGAGGCAAGCCTGCCCCAGGAACTGTGAGGCATAGGCAGCAAGGGGGTCTGGGATGCCGTCAAGGACTGTGCACTTAGTGTTGCTGTGGCTTTGACTCCAAACCGGCCTGGGGTCATAACCATCATTGGCTATAGCTGAAGTTGAGTTGAGTCACAGCAATTGGTCACAGCGACTCCTGCAGTCGCAGCATTGGCTATCTAGTTGGTCAAGTTGCCCTCCCCTACTTCCTCTCCAGCCCATGTTCATCACAATTGTACCCTCATTTGTTCCATTATGCCTTTTCTTCTTATTAGGATGCAGATTAAAATGGAGGAGAAAAGATACATGTTCATATCCATGTCTCAAGCCTTCCAATAACCTTCCAGCAGCAGTGCACGTTTACACCTGGGGATGAAAAGTTCAAACAACTCAGGCAACTCGACTCAGGTGAGTCAGAGTTAACTCAACTCTCCAGCAACACTAGTGCCAATTGTGTTGAACCTGAAGGTGGAGGTCATCCTGATACTGGTGTGACATATGAACGATGCATCCCACTTTCGATCGATGTTCACACCATGGCCCTTCCCTGTCATACCTCTCACCAGGGTATGACTCTCCCTCTTCCCACACCCAGCCAAAGCGGTTCAGATGTAGGATCTTATGCTGCCCCTCCGAGCGACAGGTCCCCCTTGAGCCCTACCCGACTTTACTCTCCTTTGTCCCCTCCTTGTCCATCCCACCTTGCCAATACATGGAATAGGCGCTCCTGGTCTGCTGCCGACACCTCAATTCACCCTCCCCTTGATGCCAAACGTGCCCCTACTCCTCCAACACATGCAGTTAGTCCCTTGTCATATACCTGTGCTCACTCAAGCATGTCCAAGTACACTTCTGTAGAGTCAGACACAACCCCTGCTACACCCACCATCAGTCAGATGTCCACTGCACCTTATCTCTGTGACAATGGCACACCACTGCTCGATGGCACTCCTTGACCAAGACCTTCTTGAGTGCCACCCTCCACCTTTCATTTCCCTTTCCAGGCTTATGGAGGCAACCCAGATCCTAGCCTTTCAATCCCCGGTCTGCAGCTTCAATGCCCCACAAAGTGCACCTCTACCATCACAAGTTCTGCTGCATCCTCAGTGACCCAAACACTCCTCTATGACCTCCACTCCCCCATGCCCCTCTCCTCCCCCTTCTGTGCCAAAAGGCAAGGTTATTTCCCCCACATTGCCAAGCTATTCTGGGTGCCCTGCAAACTGGAGACCAGCTAGTGGGAGGGCAAGCCCTCATCTATGTTCAGCCATGCCTTCTTGGGTTCAAGTTGATCTAGAAGTGTTCACAGAGCGATGCAGGAAGTGGTGAGTTGGCAAGGCCCTCCATGTTGAATGAATCACGATTTTTGTCATGATTGACACTTTTTTTTTTTCTTGCTGGCAGGTATTTTGACCAGAATGAAGAGGCCAGATGACAGGGGGCTCCTTGAACCACAACCACCACCAGGCGGGGTTTTTCCCATGGTTGAAACCAGGGCAAGGAGAGGCGCAAGCCACAGGTACAAATGCCCCCATGTAACACATGGAACAAAGCACAGAATAGAACATATCAGTAATAAAAAAGCAAAGTAAAGTAAAAAAAAAACAAAGGAGCAGAGTCGAAGCCCCAGAAACCCAGTCACCTGCAAGTCATAAGACGCAAATGAAAAGGAGTAAAAGAACCAAAAGGACAAACAACTTACAAGAACCACACTAAAAAACTCATGAAACCACACCACAAAATCACACAGCAGCAAGACTGTCCAGAATGGAAAGTAAGTCACAAATCCCAGGCCTAATGAACATAGGAAGTGTGCAAGAGGCACAATGACTGCACAACCCCCAACCGAACAACAGTATGAACACTAAGCGCCCCTGACCAAGACACTATAATATAGACAAAATAAACCAGACCCCGAAAGTCCGCCAACCAACCCACCACTAACATCATGGACCCAACCACAGAATCCCCCTCTGATGAAGCTAAAAGGAATAAGAGACACAGAACCAGTAAGAGCCTCCCCTAACAATACCATCCCAACCTAATTCCCCACCCTAGAAACACAGCATGATGAAGACACAGAGTCCCTTGTCAATGAATACGGTGCTACCCCTCTCATGCAAGGCAAACCCCACACCTCAGCCCGCAATGCCAACAAAACAATGGGCCCCTCCATCCTGCCAATGCCAGTAATAGCTGGGGAACTCTCCCCCTCCCCACCTGTCTCACCGTCCCCAGCACCAACCATGAAAACCAGGTTGAGCACATCCAAAGTAAACTGAATGTTGGACATGCACAGGAACACCTCCCCCAATCCCACTCCCCCCCTGGACCAGAACCACCCACACTGCCCCCAACTAGTGTTGCGGCAGCTCATATAGCCAGGCCAAGCTGGGAGCCAAGCCACCTGAGCTGGCCCAGTTTTTTTTCAAGCTGAGCCAAGCCGTGGGTTTGGATCCACCGAGCTGAGCCAAGCTGAGCCAGTAAAAAAGCCAGCTTTCTCCAGCTAGATTACAGCTCAGCTCGAGTAGCAACTCAGCTGCTGTTTCTGCAACGCATCGTTGCTCCCATACACAAAGCGTCCCGCCACAACTTGTTGTCCCCCCAGCACCCCCAGCGCCCTCATCCATCCAATGCTCATGCTGCAAATTGGTCACCCTTCCCTCCCAACCATCCATTCAACCTATCCCCTGGGATCCTACGTCTTCCGCAATCCGATGGTCTGTCTAATCTGGTCCTCCCTCGATGCGCCAACTGCATGTTGCCATCTCCAGCACCAGTCTCTCACCTTCTCATCCCATCTCCGGAGACCATAGGTCGTTCGGGTCCTCACTCTGCATGTATGTGCTCATTCCCGTTTTCTTTCACACAGTCGACCAGTACTTTATGCCTTCACGTTTATCCACACCTTTCTCGACATCCTCATCAAATACTTTGGCGAAGTCACGACGCCTACACCCAGTCATAACTTTGACGTCATTCATCAACTCCTCGAGGAGATCCTCAATGCGGGCGGGTACCTCTCCAGATGCACTACAAGATGTGGTTCTCCCTCCCTCTCCCACTACCAAAATCTTTTCTGTTTCCACCATTTCCAGGCTCTCAGGGCCAACTACAGACAATCTGAGCGCATTCTCAAGCCCCATCCTGTGGCAGAAAGTAGGTATTCGGCATAATAACAAAGAAATGTATTTCGATATCGTCCAGATGCTGGACGCGGTGGTAAACAGTAAACAAGTGAGTGCGTCATCGGCCTTTGAGGAGTGGAGTTATTATTCCCCTCTGCAAATAAGCCAGGCGCAGCACCAGTGCTCACCATTGCTGCGGCCGCACATCTCCAAGTGCAAGTATTGTTCACATTACACATTACCATGCCACCTTTTGTGTCCATTACTGTAAATTGTTCATAAAGTATGTCATATGCAAAAAAACACGATCTTGGCCGCATCGTCGCCACCAGCATTCTGGGCTCATTCACGGGCGCACTGGCAGGGGGAGGTTCTAACGCAGGACTGCACAAGCACGGGCGTGTCCACGAGCAGCCCACGCTCATGCTCCTCGCCCTCGACCTTGCTCTCTTCTAGCACGACGATGGGCTTGGGTGGTGCAGGTCGAGTCGTCTTGGTGGCTGACACGTCAAGAAGGGTGCAGTAACTCATCAAGCAACTCCAAACCTACCTATAGGCACCAGTTCCGAAATTTTTGCGCCCGCACCCCCAGTTTATCTCATCGCCATCGGAGCTAGTTACCTTTCCAAGTTTACGCACACTTCAGGGCCCAGAGTGAAAACTTCATTTGCAATACATCAAACTACAATAAGATCGATCTCTAACTGTAGCACAGAACCACCCCCCCCCCCCCGCGAGGACCCGAAACACAACAAGAAGGGGAAGAAATTTAGCCTAGGATAACTGAGGGGATGATACGCCTGTGCGAGTTGACGAGTGAAGACTGGATGAGTTGATATATAGTCAGAATCGGTTATGCATTATTCAAGACCTACTTACACCCGACGACCGACAACAGGCGTGCACTCTGCACCCACAGGGATGTGAACAGAGGGAGGCGCATCGACAGGCGGATTGGTCTCAATTTCCAAGCACCGCATGAGGATCGAATGAAGGAGTTGGTAATCCGGCTTCTCATCAAAGTCAAGCTGTCGGGCATAGAGGAGGAAGTCACAGAAGTGATTGGGTAAGCCTTGGCACAGCTCATTGAAGGGAGTTCCTAATTTCTTTGCAAGGACTGCCTTGGGGTTGTGACAGTCGGACCAAGGTAATTCCCCATGTGCTGAATAAATGATAGTATAGGCGAAGGACTCCAGGTCGTCGCAACAAGATTGGGTAGCTCCTTTCTGACCCATGATGGAAGAGAATGCAAGAGTACCAACGACCTTGTCATGTGGGTTGTACGAGGTGTGTTGATAGGTTGCGGGATCGTGGTATTGCTGAGCCAGACCGAAGTCAATGAGGAAGGAGATGGGAGAAAGGCTATCAACTGAGATCATGATGTTTCCTGGCTTGATGTCTTGATGAATGTAGTGTCGATTATGGAGAGACTCGATTGCTGCAAGCTGGGATGTAAGAGCATTCAGAAAGATCCATTTATGCATAGAACAAACGCACCATCTGTGAGGCGTACAAGAATGTCTTCTTGCGGTCAAATCACCGCGCCTTGATCTGATCGCCAAGTGAGGTCCCAAGATACTCCAGGACAATGATCTCACGTAGACCTTCTTTGCCATACCAGAGTACTTCAGGGATGCCTGCACTCCCAGAGATAGTTGTGTACACGTTGTATTCATGACTGAGCTTTGAAGACGAGTTCTCTGAACGCCCTACTTTCAGAGCGACATCAGTTCCAGTCCTAATGTCTTTTCCCAGAAAGACACTCCCTAGAGAACTGACTCAGAAAGATGAAGCAAACTTGATTCGAGTGAGGCTCACCAGATCCACCAGTACCAAGCATTTTTCCTACTCTGTATCGGCCACCAACACGTACAAAGTCTAGATGATGGAGAGTAGGTTGTTTCTTGGAGGCTTGTAGAGATCTGTGAATGGGCATGCTGGTCTTCAAGAGCAAAGAGGAAGAACAGCCTGGTTGGCTCAGCTCAACAAACAACTCACACTCCAATGTTGATTTTATGTCATCTCAGGTACATTCAGGAAACACTTGGGAATTTTTTACGGCATAAGATACCAGCCAAAATATCTCTACATTGAAAACCCACACTACATGCGAGAAAAATGTGCTGTTTGGGAATGTTTTCAAAATTCAAACGTGTGAAAAGGTTTTTTGGTTCATGATAATGCTGGCCAACTCGAAATCCCCAATTTCAAAGACCAACGCAGAGGTCGGGATGTCAAAATGTAATCACCTCCAAAATTGAGATCATGTGCAGGGCGGGATACAATCTAATGTAAAAGTTCATGAACACCAAACACATTCTTATATACAGCTCGAAGCTGGTGGTAGACTGGCAGACATCACTGATTATTGAAAAAGAAATTAAAACTGACATTCGCTCTCAATCGTATTTACTCAAGTCCTTCAAAATATCATCTATCCTAGCGTTGGAATCGCCCTTGAAGAGAGCGCCAAGGAGATTGCGATCTGATACCGACTCCCCACTCATGGCCACCTCTGGTGTCGCCCAACCATTGATAAAGTCAAGACACTGTTTCTTGAGCGTGAATTTGAGTAGCTGGAGGGCCTCCATGAGCACAGGGCTTATCCAGTTTCGTTTCGCGGTGTCTGTCTCCTTTGCTGATAAGAAAACCCGTTTGCAAGGAACGGACGTGGCTTGTATTGGAAGATAGTCCATTGCAATTGAAAATAATATAGGGAACTCGGTCTTATTGGCCTATTGGGGTGTGAGTCGTTGTGCCATCCAAGTTCCAACAACATGAGCCTCACCTCCCAAAATTTCAAGATGTCGGTTTTAGATGAAGAGAGACCACCCGATACATACTTCTGGTATTCCGCTTCGACTATGACCTCTTGAACTGAAGAGTTACGTTTGTAAGCAGGGCATTTGACCTTGAATCGCGTTGGAGGAGCTCGACCTCCAGGGTGTGGAACAGGGTGGACAGGGGAGTTGGGGACTTCAATGACAGGCATGGCCGAACCCCGAGGATGGTACCGGCGCATCTGTGTGGGATATGTCTGTGATACATGATGAGCTGATAGATGTACTTACAAGTTTCAAAATGATACACTTCGACTCCTGGATATATGTGGGTTCCCATTTCTTCTCAATCCAAGAGAAGCGGATAGCAGGATTGAGGACTGTAGGTCTAAGTTGGTAGTCCGAGAGGTGACATATCAATATAGAACTTACACATCATGACGACATATGCGTCTGTCTTGTCCATTCGGATGTAATATTTCTTGGCCCAATCCAGGCCAATATCTGTCTAGAACTTGAGGATGCTATGTTCAGCTCCAAGTATTTCCCAGTCCGTCATGAACATCTCAAAGCTGGAGATAGCACATGACAAGACAGGTGTTGATTCAGACGACATGCTCTGCTAAAAGGTGTGAGGAACCTGTTGTTTTGATGAGCGCACGTCTAGGAACCTGGGGTAAAGGAACAAACACACAGACAGGACCGCTTCCAAACCCTCCAGGATATCCCAATCTAGGTCCGACAACTTGCAATGCGAAGCATCCGATAAATTGGTGTTAAAGTACAGGTCGACAGCCTACGTCGAATAGTCATTAATATTCACCAGTCCTATCACAAACACCAAGACGAACTTACCAGTCGGAGTACTCTTAGACGCATCAGCATCATATAGACTGAATCCCACCATGTTTTCATATCTCTCAGAAGTTGGAGCTCCGGGACATTGCCCGCAATGCATTTACCATCTTTGTCCTTCGTGTTGAACCAACCATGCTCATTGCCATTTTGGATCAACTTCAGAAAGGCTATCCTGTGTTCGTCAGAAGAGCGTAAGAGACGAATTACTCTTCGAGCACGCCTGAGTGGGTCGCGTTTGATGCCCTCGACCCATGCCTGGAGCCCAGAGCTATCTTGGTGACCGTAGCAACAAGGAAGATCCAACTCAAAGTCTTGATAATCATCATCCAAATGACTTGATTCATTGTCGGAGTCTGGGTCACCATAAGTTGCATAGTCGAGGTTGAGAGGAATGTTGAGCTGAGCGAGATATGATATAGGGGTCGAAGTGAAGGAAGAAACGACATGGGAAGAGCAGATATTGATAATGTGGGCATAACACTGGACGCGATTCTTCGTATGGTTGAAACTGACCACCTTGGTTATCCCGCATTTGGCCAACAGGTCCTCCAACAGGTCCTGAAGCTCTTCCATGGCCACTGCATTATTCAACGCATTGTCAAGAGTGAAGTGGCCGATCTAAGACTGGAGATTAACATCAGAGCACATAGATTTTAAAAGGAATACCTTAGCTGTAATGCCAGCCTGATCGAACAGAAAGAGGATTGTCCTTGCGATGTTGTGACCCGTGTGCCTCTTCTTGAGGCGATTGAACCCAATAAGCGCAGCCTTTAGTAAAAGGCATCCGGTCGTCCTGTCAGAGTGGATCCAGTGCGCAGTCAGCCCTAAAAACGCCGCCATATTCCCGTTTGACCAAACATCCGCCGTGAAACTGATCTGCCTGCAGGATTCCTATTGATCAAGTTAGAGGGAAGGCAGAGGGCAGAACACGCAAACCCACAGAAAGCTCCACTTTCAACTCTTCGAACGACCTCTTCCAATGATGAATGATGGCTTCTCTCACCCTATTACGGTGAGGGATGTCCATGTCGGTGAGGGTGTTGCAGAGGACCATACACACGTGGCGGAATTCGGGGCATTTGATGACACGAATCAACTAAAGACGTGTGAGTGCAAGGAAGAACGCGAGATTTTAGGACTCACCTGATCATCCGCAACAATAAAAGAAACAAGGCTTTCTAAGAACGCCACCGCAGAGAACTGTGGAACTGCCCGGTCGCATACGCGTACATTGCCAGCATTTTTGTGGGAGTGTGCATCATTCATGTGAGTCGATAGGCTGTAAGGCCAGTTATTGTCTGCGACCGTCTGGTCATACACCGCAGCATAGTGCTTGTACAGGTGGTTTCGGAGGTTGTTGTTCGCGGTGCTGCTTGAATAGATATAATTGGCCACGCCCCTAGGGATCTTGGCTTTATCAGCGCCATATTCCTTCCTGCTAGTTTGTTAGATGATAAAGTTTTGATTAGGCCCACACTTACATGCATGGCTTGCAGACTTTCTGGCGCTATGCGCTGTCCGTAGTCCCAGGGGTGGCAATGGTCACAAAGAAGTGCTGGATATCGAGCGCCACATGAGAGGCAACACGGAAGGAATCACCACTCCAAGATTCCAGCTCTTGTGAGTCCTGTGGGGCATCAGAGCCAGGTGTGTCAGATATATAGTCGTCTACGTCTTGGAGACTGAATTCTTCACCACTGGTGATTGGCTCAAGAGGGCGCGCGGCCGGTACAGTAGCCTAATTTGACTGGTAAGACACAAGGCAGGTATAGAATAAGGGAACTCACTTTTGATCGGGTCCGAGACGAAGGCATGGGTGGGGCGGGGGGGATAACTCAAGAAAAAGAGGAAGAACTGCTGCACTTCTATGACCAAAGATGCTGACCAAGCCAATTTTAAGGGGTGCAGTATAATGGTGGTTGTGATTTGCTCGACAGCTGGGTAAGGACAAGTGGCTTTGAGGAATCGAAGGGCGGTGTGTAGCTGAGATCGATCGGATCAGAGACGAAAAGCAAGAAAGGGAGAGTGTGGCCTACGGTTGTCTCATGCAAGCACACGATGAGAAAGAATGGGGAAAGTGGGCCCCAACTGCTTGGGGTATTTATGTGCTGGGTCCGGGTCCATAGAAACAACGTAGGCTACAAGCGGTGGTGAGCAAGAGGGAAAAAAGAGAAAGAAATGAACGGAGTCAGAGTCCTGCCAGCGACAACACCGCTCGGCCTTGTATACAAAAGGTTCGGCGATCATATTGAAAGCAGGGAATATATAGTTTTTCCAAGGCGCAACAGTGGGCGCGAAGTCGAAGAGGGCAGCGAGGTTTGGAGTCTGATGGGTAAAGCAAACGGGGAAGGGCTGTAAACCAAGTGGTGGATCTAAGACCAAAGGAATAA
>Ga0307509_10011468_pt1 | contig 10723 bp, 7 predicted proteins | sample 10_EM_MG_FD_202245 | JGI IMG/M metagenome (GOLD analysis project Ga0307509, IMG submission 202245) | Populus trichocarpa ectomycorrhiza microbial communities from riparian zone in the Pacific Northwest, United States - 10_EM | ecosystem: Host-associated > Plants > Roots > Unclassified | place...
CGAGTTCGGTGAGGAGGAGGCCGTTGCCGCCGGGGGAGGGGTCGGGGGTGCCGGGGGCGACGCGGGCGGGCGGGGTCCATACGGACGGGGTGGCCGTGGGGGGTTCGGGAGTGTCCGGGGGGCGGGTCGGCGGGTCGGTCGGGGCGTTGTCCTTGCCGCCGTACAGCTCCGCCGCGGTGGCGAGGACGCGGAGGCAGGCGGGGCCGTCGAGGGCGGTGTGGTTGACGGTGAGGAGCAGCGCGGTTCCGCGGGGGAGTTCGACGGCTTCCAGGCGGACGGGTGGGGATGCGGTCAGGGGTGGGGTGTGGTCCAGGGAGCGGGTGCGGGCGTGTTTGAGGGCGTCGCGGGTGGGGGGTGGGAAGGTCACCACCTCTACGTCCGGGCCGTCGGTCAACTCCCATTCGTAGCGGCGGCGGTACCAGGGTCCCGGGGCTTCGCGCATGAGGATGCGGGGGTGGTGGTGCAGGGCCCGGGTGAACGCGGTGCGGAGCCGTTCCGGGTCGAGCGGGCCGGGGAGATGGACCTCTATGTGGACGGTTTCCGGTTCGGTGGACTGGTGGCAGTGGCGGGCTATTTCGTCGACTGTGGGGAAGGGGATGCGGGTGGGGGAGCGGGGGTGGTCGAGTGTGGTCATCGGGGGTCGTTCCTCTGCTGCGGGTCGGTGGGGGCTGGTCGTGCCCGCGCGGCGGAGCCGCTGATGTCACGGCCCCGCGCCCCTTCAGGGGCGCCTGGTGGTGACGTGGGCTGAGACTCCCCGTGGCCCGGGCCGCGTGCCGAGATCGTGGGGCCGGACTCGATCGCCCCCGGGCCCTCGCCGGCGTGCAGCTCCTCCCAGGTACTTGGCCTTCCCCCGCCCCCCGACGGCTCGCCCATCGCGCTCGTCCCCCGCTCCCGCTGCGGCAGCGGTGCCGGTGACGCCGGCAGGACCAGCGTGGAGTCCGGGGTATCCGGGTCCCGCCACTCCCGTACGCTCACCAGCCCCGCGAACAACCCGATCAGCGCCAGGAGTTGGGCCGCGCGGCTGAACGCTCCCTCGCCCGCGCCCACCGGGTCACCCGCCCCCGTCGCCGCCACGATCCCCGCGCCCGCCAGCGCCACGAACGCGATCGGGACCAGTAGGGTGTGGCGGCGGTAGGCCAGTAGCGCCAACGCCGGTACCAGCAGGGCGAACCAGCCCGCGATCACCACTCCCACCAGCGTCAGTGCCACCGTGCCCAGCCACAACCCGGGCAGGGGCGGGGGCGGTTGGAGCTCGTCGGGGTTCGGTTCGTGGCGGCGCCAGATGACCAGGGCCAGGAGGACGGCCACCGCCGCCCCGCTGCCGATGAGGCCTGCCTCGTATGTTGTCGCCGGGGTGTAGGACAGCTTGACCGTGCCGCCCGCGCCCGCGGGGACGCGCCAGCCCTGTTGCCAGCCGTCGAGGCGGACCGGGGACAACTCCTTGCCGTTCAGGGTGGCTTTCCAGCCGTCGTTGTAGTTCTCGTACGTGGTGAGGTAGGAGGCCGTGCCCGAGCCGACCGTCAGTTCGCGGCGGTCGCCGAGCCAGTCCACGACCCGTAGGCCCCGACCGGCGTCCGTCGCCGGTGTGACACTTCCCCGGGTGAGTGTCACGTCTGTCAGGGAGAGGGGTCCCGCGTCGCCCGCTTCGACCCGGTGCGTCCCCGACGTCAGCTCCAACGCCGGGTCGTCCCTGCCCTCCTGACAGGGCGTCACGTCGACCGCCCGGCGCTCGGTCAGGTCCCGTACCGTCCCTGTCACGCTCGTCGGGTACAGCTCGCCGTCCACCGCTACCACCGGGCCCTTTCCACAGGCCAGCGTGAAGGTGCGGGCGGGGTCGGGCTGGGGGGTGCGGTACTCGTCGAGGGCCGGGATGTACGCCTCGGTCAGGCCCACGGGGAGTTGGAGGTTCTCGTCGGCCACCGGGTTGTGGAGCGTGAGCGGGGCCGTCTTCGTGATCGTGATGTCGAGACGGTCCGTGGTGATCGGGTCGAAGCGGACCACGCCGTTCTCGTCGACGCCGGCGATCGTCGCGCCGTCGGGGGAGCTGATGTCGACCTCGGTCGCGCGGGTCGAGAGACCGCCCGCGGGCGCCAACACCACTTCGCCCACTGCCTGTTCACCGGTCCAGGACAGATGGATGGTCGGACGGTCGCCCGCCACCCAGCCCGTCGTCAGGTCGCCGTCCGTGAGATTGCGGGCCGAGAGGCCTGCCCCGAGCGCCGCGGTGGAGTCCGCCGTCGCCGTGATGCGGTGCTGCTGGGCGGGGGCCACCTCGTAGAGGAGCCTGTCCAGCTCCTCGCCGGGGATCGCCACCGCGCTCGCCTTCATCTCGTACGTTCCCGCCGTCGGCGTCGAGAACGTACGGTGCAGGCCCGCTTCCGTGCCCGTCGGGGAGAGTCCGGTCGGGTCGGCCGTGCGGTGCAGGGAGATGATCTCGGCGGCCGAGTCGGAGCTGTTCGCGTCGGTGGGGAGTTTCAGGAGCCGGGTGACCTGGACGTGCGGCAGGGCGATCTCGGAGAATCCCGCGCCGGTGAGACCGGTGCGGCGGGCCACCGAGTCGACGATGGTCAGCCTCATCCAACTCGTCGTGCCGGAAGGGGCTTTGATCGTCTGCGTCATGCCGTTCGGCTGGAGGTAGCTGGTCGCGGACCCCTTCGCCGTCTCCACCCTCACCTCCGTGGCCGCCGCCCGCACGCTCTCCTGCGGGAGCGGGGTCACCTTGAACGAACCCGGCATGTCGTACGACCCGCCCGTGAACCCGATCCGCAGCCACTGCCCGTTCGGTGAGCCTGCCGCGCCCTCGGCCCACGCGGTGTCGGGGTTGCCGTCGAAGGCGTTCACCGGGTCGAACTGGGGCAGCTGGAAAAGCCAGTTGCCGCTGGAGGACGCCGTCACCGAGCGGGCGCCGCGCAGCTCGGCCACCGTCTGATGGGCGATGCCCTTCGTCGGCAGGATCTGCTTCGGCTTCTTGCCCGCGTCCTGCACGGCGTCCGGCGCGTTGCGTTCGTCGGGGGTGTACGTGTACGAGGTGTTGGCGTCGACCAGGCCGAACCGGGTGTCCGCACGGCGCAGTCCGTCGCCGAGGATCTGGAGGGCGGGGGAGCCGAGCCCCGGGTGGTTGTCACCGGTCAACACCGTTGCCCGACCCCGGAGTTCGGTCGCGAGGGGCAGCAGGGACTCCGGCCCTCCGGACACCACCGCGGTGTCGGCCACCGGCGTCAGACCCGCCTGCCCCGGACGTATGACGTCCTTGCTCGTCGGCTCGTAGATCTCCACCGCGCGCTGGCGCGGGTAGAGACCCTCGACCTGGAGCGGGGTGCCGCCCGCGATCCGGCCGCCGGTCATGACCGGGCCGAGGCCGGTCACCCGCTGGTAGCCGGACTGTTCCAGGGCGCGTTTCACGGTGGTCGTGGGGACGTAGCCGATCTGGTCGGGGTCGAGGTCGTTGCGGACGACGACGTAGTAGATGCCCGCGCGGCTCAAGTAGTCCGCCAGGCCCGGGACTTCGCCGCCGGAGTCCAGCGCCTGCTCCACCGCGTCCATCGCGCGCCGGTTGCCGGGGGTGCCCATCGGGACGTAGTCCCGTTCCGCCCAGCGGGAGTCGGCCAGGACATCCAGGGGCTCGTCGATGGGGGAGCCCCAGGTGTAGATGCCGTGCGCGGTCGCCGGGACGACCAGGGCGCGGGAGTCGGGGGAGTACTTCTCCAGCCAATCGGCCGTGGACTGCCAGTACTTGGGGAGCTGCTGGAACGAACCCGGGTTCAGGATCGACCCGTTGAGATACGGCCACGCGAGGCCGGGGAGGACGAGCACCACCGCGATCAGCGGGGCGAACCGGCGCCCCCGGACCGGGCGGGCGCCGCGTGTCTCGGCCGCCACACCCACCAGGTGGGCCAGACCGAGGACGAGTGCGAGAGCCAGCCCCGCCTGGAACTTGTAGATGTTGCGGAACGGGACGAGCGGGCCGTTCAGCCAGTCCTGGACCAGCCCGTGGAAGGGCGCCCCGAACGAGCCGCCGTACCCCGCGAACAGGATCAGCGCGACCGACACCCCGACCAGCACCAGCCAGCGCCGCTCCGGCATGTCCCGGCGGGCCAGCCCCGCGAGGCCGAGCCCGGCCGCGAGTGCCGAGCAGACGATCACGATCACCGAGGAGGCGACCGTCCAGCCGGCCGGTATCCAGGCCTCGCCGAGGTGCAGATAGGCGACCCAGTCACCGGCTCCGCGCAGGCCCTCCGTCGCGGACATGGTGTCCGTCGTGGTCTGCGAAGTCTCCACGTAGGGAAGGAAGTTCTCGCCGTAGACACCGAGCATCAGCAGCGGGATCCACCACCAGGCCGTAGCCAGCACGACCCCCGGCACCCACCAGGCGATCAGCTTGCGCTGCCGTGGCCCGGGCGGGCGGGACAGCAGATACAGGCCCACCGGGAACAGGGACGCGAGGGTCGCCGCCGCGTTGACCCCGCCCATGAACGGGACGATCAGCGCCGAGCGCAGGGCGGCCACCCGGGCCGTGTGGCGCTCGTTGGTCAGCGGCAGCAGGACCCAGGGGAGGAAGGCGCCGGGCAGCGCGGCGGCCGAGGTCGAGCCGACGACGATCGTGAACACCGGCCACAGCGCATAGGTCACGGCGGCGAGCAGCCGGGACGCCGGGCTCCCGACCCGCACCCGCTCGGCCAGCCGCAGCGCACCCCAGAAGGCGACCGAGACGACCAGTGACAGCCACAGGCGCTCCGCCAGCCACACCGGCAGGTGCACGGCGTGGGCCAGCCAGTAGAACGGCAGCATCGGCCAGAGGTAGCCCGCGTACTGGTCCTGGATACCGCCGAAGGAACCCCGGTCGTGCCACAACTGCCCCAGATCGGAAAGGAATTGACCCGGGTCGACGGTGACGCCGAGCTTGGTGTCGAAGGTCTGCCGACCCGGGTGCACCGCGAGGAACAGCACGAACACCACGGCCCAGAACCCCAGCAGCCCGTGCCACGACCTCGGGCCCTCCGGGGGCCCCGCCAGAGTCGTGGTGGTGGGGTCGGCCGCCGGGGGCGGTGTCTGGACCGTGGTCGCCGTCATCGTGGACACCGCCGGAGGATGAGGAGGAGGTTCCAGGTGGCCAACTCCCTTATCCCGGGCGCCTTGACGACGGCTCGGTCGAGGAAGGGCCAGTAGCGGGAGCGCGCCGCGACGACCGTCACGTCGTCGCGGGCACGGACCTGCCGCAGGGTGGCGCCGATGTGCACGGCGAACAGGTTCTCGCCGAGGGTGTGTTTGGCGGGCTTTCCGGTACGGCGCCGGTAGCGGGCGCGGGCCCGTTCGGCACCGAGGTAGTGCCAGGGCGCCCACTCGTGACCGCCCCACGGGGACAGCCAGTTGGTGAACGACACATAGATCAGCCCACCGGGCCGGGTCACCCGCGTCAGCTCGCTGAGGAACGTCTGCGGATCGGCCACATGCTCAAGGACGTTGGACGAGAAGGTGACATCGGCGACCCCGTCGGACAGGGGCAGCAGATACCCGTCCGCGATGACCGCCCCGTCCGGCGGCTTCTCCCCCAACTCCCGTACGTCGGGCTCGAAGAGGTGGGCGTGGGCGCCGCGCCGCCGGAACTCCGCGGTGAAGTAGCCGCTGCCGCCACCGACATCGACGACCGTGCGGCCGGTGACGGGACCGTCGTAGGCCTCGACCTGGTTGACCGCGTCGGTCGCGAGCAGCGAGTAGCAGGACTCCGGGTCGTCCTGTTCATGCAGGAAGGCTCGGAAGAGGGCCACCGACCTGCGCAGGGAGGGATCCTTGGGGCCGGTCACGACCCCCAGCCCCTCACCGCCTCAGCGGCAACAGCCCGAAACTGTCTCACCGTCCGATCCCAGCGGTAGCGCGCCGCAAGATCGCAGGCCGCCTTGCCCATCAGCTCCCGGCGACGCGCGGACAGCGCAAGCGTGCACCAGGCTGCCGCGAAAGAGGATTCCCCCCGCGCCAGTACCCCCGTCTCCCCGTCCACGACGGAGTCCCGCAGCCCGGGCACGTCGAACGCGATCGTCGGCGTCTCCCGGGCGGCGGCCTCCGTCACCACCAGCCCCCAGCCCTCCATCGCGGACGGATGCAGCAACAGCCAGGCAGCGCAGAGGAGTTCATGTTTCCGCGACTCCGAGACATGCCCGGTGAACTCCACCCCGGGCCCCGCGAGTCGCTCCAGAGACGCACGCTCAGGACCGTCACCGACGATCAGAAGACGCCCGCCGACCACGGGACGCACCCGCTCCCACAGCCGCAGCAGCAGATCGATCCGCTTGTACTCGACCAGCCGCCCCACCGCCACGAACAACGGCTCCGGCGAGCGCTCGGCACAAGGGCCGGGTTCCTCGACTCCGTTGTGGACGACCCGGATCCGGTCCCGCTCGATCCCGATCCCGCGCAGCGCGTGCGCGGTCGAGGGAGAGACCGCGACCAGCAGGCCGCGATGCTGCGCCCCGGTCAGCGCCCACTGTTCGAGCCGTCGGCCGATCCGTGCCGCCGGGGCCATCGGACCGTCGAACCGCATCCTCCACACGTCCGTGTGGACGTGGTTGACCAGGCAGATGGTGGGCCCGTGATGCCAGACGGGAGCGAAGTAGGGCATGCCGTTGCACACCTCGACCAGCAGATCGCAGTCGCCGATCCGCCGGGTGAACGCCGCGCGGGCGCGCAGGAAGTGGCCGTAGGTGCCGCCCGCCGACACGACCCGGTAGTCGCGGATGGGGGCCCCTCCCGTTCGAGCGGAGCCGAGAACGGGGGAGGCGGGCCCGCCGCACAGCAGGGTCACCTGGTGGCCGAGCCGGGTCAGGCCGTCGGCGAGTCTGTCCACGAGGAGTTCGGAGCCGCCCGCCGAGGGGTTGTCGAGGTCCCGGTGGGCGAGGAACACGATGCGGCGCGGTTGCGGCACCGGCGCCGGGGAGTGCTGCGCGGCCGGCGGAGACGCGGTACGCAGCGGGGGGTGGGGCACGTGCTGGGGCATGGGTGCTCCAACTCGTCTCGGGGTGCGGAACTCTGCGGGAACACAGGGGGACAAGGGCTGGCAAGGGCGGGCAAAGGGTGGGCGCGGTGCGGGAGTTCTGTGGGCGGGCTGTGCTCGGGTGGGTGGACAGTTTTCGCTTCGGCGTTCCTGACGGCTACTCACCCACGTGACAATTTCCGGGGTTATTAGAACTGACGTCACGTCACATCGTGGGCGGATACTCGGGTGAAACGGGTGATTCGGGGCGCCGACGCCCTCGTACCACCAAAGCGCCACCGATCACGGCCAGGACGAATCCGGCCACAGCGGCACCGATCGGCAACGACTGTCCCACCAGGCGCAGTTGACCGCTCTCCTTCTTCGCGAGTTTCACCTGTTCCTGCTGCGTGGCCGTGGTGAACGCGAGCTTGTCGGCGTCCAGGAGGAGTACCGCGTCGTAGGAGTGGCCGGGGGCGCGCAGGGTGCGGCGGGGGCCGGTCTGGGCGTAGATCACCCGGCCGGTGCGCTGGTCGACGACCAGCTCGATGCCGTGGTTGGAGTACCACTCCTCGGCCAGGATCTGGGGGGAGTCGGGTTGGTCGACGAGGCTGCCGGGGACCAGCCGGGTGCCGATCTTCGTGGCCGGGACCGTGCCCTTGAAGACGTAACCCGAGTAGCCCTGCACCTTCTTGGTCCCCGCGTAGCGCAGAGTGACCGTCCCGCCAAGGGAGTTGTCCCACCACTGGTACGGCTGTTTCCGCACGTCGAACGGGAACTTCAGATAGGCGTCGCCCTCGAAGTACGGGTTCTCGTGGCAGCAGTGCACCGGCTTGTTCGTCCTACGGTCCGTGACCCAGCGGTTGGGGAAGAACTCCAGCGCGTCGTGCGGATCGGCGGCCGGCAGGGACTTGTCGGTGTCGACGGTCGTGGTGACGTCCCACACCGCGTCCCCGCTCTTCTCGCTGTCCGCGACATCGCCGCGCACCTGCTGGGTGACCGTGATCCGCTTGTCGTCGACGGTCCGCAACTCACCGGTGTCGAAGTAGCTTCCGGTGCCCCGGTAGACGGCGGTCGTGTCGATGTCGATCGGCGTCACGGCGGCCCGCGGTTCGACATACCACGCCAGCAGTGGCGCCAGGACCAGCAGAAACGTGCCAAGTCCCAGGAGGATCAAAGAGAATGGAGAGGCTGTACGGCGCATCCGGACACTCCAGTGGAATTCGGTTACGGAGTTCTCGCCGGCCCTTGGGCCGGGAACCGTAGGCGCCCCTTGACGGAGTGTCAATGTCTGCCGACACTGGGCCGACGGGCAGGGGCGGACGACCTCGGGACAGAACCTCGGGACAGAACCTCAGGACAGAGAGGCCGACCCTGCGATGTCCAGACTGCTCGCCGCCGTACTCACCCTGGCGCTTGCCGCCGCCCTCGCCGTCGGCGCCGCGCTCGGCATCGTCGCGCTGCTCGACGCCCGGCCCGACCAGCCGAACACCCCGCTGATCACCTACGAGCAAGCGGATCAGGGGAGTTGACCCCGTGCCCGCGCGCCCGGCCGGCGTGACCGCGCGCTCGGCGTGGCTCGACGTGCCACGCCTCCAGGTGCGCGAGTTCGCCGCGATCGCCATGGCCGAGGCACCCGCGCTCGCCGAGGAGATCCTGCGCGAGATCCGCCGCGAGCACCCCCAACTGCCCCTGGTTCTCGACGAGTCGGGCGAACCCATGGCCCTGATCGGCATCCGCCGCGCCATTGAGGTCTTCGTCCAGCACCTGGACACCGCCGAGGGCCGTCCGACCGTACCGCCGGGCGTCTTCCAGGAGTTCGGGCGCGGCGAGGGCCTGCACGGCCGCAGCCTCGACTCGCTCCAGGCGATCTACCGCATGGGCGTACGGCTCGCCTGGCGGCGCTTCGCCGAGATCGGCCAGCGCGTCGAGATCCCGCCGCCCGCGATGTACGAACTCGTCGACGCGGGCTACGAGTACCTGGACGGGCTCGTCGACCAGTCCGTGCGCGGCTACGCGGAGGCCGCCGCGAGACAGGCGGGGGAGCGGCTGCGGCTCCAGCGGCGGCTGATGGAACTCCTCCTCGCCGAGCACCACCGCGGCGACCCGGCCGAGGCTCTCTCCGAACGTGCCGCCCGCATCGGCTGGCCGCTGCCCGACAAGGTCTCCGTCGGTGTACTGCTGCGCCCGGCCCGCGAGGCGGTCGCCCCCGCCGTAGGGCAGGAGGTCCTCCTCGACATGGAGTACGAGCAGCCCCGCATGGTCGTCCCGGAACCGGACGCGGCCGGCCGCCCCGAACTGCTGCACCGCGCGCTGACCGGCTGGGCCGGCGCGATCGGGCCCCCGGTGCCGCTGGCCGACGCGGTGAAGTCGGCGCGCTGGGCCGAGGCCGCCGTAGGGCTGATGGAGCGGGGGCTGCTACCGGCCGGAGGGGTGCTGTACTGCACCGAGCACACCGAGGCGCTGGTGCTGCTGCAGCCCGAGGAGCTGATCGACGATCTCGCGCTGCGGTGTCTTGCGCCGCTCGCGCACTGCGGGCCGACGCACGGGCGGCGGCTCGCGGAGACCCTGCTGGCCTGGCTGGAGACCCGGGGCGGGGCGCCGGAAGTGGCCGCGCGGCTCGGCGTGCACCCGCAGACCGTGCGCTACCGGCTGCGCCAGATCCGCGAACTCTGGGGCGGCGAGATCGACGATCCCGACCGGCGCTTCGAGCTGGAACTCGTCCTGCGGGCCCAGCGGTTGCGCGGCGCGCTGGGCGATCCGCGGGCCCGGCGGTAATCGGGCGATCACCCGACCATTGCCCGTGCAACCCTCTATGGCTAGCCTGTGTTCGTTATCCCGATCGTCAGTTGAAATTTCGAACATGCCAGTCGATTCGACTCTAAGAAGGGGGCCGGTGTGGGACGCCTCGTACCTGCCGTGACCCGGGCTCTCGACATTCTTGAGCTCTTCCTCGACGGGGACGGGACGCTCTCCGCCCCCGACATCGTGCGCAAGCTGCAACTGCCGCGCACCACCGTGCACGAACTCGTCACCACTCTCTCCGCCCGGTCCTACATCGTGCCCGTGCCCGGACAACCCGGACGCTACCGGCTCGGAGTCCGTCCGTACCAGCTCGGGAGCCGGTACGCCGAGCAGCTCGACCTCGCCGCCGAGGGCCAGCAGGTCGCCCGGTCCGTCGCCGAGACCTGCGACGAGACCGTGCACGTGGCCATCCTCGAAGGCACCGACGTCATCTACATCGCCAAGGTCGACTCCACGCACGCGGTGCGCATGGTGTCGGCGGCCGGCCGCCGGCTGCCCGCGCACTGCACCTCCGTGGGCAAGATGCTGCTGGCCTCCCTCCCCGAGCCGGAACTCACCGCCCGCATCCCCGCGGGCACGTCCCTGGTCGCGATGACGCCCAACAGCATCGTCGAGCCGGACGCCCTGCGCGCGGCCCTCGCCGAGATCCGGCAGCGCGGGGTCGCGGTCGAGAGCCGCGAGTCGAATCCGGACGTGTCCTGCGTGGCCGCGCCGGTCCGCGACCGCACCGGGCAGGTCGTCGCCGCGCTCTCCATCTCCGTGCCCATGATCCGCTGGAGCGACGAACGGCGCGACGAGCTGGAGCAGCTCGCCGTGAAGGGCGCGGCCGAACTGTCGGAGCGACTCGGACACCGGAGCGTGGCATGACGTACGAAGTGGCGGTACGGGCCGAGGCCACCCTCGGCGAGGGGCCGACGTGGGACGCGGCGGCCGGGCGGCTGATCTGGATCGACA
>Ga0307509_10011469_pt1 | contig 10722 bp, 8 predicted proteins | sample 10_EM_MG_FD_202245 | JGI IMG/M metagenome (GOLD analysis project Ga0307509, IMG submission 202245) | Populus trichocarpa ectomycorrhiza microbial communities from riparian zone in the Pacific Northwest, United States - 10_EM | ecosystem: Host-associated > Plants > Roots > Unclassified | place...
ATGCAGTGCTGAAGTGTTGTGTACTTGGTCAGCACCTTATAATAGTTAGAGAGCTTATGAAGGATTGAGGAACTTGTTACATCGCTTTTCTTTGAAGATCTGCTCTTCTTCTTTTTTATTTCTTTTTATTTCCCCAATGCTTGATCAATATCTTAATGTGTGTGACTACTTAGCATAAAGAATGGAATAAAGGCTTCCTTTTCCTTAAAAATAAATAAATAAAATTCAAATGTCTGCTATATATCTTTATATAAATTTCAAAAAAGATTTCTTTTGGTGGCTTTATATTTTCCATTTATTTCAAGATGAGCATGTGCAATATATCTTTATATTGGCTATTCAAATTGGGTTAAGATAGCTGTCAAGAGGTCAACTTAGTGCTACCTGTGATGAGCATAGTTTAAGCTCAAATTGTGTGATCTCATAAACAAAAGCTAGCCCCCAAGTAAATTTTTTATTTTCATGAGCTGCTTCCACGAACACTATAATTGCATTGAGAGAGATGGAGAGATGCATCTATGTTTATATCAGTTCTCTTGGCTGGCAAGATGACTGTTTTATTTGGCATAAAATTAGAGAATGGAGAAAGCAGACTCAAGCCGGAGAGCATCCAAAAACCAGCCAAACCCTCTTCCTATTCTTGCCATCCTTGCAAAGGATGTTGGTGAGTTGGCAGTTAACGAGAAGCAAGTATTTAGTCCAATACTGAAAAGATGGCATCCTTTCTCAGCTGGTGTTGCTGTGGCCACTCTTCATGCTTGCTATGGAAATGAGATAAAACAATTCATATCTAGTATAGTGGAATTAACACCAGATGCCGTGCAAGTGCTTAGAGCCGCAGATAAACTGGAGAAAGATCTGGTGCAGATTGCTGTAGAAGATTCAGTGGACAGTGATGATGGTGGGAAGGCAATAATCCGTGAAATGCCTCCTTATGAAGCTGAAGTTGCCATTGCCAATCTGGTGAAAGGATGGATCAAAGCAAGACTAGACAGACTTAAGGAATGGGTTGACAGGAATTTGCAACAAGAGGTACTTGTTAACTTGTTTGGACTGCTGTTTCTGTATTGATTTTTCCATCATTAAATGCACCACTGCACAACCTTGCAGATTTATTCTATTGAATTTGGTGTCAACTATGTCAACATTGACATGTTTCACTTACTATTGATTATGTCACAATGTTACAAGACTTTCTTGAAAGTTAATCCATTATGCTATTGCAATCTTGGCTTGTAAAAAAGCTAACCTTTGAAGGAGACATACATCGAGGAGGCTAGAGTTGAATGTTGGCAATGAGATATTATGTTTAATTGGATAGTCTGCCCATCAAAGTGGTTCTGTTATGACATTTATGATAGTTTGCAAACTTGTGATAGATTTGTGCAAGCATTTTTTAACCTTCCATGCTAACATATGCACTCATCTGTTGAATTTTCTCCCCAGTACCTGTCAGTTTTGACTATCCATTCTTTTCTTTGATGTATTTTTCATATGATCTGTTATTACCTTTCCGTGAGCTAACCAGCTTGTGTAGGTCTGGAACCCGCAGGCAAATCAAGAAGGATACGCTCCATCTGCCGTTGAAGTTTTGCGGATTATTGATGAAACTTTGGATGCATATTTTCAGCTGCCAATACCAATGCATCCAGCACTGCTACCTGACTTGATGGCTGGTCTTGACAGATGCCTTCAGTATTATGCAACCAAGGCAAAATCTGGCTGTGGTAAATGTTTGCAAAGCTCAAATATGTCCATGGCTTCAGTTTCTTGAGTTTCTAACAACTGCAATCAATCGGTCTGATTTGTAGGATCACGAAATACATATGTTCCAAATATGCCAGCATTGACCAGATGTACTGCAGGATCAAAGTTTGTGTGGAAGAAGAAAGATAAGTTACCAAACACTCAGAAGAGAAATTCACAGGTTGTGACAATGAACGGGGATAATTCCTTTGGGGTGCCCCAGCTCTGTGTTCGTATAAATACTTTGCACAGAATCCGATCAGAGTTGGATGTATTAGAGAAGAGAATACTAACCCATTTGAGGAACTCAGAATCTGCTCATGCAGAAGACTTTACAAATGGTTTGGCAAAAAAGTTTGAACTAACACCAGCTGCTTGTATAGAAGGAGTTCAACAACTAAGTGAGGCTGTTGCTTACAAAATCATTTTCCATGACTTGAGTCATGTTTTGTGGGATGGTTTGTATGTTGGAGAGCTATCATCTTCTAGGATTGAACCCTTTACCCAGGAGCTTGAGCGGAATTTGCTGATCATTTCAAACACAATACATGAAAGAGTTCGGACACGAATTGTTACCGACATAATGAGAGCTTCCTTTGATGGATTCCTGTTTGTTTTGCTTGCGGGAGGCCCTTCTCGTGCTTTCACGCTCCAGGACTCTCAGATAATAGAGGATGATTTCAATTCCCTTAAAGATCTATTTTGGGCCAATGGGGATGGCCTGCCCGCCAATTTGATAGACAAGTTTTCAACCACAGTCAGAAGTATCCTTCCCCTTCTCAAAACAGATACAGAGAGTCTAGTTGAGCGTTACAGACGTGTAACCATGGAGACATATGGCTCTTCTGCCAGGTCTAAACTTCCATTACCTCCAACTTCAGGGCAGTGGAATCCTACTGACCCAAACTCGCTTCTCCGTGTGTTGTGTTACCGGAATGATGAAGCAGCATCAAAGTTTCTCAAGAAGAACTACAATTTACCCAAGAAACTGTAACACACTGAGGTGATGTACATGGTAACTAAGCAGGCCTTGTCCTGTGGTTCTACTTGTCTTTGGCGAAGATGACCCGAACAAAATCCTCCCCATGGCATGCTTGGAAAATCAGGACTGCCTTGGGAAGCTGCAGTGAAATTGTATAGTACTCTGTCAGTTAATTCCAGTCGCTCTTTACCAGGATCAGCAATCCAGAATGAAGAAAAATTGATAGGGGATGAGTCTTGCCAAGCTTGCTTGGTGACCAAAATGGTAGAAGATCCAGGACTACTTATTGACTATAGCTCACCTTCTTCAGCCCTACAATTTTATCTTTTTTTTGTCTATTCTCTGCTGCATTTTTTTCTTTTGACCTTTCCGAGGTTCTTTTTTCTTTTCTCGATAAATTCAATGTTAGCGAGTAGTAGTTCTTTATTAAACGGTGCAGTCCTGGTATAGCTTCATTATGTTGATTGTAGTGCTTGTATTCTTTTGTTAGTATAAAGGCATTGGTTGATTTGTTTCCCAGCTCCTGTTTGTTCCCCCTCTCTTATCTCTCCTTCTCCAACAGCATTTCTTTCCTATATCTCATCTTTAACCCAACACTCCCTCCATCTTTCCTTGCCACTCCAATTGGCGAGCCGTCAAGACCCCCAACCTATTTTCTGCACAAAATAGTCCAATTCAGTGCTTGGAAGGTTTTTTTTTTAAGAAAAAAAAAAAAAAAAACTTGGAATGCGGTAATGCTGAGCATGAGGGCACGCAAATGCTTGTTCAGACAGAGTAGTGCATCACTCGAGTGTGACGGAAGGATCACGATTACATCGGAAACGAATCCTCTAGTAGTTGAGGAAACAATCAAGTTCAAACTTAGGTCATTTGCATTTCTTTAAGCATACCATTATACAACAATAATTGAAACTTCTCCATGGCAACCCATCATCGATACAACTCGGATGAAAACTTGACTAGCAGAGATGTGTTAGCATCTGGGCATCTCCTTTTCTGTTAACCAGAGACTTGTAATGTAATTCTGCAAAAAGATGTGGAGTTCGATGCCTGCAGCCTTCTCAAAGTAAAACTTCTGGAAAGAGTAGTGGTTTCTCTTGTGAAACATTAGCTATGCAAAACCTTAAACAAACATGTTACACAAGCATGTACCGAATTCCAAATCCACCATCAACATTCCTTTGAAATGATGGTGATCATGTGGCTTGAATACTTGGTCACCAGGAAAAATAGATAAGGTAGTCAAACGTACTGTGCATTAACATCTTCATGAATGTCAAAAACAAAGCATCACTGTTCTTCTAAGATGGCACGCCCAAGATTTGTAGCAAGGGCTAGCCTAACAGAGTCTAATGCCTCCGCTGGCAAGTCAGTGGCAACAATGCCTGGACGCAGGCTTGCCATGGACAATTCTTGCAGTTTATTCAACAAAAGGTTTGTTTGAGAGACATTTAGCAAAGGTCGCCCTTGCCAGCTAAGCAGTGTCAACTGCAATAAAGAATCATCAACTAGCAATTAGTCCGGCATGCATGAATTCTCAATTAATCATATGCACATTCTGTAACACAAAAACCTACTGTTAAAATATATCAAACAATCTCAAACTCAACAAAAAATTGAGATAAAATAAATATGGTTAGCCTGCTCAATACCGAAAACCTGCAAAAAATGTAATCTGGCAATTACATTTTAAAAAATCCAGACCAGTTGCAAAATATGGAAATTCCAAGGCATGCACAGAATAAACTTCTACAATACACTGCACTCTTTGCTATCTCAGATATTATTTAATGTTAAAAGGGAGGAAAGGAGAAAAAGCTTACAGAATCATAAAGAAGAGGCAACCAGAAACGTTGAGGAGTAGAAGGGTTCTTCATAAGCTGCACATTCACAAAACAGAAACTAATAAAAAACCAAACCTTGCAACATATATATTATTAAAAAAAAACTCCATCCAAACAGGAGATCCAAGATAGCAATGCGTGTACTGCAAAATCACAGCTTATTGCTGCTTGTGCAACCACTTCATATTTCAACAAGTCCACTACATTACAAGATCCAGGGTCTTTAGAATTTGTAGATTGTATTGACTGATGCCACATCAATAGGATAGAAAGTTTGTTGATTAAACATACCAACATGAGCAAGTCAGCAGCATGCCGAGCAGCATCTGGAGTTTTCCTATCACAAACCTGCTGTAGCAATTTCTTGAAATCCCTATACCTGTGACACATCTAGTTTTAGAACCAAGATTGAAAATGAAAAGAAAAAAAAGAAACGGAAATGAAGAAGTAAAGGGAGGATTATGATCACTGCTGAGTTAGAGAAAACTTGTACTTGTGCAGAAACTCAAGACTCCCAGCAGGCTTTGATTTCGAACCCAACAATTCAATTAAACCCTCCCATTGCTGTATAGACAAACAATATGAAAAAAAAATTACCAAGGTTATTATAATTATTATAGCTCAAGTAATTTAGCATTGGCTGGCTGATCAAATCAATGATTGCAATGACAACCACCTTGAAGCTTTCACCAGAGATTGACTTTCCAACAGAATCAAACAACCGCTGGGCAATCTTGTTAAGGAGAAATTCATCCCGAGCTTGCTGAAGCCAGAAAACTCCCAAACCTTTCCTACCATGCTTCCAGTGGTACACTCCAGCAATCTATACACAATTATTAAATTTGTTAGTATAAATGCCCAAGTACCTAAAGTCTTGCAATACTCAGGAGAATCTGGCACTAAAAGACTTCTGCGTGTATGATATAACGTGTTTACGTTTTACTATAAACAAAAGCTACAGGCAGAGAATTCACTGAGCTCAAAGATACAAGACTTTTGGTGTATTCATACATAAATAAAGTCGAGGATGTGTTTTAAGATTTCATATACCTTCATAATGTTTGAGCTGACATGGTCGAGTTCATACAGACGGCAAATTTCTAAATTCTGCAAGCAGACAGATAAATGTCTATCAATCAAAGATTTAAACATCAACTATAAATGCATCCAAAAAATTGACACAGGGATGGCACTTCAAGATGAACCAATTACCTTAAGCAACAATTGATTGTGTTGGGCAGGCTGCCTGTATAATAAAACCTCCAACAAACTCATTCCTTGCCTCATACACGATGTCAAGTAAACTGGAGCAATCTGCAGGCAGAAGAGAATTGAATTAAGAAATACTTGACAAAATAGGAACGGGTAAATCACTGCCAAGGTAATTACACAAAAAGGGGCAGTTAATAAGGACAAAAATAAGATAAAACAGTGCCTAAAAAAATGAGCAATAGAACAGATAGAGAATATCAACCTCCACACTTCATATTCAAGAACCTTATACCTTGAAAATTACACAACCAGGAACTTTAAGGTTGAATCCCAAAGTAAATGGGTTGGCTCTCTCCAAGAACAGGCAGAATTTATTATTCGTTTTTAACTGAAACTAAATGCAATGAGGTAATAGAAAGTAAATTGAAGTTAAACATCTCCTAGCATAAGGATAAATCAAAGGACATTTGAGTTTCTTTTTTATCCAAACAGGTCAGGTCTACTTTTGCATCAAAATAGATTGTGTTGGAGCTCCTTTATGACAGCCCGTGCTAGATGTCAAAGTTATATTGTTTAGATACAATTCTGCCTCTTCTACAGGAATTCAAATTTGTGAATGATTTATTCTTGAGCTCAGTTCCAATTGTGTACTAAATTACTAAATTGCAAATCCTTCTCCTTAAACCCCACTTTTGTATATATTCAAATATACTGTACATTCCGTATTCATTACACAAGTTAGCTTGGATTTGAGGATCTCAAGTATGAAATATTATGTACTGATCTACTACTTATATTAAAACTAACTCTTCTAGCATAATCTGTCATTATTACAATGGATTTAATTAGCATGCCATGATTCAAGCAGTTTGCACTTACTTGCCAAGTCAAGAAGTGAGAAGTTAGAACTTGAGCATAAACAAGACGATGGAGCTCTTCCATACTTATTCCCCCTATGTCATCATGCTCCTTGTGTAAAAGAAAATCTGCTTGGTCGCTCCTAGCAGTCAATAACTCTATGGCATGAGTCACCATCCTGTTGAAAAGTCATCAAAATATAGTTTAAAAGGGTTGTTTGGTAGAAGTTTTCTTAAAAGACAATAAAATAAGCTTCTACATGTTGAACCAAAATGAGGATAGAGAGAAAATTAATAAAACCCACCAAGGACCAAACCCTCTTGAGCATTCTGCCAATACAACCTGCAAATGTTTGAAAACTCAAGGAGTTTATAAGAAAAAAAAACAAAAGGGAGTAAAACAATGGACAATACAACCTAGCAGTTTCAGATCCACATAGCTCACCTCAGTATTTTCCCCAATAATTCCAATTATTAGCCGCAGCAGCTTATGTGGACTAGACATTGGTTTCATCTTAACACATTTCTGAGCTAGGTTGTACATGCTTTCAAACCCCTGACCCAAGAAAAGAATTAAATGGAATCTCAAATCTTGCAAAAAGATAAAAAATCATCAGCAGCATAGGATTAAGACACAAATAATTCGATAAACTTAAAGAATAGTAAATATGCACTTACAACAGTGAATGGCCTTATGAACAGGAAGTGAGATATATACAGCTCTATCCAATGGGATGTTGCAGTGCAGAGAATCTCGGTGTTTCCCAGCATGATCTGGATCAGATTTTTCAAGCCCTCCCTGGTTTGACGGTGATCGCATAGAACCCAGAATGCACTGGAATCCAGCTTAGTTATTTGTTCTCGCCATTTCTCCCATGCCTAGAAAATAAAAGATATTAAGCAACATGGTTATGAAAATAATATATATATAGGAAAAGAAGATAGAAAGATTCAAATATAATACTAAAATGCACAAGTACCTTCATAAAATCAGGTTTGGCTTTAAAGCATTCACCTAATTTTCCATTTTTTAATTCTGGACGCATGCGTGGCATCATTGAAATTAGAACAGCTACAGTCTCAACTAGCCCATTCTCTGTCTGCTCAATAACAGAAAAACACACAGGACTTAAAATGCAACTGTGAAAACAGATGCATGGATACCAAGGAATCTTCATTTTGATAAAGATTCACATAATGAATCAAGAAGCACAAAACTCAACCTAAAAATGAAACCCAAACAACTTATGTTGGTTGGTTAAAAAAATTCAAGGACAAAACATTGTGTGTTTGAGAGTGTGGTAGAGGTTGTTTTTCAAAGTGTTTTTCACTTGGAAATACATTAAAAAACTGTTTTTTATTTTTTAAAAATTTATTTTTAACATCAGCACATCAAAACAATCCAAAAACACTAAAACAATTAATTTGAAGCAAAAACAAAATTCAAATTTTGATGAAAAGCAGGTTCAACCTCATTGCCAAACACTCCCGATCCTCAAATTGTAATATATCAGCTCAATCATCAAATGTATGGTTATTACATGTTTATGGACAGACATAAACTCCACATATGCCAAATAAAGACGCTCTCAAGCAAAGAGGTTTATATTAAATGAACAGTTAAGATTTTAATGTCAATTGACATTTACAGACCAACCAATACTTGGCCAGGCAAGCAAAAAACAGTCACTAAAAATAACATCTTCTCAAGGTGACAATCTAAAAGGCATAAAAAGTTTGCAGAAAATGAAATTTAAGAATAATTTTCAAATGGTGTGTACATATTCAATCAATCATCATTAAATTCTTACCAACCTCTCTACGGCTAATCTGATCCAGTTGATAAGATCCATGCAAGCGCAAAAGTTTCACCTGCAAGAAAAAAACATTAAGTCCTGCATTAAAACATTTGTCATCATTTCATCGCCTATAAGAGGAACTATACCACTCAACATACTACAGGAAAGACTGGACCCAAGATCACTTTACCACAATCTCTAGCCAACCAACTGCTAGTGCCGATGATATCACCTCCCAATATTTAGGATCATCTTCAATGACCTGCATAAAGCAATCATATAAGATCCGATATTCACAAGAGAAAAAAGTGAGTTCACATAGGTTTTGACCCTGGATATAATAAATGTCAAATAAGTTGCACAAAAGTCCAATCTAAGAATTGATTCAATTGAACATATGCAACCAAATTTCATCTCATTTCAACATTTTAAGCTGGAGAGGCTTGCCAAACATCCAGCATTCCCATAGATAGTAGACAGAAATAGATTCAAGCTCCATTCATGGACAACCCAATACAGAGAAAACTTTATGCACTAACAGGATTACATTTAGCAATATTGCTTGCCACCTTTTCCAATCATGATATTGCAAAATCAATCAGAGATCATATGAGAGCATAAGTTTAACATTTATGCTCACAAATTTATTAGAAACTTAGCTAAGCAAAGAAAAAAATCAAACTGTTTAATAGAACTTGAAAAACAAAATCCAGAACATAATCAAACCTGTAAGGTAACTAGTGTCCCTTGAAACTCCACAAGTTTTGAATGAACAGCTGGCTGGTCACCTGATAACAGGCAATCATAATCCTGGCAAGAGCAGCAAGAATAAGAGCAGCAGAATTAACAAAAGGGTTCGATCAAACACAACCCCCAAAAAATCACAAAAGATAGAAAGCATAAATGATCATTACAGCCAACCAATCGACAAGGCGTTCTGGCAACCAACTCTGACATAATTTGTCTGCATAAAACATTTCCATCAGCTCCCATGCTGCCTTTAAGCTCGTTGGTTCCTCACCTTTCTACACAAAATGATTCACTTAATTAAACAATCAACCACTAACTCTAAACTCTAAATAAATAAATTACAATTGAGCCATGGAAATTTCACCTTTAAAACTTCTTTAGGATCTTCAATTAAAGGATTATAATTTGACTTCGGATTCCCAAGTAGTTCTTTTATGTCCTTGCTATACTCCATTACATACTCCCACCTAAAGAAAATAATTTATCTCATTTTTTACTAAAAACAATTCAATAAATAAACATAAATACTTTAAAAACAACAATTCAAAACTTGCCAGTCAAGGTGAAATGGAGAGGGACTTGATTGTAATTTAGATAAAATTGAAGCTGAATTCTTGCGACTTTGAAGGAGCGCGAAGGGCGTAACAGAGCCGTAGGCAATGCGCCTCCACTGCGCTGGTTCTCTGACGTCGGCGGCTCCGCTGTCGAGATTTACCTCCACAACTTTTCCCCCAATTTCTCCGTCGGAATCGGAATTGGAAGGCGGGTTACGGAGTAATGACACGCGGAGATTGTTTCCTCGGGCCCAGGAGATTGAGACGCGAGAGATTGGAGGTTTTAGGCCGTGGTGAAGCGGGTACACCACGGCGATTTCAGTGTCTGGCACGAATGGGACTAACTCGCCAGCGCTGGCAGAAGCCGCAGAATCCGCTGCGACGTCAGGCATTTCGATGGAGGAGTAACGGAAATGAAGGAGGAGTAACGATCTAGGGTTCTGGAGGGGTTTTGGAAGGAAAGCAGGACTGAGAGACTGTTATTTTATCGGTTTGCTTCATGTGTAACAAACGCAGCGTTTTTATCTACCCGTGGTTTTTCTATGGGAAAGGGAAACCTCAATTTATTACGAAAACCTATAAATTGGATCCACCGTCTAAAATTTTTATCGACTCCAGTCCTAAATGATCCCTGCCTGTGCCTTTGCCTCCACTAAAATATCATAATTAATTTTCAATATTCCATATAACAAATATATTAAAAGACATGAGAATTTCACTTTAGCTATCCTCGTATTTCTTTTATTCATCACTTGTGATTATTTTGTCCTTTTCATAAAAAAAAAAAATGCCTTTAGATTAGAGATATTTTGGTATTTTCAATTGATATATAAGTTATTACTAGTTTGTTCGAAGATATTTTTGTCTACTCAATACTTTCATAAATAGTAAAATAATCAAAATACCTCTGGAGCAAAAGAATTAAATGGTGTTGGTAGGGGTATGTATGTATTTTTCTTTTTTATACACAAATGAATT
>Ga0307509_10011470_pt1 | contig 10721 bp, 8 predicted proteins | sample 10_EM_MG_FD_202245 | JGI IMG/M metagenome (GOLD analysis project Ga0307509, IMG submission 202245) | Populus trichocarpa ectomycorrhiza microbial communities from riparian zone in the Pacific Northwest, United States - 10_EM | ecosystem: Host-associated > Plants > Roots > Unclassified | place...
TCCGGAAATGCGCAAAATCCGGGACAGTGAGGTGTATTTCTATGTAGCCTGAATAAATCTCCAAAATCCATCCGGGACAGCGAAAAATCCGGGAGAGCGAAGTCCGGGACAGCGAGGTGCGACTGTAGTATCATACTCGAGTACAGTACTCGAGCACCCTACAAAGCCGACCTAAAACCGATTCGGCACCCTCGGACGATCAAGGTTATGATCCCCTCCCAAAAAAATCGGAATCCACCCCGGGATTTGAAGACGTGCGTAATCGTTCGGGGACATGGCCGAGCCGCGCATCCCCGTACTAGTACTGTACTCGTACCAGTACTACTACATTGCTATTGCCGAGGTGGGCCCTGTGATGTGGGAATAAGGTGGGTGGATGGGTGAATCGAGCAGATTGCGATGTTCCAGTACAGTTCCTGAAGGACTGGAATGCCGGCAATTGAATCTCATGCTAGGACGTTAGAGTTGCCTCTCCTGGTAAGGTCCGTCACGTTTTCCCTCATTTTTACCTTGGGGGAAGGCTAAATGCTAGTTTCCTAGGGTGATCCCCCCCTTTTCATCCAAACAGGGGGATTTGGGACGTCTTAGCATGAGGTTTAATTACTCCGGTTCTTACGGTATGCAAAGTGGTGAGTGGTTTAGACGGGGCGACTGGGGATTTGGCCTTTTTGGTACAGCAGGTGGTACCGGTTTGGAGGCGGCGCAGGGGTGGGTGGATGAGAGGTTGGGTCGGGTCTTGTGGATATGGTAGAGGTGTTACCTGGTAATGGGTTTTAAGCGGTTCCGGAGGGGGGGGTTTGGGTAAGGAGGTGGGTGGTTTGTTTAGCTTGTTGCAGAGTGGGCTTGGTTCTTGTGTCAGGGGTTTTTTTCCTTTTGTTTTGTATACGTATCGTACCGGTCTATAGATACAGTACGGGGACAAAAAGATTCGTCCGATGCCTGTTTTAGGGCCAAATTTGACATTTTCAAAGCGACAATTCCCAACACTCTTTGCATGAAAATACTTCAAATCCTTCCTCTAGCTAGAAAATCACAATCTATTCAATTCTCTGAAAGTAGAAGTTCAAGGAATCAAAGCTGCCCCCATTGTTTATGATTGCATGAGCCAGTGGGAAGGTGACCTAAATTTTTGTATGGGGCTCCATACAAAAAGGTACATGGCAACCATTTCCTGAAACTTAAACAACCTTTTCTCCATCCCTTCGTAATATTTAAGAGATTTGTAACATTTTGTATATTATCTACAGATTTTCTAATACATAACGAAATTTTTGTAGATTCTCATAAAAAGTATGACATGGGGTTCAATCATATTGTATTACTATGTAAAAGGTTACACTGCCAATCAAGGCTTTGGCACCTGTGGCATTACAGTTCTCCGTGCAAGCCAACCAGAAACAAATCCCAAGCCATGCCACAGCTACTCTGGTATACAGCCAACCGTAGAACCCATAGTGAAACTGCACCTCTCCGTCAACACTCTTTACGGCAGGGACCTATCCAAGTATGCCCAGGCTCGGGGAGGCAAAGGCAGCCAGCCCCAAGGGAGTCCCCCCCACCATGTGACCGAGGGTTCTAGCTACATGCAAGGGTAATAATAACCAATTATACAGCCTCTCTGCTGCCTAACCCCCTAAACAAAAGAAACCCACCACCATAACACCCACCAAGCACAACGCAGACAACATGCTAGCCAACATGAAGCCCTACCGCAGCAGACTGGTCACGCAAACCAACAAAGAAAAATACCCAAAATACCAACGACCCATGGTTACAAATAGAGCTCCTGGTCCTGACGCAACTCCGCACCCACCAGCCCCGGAAAGGGCACACGGTCATGCAAATACCCGAAGACCTAACACCTCAGATTATCATCCCATGCCGGCAGCAGCGGCCCTGCCTCAAAACACGGGCACCCCCCACTACTACTAGCCCGTCCACTCTCATGTTGGAGCACCTCCCAATGAGCCACCACATCCCCGCAGGGACACCACACAAGCACAGCTCCGTGGGCATTTCACCCCACCCCACCGGGCACAAGTAGAGAACCGCAATTGGGTTTCCACCAACCAGCTCGACATCAGGGAGTCAGCGAGCACCCCAATTAATGTACTGGGAACTCTTACCATCTACCAACACCCTAACCGCCTCTGGTGCCGGAGAACTCAAACCATCCTGCCCCATCATCCTCTCCACTGCAGCATTCCGCTGCCCCTCCTCCAACGTCTCCAGCCTCCTAGACGTCCGAACTTTCAAACAAGCCACCACCTCTGCCCTCCACATCTCCTCCGGAGAAGGGCCCGCAGACTTCATCATGAAGTCCTCATTCGAATCCACCTCCCCAACCACATGTCCACTACTCGCCGGCCGAGAGTGGCCCACAAGAAGATCCACAAACGCTCCATTAGCCCTCCGACAGCTGGGCCAAACCACGGAAGACACGCGACCCGACCTACCCGACGCCACACCGGGCGCCACACCTGTAGCAGCCTCAACCCCAGGAGAGGGGTGACGCACCACAGTCACACTACTAGCCACCCCCTCCAACACGGAAGGCAGCAACACATTATCATCGGTTCCCACAAAGGGGAAGTCAGAACCACAGCCTGCTGGGGCAGCCTTACGCAAAGCGTCTTACATTTTCACACAAAGGTGCAAGCGGCGAGAGATCACTGGGACATGGTGGCAGAGGCGAGAGACCTCAGCCTCGAGGGAGAGGGTCTTCACAATAGTTTGGGAAAGAACGACCCTAGTTTTTGCAACTGAGATGGTGGAAAAGAAGAAGGAACCTTGGCAGACCATCTTAACTGAAACAGAAGGAGCTGGTGGGAAGAGGAGCCTGAAAGTTTAGATACACCAGATAAAACACCTCGTGAAAACAAATTGATGTCAAGAGAAAAGCTGTTGAAATTAAGGACCTGAAGCAATCATAAGATAAAGTCAGGGAACCGGATTTGCCACAAACCCAAAAAATGACCTGTAACAAAGTGGAAAAACAGGGATGGGGGAGGGTGTTGAAGTTAGCTAGTTTTAGTGTAAAATGAGGATCAGACGAATCTTTGTGTCCTAGTACTATACATACAGTGCGGTACTCGAGAGGATATTATAATACCAGTAGATAGATGGGATAACACTCTTTCATATCTAGGAATGAGAGTTTGGGGGATGGCTTGACGCCTTGGTACCGTATCACAAGATGCATTAGGGGAGCTGAGTGAGTGATTGGGTAGGTAGGTATTAACGGTGCCAAGGTTCCCACCACTTCGAACGCCGCTAAGCGACCTTCAAAGCAGGTGGCACTCCCTAGGAGTGCCAGATCGCTCAACGATGGAAACAGCTCCACGCAAGATTTTCTAAAATACTACTATTCAATATTCTCTCAACTCTCGCACGCAACCACAATCCAATAATGCAGGACAAAAACTATAGGAGTATTGAAGCACGCATCGAGAAGGTTATCCCTGAAGTGAAAGAGGAAGAAAAGCCTAATGTTGTAACCTTGGCTTGCAAATTTGGCATGCCTCAAAAGCGACTTAGGGCCTGTTTGAAACACCACCTATCTAGACAGCAGAGAGAGGCAACAAACCGAAGACTATCTGCAGATCTAGAGTTAGTGCTATGTCAGTATCTTGACAGATTGGACAAGTTGGGTATTTCACCATAATTCCGTTATATCAGTTCCTATGTCTAGTCAATCTTTCTTGAAGTGCAAACTGACCCCGCCGAAGCCCCACCCAAAGTTAGCTCAACCTGGACACATCGCTTCCTCCAAAGATATCCTAAATACCATGTCAGGAAACAAAAGACTCTGGATGTAGAGCGAAAGACGTCTCATGATGCTGGGGAGTTGGGAAACTGGTTTGAGAGATATAAAGTGCTCGTGGAGGAAAAGGTTATTCAAAGAGCGGACATCCACAATTTTGACAAGACCGGATTCCAGATAGGAATCAGTGATGACGAGGGGGTTGTGACTAGGGAGGTCAAACGTCCGCTCACTCTGGCAAGCTCGAGTAACTGTGAATTGGTTATTGTGATTGAGATGATTAGCGGGGACAGGGTGTTTTGCCACCTATGATAATCGTACCAGGTGCCTTGCACATGGAGGAGTGGTACACGAGAACTGCTATTCTGGACAACTTTCTGTAATGGGGGCACACTATAGAGAGGTGAACTCTAAGGTGGCAACCGCACCAAAAACTCAAAGCAGAAGATAAATATAGAGTAAATAATTCACGAAGGATCAAAACAGTAAAACTTAATATAGTTAAGCTCCAAGCTTCACTCATTTAGTTCTCTTGAGGAAAAGTTGGTTGTAGAAGTAGAATGCCAAATGCTTAAACTAAAGTAGATATCAGATTTAAGCCTTTGACATTCACCACTACTCCGACCTTGTGCGAGCACCCTGTCCTGCTCAGGGCTTGTCCGAGGACTACCCTCCATCAGGAATTATCCTGCTGGAAGTATCGGACCAACTCGGGTATACTTAACTCCGTCAATAGAATATGAGTTTCTGCATGCATCTTCAATACAACCTCAAGTGGAAAAGCTCTTCCTATCGAAGTTATACCAGTAGCCAACTGTTATGACAACAACCGGAGTCAATATCAAGGTGGTGGACTCACTGGCCTAGTGGTAGTTTCGTCTATACAAGCTATGGAGTCCATCATTTAATCTACATGGCTATTCAAGGTGATAATTTGACATGCAAGCTCCCCAGGTGAGATGTAGCAGATGGTTGGCTAAATTGGCACAACCCATAGCCAGCCTCGCAGGACATACTGTACCGTGTTAAAACTCATACCTCTAGAGTCTATTGACAACCCATAGTAATGCTATAAATCAAGGGGAGAAGGTCTGGGCTGGTTACTAAGGTATTTGTCCTGAAAGCACCCTGGCCTTCTTGTACTACCTAAGTACTACTAGGAAGACCACCCTACTACCTGTAGGCTTTGATAGACTTCTAGGTACTGGAGAGACCATTTATGGGTGACCCCCAGATTGGCGGTTACCTATACTCCCCTCATATATCCTGCGAATGACTTTCAGTCGGAAGGACGGCGACGACTTATATGGTTTTACAGCAGCTGCTCCAATGACCTCTTTTTACTAGCAAACGAGCAACTACACAGCCGTCTGCCTATGACCCGCAGTCCCAATGCTGGGGCCAGAGGAGGGTCCTAGCTAAACCCGCCCAAGTTTAATTGTATATTCAGGCCACCCATACTCAGGCGTCGGACCTTACTGTGTGGATGCCTGTGCACCCATGAACATCTAAGAGCCTGTAGAATGTGAGGCAATCGACCTCTAAGTTCTAGGATGACTTTGCTGGTGAAGGTAGGATCACTTGAACTCTTCAATAGTGTGACTGGGGTCCATGGGCATAATGGTCAAATTCCAAGATAGGGTAACTTTACTCTATTATGCCTTTAACCGCTTTGGAAGTCCTCCTGTTAATACCTAATGTTGTCTTGGTGGCCTGTATAATGTTCCCACAAATTCCTTGACTTTATGCGAACTTACTCCCGAAAGGTTACCCTGCCTTACAGCGTACCCAAGGCTACTCAACTATTCCCTTGGCCTTGTCCTAGGTTAACCAGCTGTTTCTATACTAAGTATACGAGACTATACCACCTCTGGTTACCACTTGGTATACTATTTGGGCTAAGGTGATAGTCATTGTAGCTACCTATCAGTGGGTCATTACACTTTCTCATCGGTTTGTCTGATTCTGGATATTCAAATAATAGGTCTACATTAAACTGGCTTTATTATTTTGAAGTCTTTTCTTCCAAGCGCCAGGTTGGAGCATGATAGTTATTGATTCTAGATGGACACGAGTCTCATACCACCTGAAAATTTATTATCTTTTGTGATAAACATTAGATAATTCTTTTCTGCCTCCCCTCCCACTGTAGGTATCTTTTATAGCCATTGGACGTGGTGGTATTCCAGCTGTATAAACATTATCATACGGAGGCTCTGGATATTGCTACAAGAATGGGATGCTCGCAGTTCGATAAGGTGGAATTCTTTACAGCAATTGAGTCGATTTGCATACAAACCTTTAAGCCTACAACGATTATTCTCTCCGCCTTTCGAGAAACTGGCCTCTGGCTATTTAATCCGGATATTGTACTCGATAAGCTTCAACCTATTAGGGTCCCACTCAGACAACATACACCCATCCCAGGCCTGCAGCTTGACGATTTACCCTCTACACCTACAACCCTATGCTTACTCCAATACTATGCAGACTCTTTAGTCTCTACCCTTCCTCCTCCTTCTCCTACCTCAAACCGTCACCTACAGCAATATCTTAAATGGAGTTTGGCTATTCCACAAAGTACGGCACTTGCATTACAAGATCTGGAAAACACCAAGGCGGCTGTTTGGCGGGAGACTATCTCAAAGTCTTGTGAGATAACTCAGGCCGATAATCTTTATCATAGACAGAGATTGTCTAGGAAGTCTCAATGGTTTGAAAGTAGGTAGAGTGATAACAGATTTTCTAGCGTAATGTTTTATATTCATAAGATCTCTTCTCCTTTGCTTGATCATGTTCAAATTGCTCAGGAGGGACCTCGATATTTATATGCCGCGTCTGGGTGGTCGCGGGCTACATCTACTTCTCAGACTACCTAAGTACCTTCTTTACAAACTCCAGTTTTTCTGAAAGTGCAAACACCATTTGACCCTGACAATTTTTGCTACCTCACGTGACTTCCGAATCGCAACCCCATGATTTTTTCCTGACTCTGCTCCCCCACATCAGTCCATTGGTCACAATCCATGTTCCTTGGCATGGAGTCTTGCTTACCATTGCATAGGCAGAATGGTCTCATGATCGAACCAACAAAGGGCTCAGCTTTGTTATCGAACCTCTCAGTATTGCAGATGTATCCTGCACTCAACAGCTGCAAGGCATAAGATAGACTTGTCCCGATAATCGCACCAATGGCCATTATCTCTCCATAATTATATCGTTATCGTAAGGTTCCGTCAGTATCCGAGTATACTAGTGACGTATGTGAGTAGGGGTATGCTTGATTTCTCAAACTACCTTATCCAACAACACCATTCACTTCTGCGACTTTTATCACAGGAGCGTGGAGTATAGAATGTGTTGTCTAACCATTGTCCGTAAAATCGTCCTGTTACCTAGTGCCCACCTTCGCGACACCTGTCCTTAGTGCTCCGTAACTTTATGCGAAGTCGATCGACTTGGCTCAAACCACTTGCATAAGCTCGCCAAAGGTCGTTCCTCATATACCCTGCGAACGGGATCCAGTCAGATGGACAGCCGTGATGTTTATGGTGTAACGAGGAGGGCTCTAATGACCACGTCTTTGGTGAGGGGACGCGACTACGGTGGCGTCTGCCGATATAGTGCCGTCCCAATGCTGGTGCGGGAGGGGGGTGTTGGCTTGTCCCTTTGAACTCAGAATCCTAAGGTAGGGTAACTATAGGTCTTGATTCACTAATCGAAAGCTGAGCCTTCCGGTATGCCTAACAGTGGCCAAACTTGTACAAGCAGCAAGACAAAAGTGCAGTCAATGGCCACTCCAGAAAGGGGGTGTGCTTTATGCCTACGAAGCAAGGGAAATGATCAAGCAGAAAGAGCAGGACTCTGTAGAGAAGGAGCTTGAGAAAGCTTAGCATGCCTTGGAGAATGCATAGAAAACTGCAGATAGGAAAGTACAAAAAAAGTGGAAAGAAATTTCTAAACAAATCAGGAAAAAAGTAAAAGATAGAAATAAGAAGAGCAAGCTTAATAGGCTTTTTAGTAGTCAGATTAGGCATCATATTGTTCGTATCGCTAGCTGTATTTAAAAATCTATCGTTGAGCCATTTCTATAATTCAGCCGTCTGGCACTCCTAGGGAGTGCCACCTGCTTTGAAGGTCGCTTAGTGGCGTTCGAAGTGGTGGGAACCTTGGCACGGTTATAAGTAGGCTTGGCACCAGTGGCACCTGGGGAAGGGTGCTTAGGAGCATGGGGTATCACTCGAGAATTGTGTTGATGTATATGTTCCGCGGACGAGAGAAAAGAAGCTTGATTTTCTAAGGAAGCCCGGAGAGCGGGCTATTAATGCTGCGAAACAAGAATAAATATCCACGGTAGAAAAGAACCTCAAGAAAATAAAAGAAGACTAAAGAAAAATCTAATGCTCATAGAGTTACATCTATGATTGACGAATTGAGCTTAAACTCTGACGGCATTAAAGTGAAACTAGTATGAACTAGGAAGTACTGTCGTACTCAAGAAGGTAGAGAGTACATATCCGAAAGTAGAATTTCAACAGTGCGCAGCTTAGAAATCGAGGAAGTAGAGGGAAGAAAACTACCTCTGTACGGCGGATAAAACTAAGTCCAACAAATTGTGTGTTTATAGTCTTTATGTTCTCGGGGATGGCACATATCCTGCCCGCTAGGTGAATGGCAGTATGCATGCTGCTACTCTAAAAAATCCACAACGGGACCTAAATCCATGATATTCTGGCATACGACTGTTGCACAACCACAGGTAGGCCGAATTAGGATCGAGGTACCGGTACTCGAGTGCAAGGTTACGGTAGATAGGTTCAGCACCTTGGGGTATTTCTCCGCTCTCCAGCGTAACGAGACGTCAAGTCTTCGCGATACCATGCCGGACTTTTATCGATACCTGATCCTTTCCCACACCAGACACCTGCGGAACATGGATTACAACCTCCCACAGAGCCGCTATATAGTGACCAACAGCTCCATGACAATATAGAAAGGAGTGACATAGACAACCTTCCGAGTAAACATACCAAAATTCCAAGTATCGTAGGATATTCCTAGGTGCTGGATTAACACCACAGCACAGTACACCTCGATTTTCTCCCATAATCGTGGCCCCTCAATGAGAAATACCGCCGCCAACTTCTCCGAAAAAACTCCAATCCCTTCACGATAGATCACTCGAGAACGATTAAACCTCATAGGCAAAGAATGCAAAAGTAAACAAGTAAGCTAGCCTTCACGCATATAACTCCGCCGCCGCCGCCGCCGCCTCCTCCTCGTGGACAACAGCGAAACATCAGGTCGAAAGGCCGTTGATCATGCCCCTGTCTGGGGGGTCGATGGGTGCCAAAGCGTTAGTCGGACAACTCCCCGGTAAGGTGGGAAACCGAATGGCCTAACCACCCCGACCCTTCACCCTTCCTCCCCATCCCAGGTTTCCCAATATGACAGAACGGGGTCTTGGGGACACAAGGACTCGAGTACGCTAGTCGAGTGCACTACTAGAGTACTCGTACGAGTGGCAGAGAGTGCACAAAGCCGTCAGCAAGCGAGGAAGCACCTACTCGAGTACTGGTAGCGAGTCACCTGTCAAGTGCTAGTACGACAATTACAATAGGGCTATACCACTCTGGGAGTATGATATGATACTCGTAGTGTGCAAAGTAGGGAATTGAGCAGGGTTGCCCATAAGCGTCTAGCAGCCTCAACCCCTTCCCATCTGCAGATCAATTCTCAAAACCGGTCGCTTCTAGAAGATCTGTGTCCTATCATACGAGTACTTGTAACCAGCCCAGATCCAGTGGACCCTTTTTTTTTTTCATCCAGGAAACTGAAAGAGTCTGTGCCAACCACTTGCTCGGGTGCAGTACGGTACTGCGAGCGATGGGCCACTCACACGGACGAGTCAGTCACGCACTTGCTTAGCAACAAGATGATCACCTAAAAACAAAACTGAAAAGGAATATTGTCAAATTTTTTCATCTTCTTAGGCCCTCCGGGAATCAGGTTGTTTGTTGATCGTTTCTAATTTTAATATTCTCATCTAATAATCACCCCTCCGCCAAGTAAGTGAGCGACTGACCCGTCCGCGCGAGTGGCCCATCGCTCGTAATACGAGCACACGCTGACCAGAGCATAACAATGACAAGCAACCATTTATATTGTGGAATCCCGGTAGGAGGAGGCAAATGATTACAATGCCTAAAAACTTGAATAGCAGATTCCGTAGTATGTAGCTGTGTTTGAACTTTGTGGTTGCCTCTCCCAGTACAGTAAGCCGCTGTGTATATTCCTTTTGCGCCGTCTCAATCAAGAGCTGAGTTTGCGGTGTTCCCCCCGCGCTCAGCTGAGAAGGGGGAATTCTAACGTCCGAGTATATTCGTCCTCTACAGTGCTGGTGTTCTTCCAGCACCGTCCTAGGGTGCCTTTCCGCCCCGAGATAGGGACGTGTGTTCGATTATTACAGTAGGAGGTACGAGGAAGGAACAAGGCGTCATGAAGAAAGAAGGGAAACTACCGGTGCCAAACTCACCCCCTACCCAATGCCAGATCGCATACCGGTATGCAATATGGTGCCGTGGAAAAGAAACAAGGGCGAAGTGAAGTGAAGTAAAGCCAAATTACACTCTACCATCAACACTGAATTTTACCACGGCAGCCAACATCTCACCACGGTACAGCATCATTCGTAGCAGCAGTGCCCTGCTTGCCAGTTTCGAGGGCGTACGGAAATCTTGGCGTTCCCTCGGCCTAAGCCGTGCCAAGCTTTCCGGATGCTTGCGAAATCGGCCAGTGCTGTACTCGAGTACTAGTGTACTACGATAGTACTTTTTTTTTTTTTTTGTTAAATCCTCGGTTTATTTGTAGCTAACTAACGGGAAAATCCATGGTATCGACCCTGAGGTATGACCTGAAAACCCTAATAACAAAAGAAACTTAACAACCCCTATAACAA
>Ga0307509_10011471_pt1 | contig 10720 bp, 10 predicted proteins | sample 10_EM_MG_FD_202245 | JGI IMG/M metagenome (GOLD analysis project Ga0307509, IMG submission 202245) | Populus trichocarpa ectomycorrhiza microbial communities from riparian zone in the Pacific Northwest, United States - 10_EM | ecosystem: Host-associated > Plants > Roots > Unclassified | place...
GGCTTTTTTTATTTCTTGGCCGCCTGAAGAATTATTCTAATTTTGTTCTTCTAACTTTCAGAATCATGAGCGTATTGGTTAACAAAAATTCACGGGTCATCGTGCAAGGCTTCACCGGAACGGAAGGATCATTCCACGCTGGGCAAATGATTGAATATGGAACCAATGTTGTCGGTGGTGTAACCCCCGGCAAAGGTGGCCAGGTTCATTTGGGCCGCCCTGTCTTCAACACTGTAAAAGAAGCAGTAGAGAAGACGGGTGCTGATGTATCTATCATTTTTGTTCCGCCTGCATTTGCTGGAGACTCGATCATGGAAGCTGCAGAAGCCGGAATTAAAGTAATCGTAGCCATTACAGAAGGTATCCCTGTGAAAGATATGATGATTGCCAAGCAGTATGTAAAAGATCGCGGTGTCACCTTGATTGGACCCAACTGCCCTGGCGTAATTACTCCTGGCGAGGCCAAAGTCGGTATCATGCCTGGTTTTGTTTTCAAGAAAGGAAAAATCGGAATAGTATCTAAATCAGGTACACTTACTTACGAAGCTGCCGATCAAATCGTAAAAGCAGGATTAGGAATAACCACAGCCATCGGTATTGGTGGTGATCCGATTATTGGCACACCTACTAAAGATGCTGTTGAATTGCTAATGAACGATCCGGAGACAGAAGGTATCGTAATGATTGGTGAGATTGGTGGAAGCTACGAGCCGGTAGCTGCTCGATGGATAAAAGAAAACGGAAATAAAAAACCAGTAGTTGGATTTATCGCGGGCCAAACCGCACCTCCAGGCAGAAGAATGGGTCACGCTGGAGCCATCATTGGCGGTGCTGAAGATACAGCGGAAGCTAAAATGAAAGTAATGCGCGAGTGCGGAATTTATGTAGTAGAATCACCAGCGCTGATTGGTGATACTATGCTGAAAGCGCTTAAGAAATAAAGAACTAGAAGGTAGCCCTAAACTCGTTTTCGAGATATTGATTCAAGTGATTCAGGTTGTTGAAAACCTCTACTCGCTCAGCCTCTCTTTCAATGCTATCGTTTTTGTACATCACTTCTACAAAGGTGCTTTTCACCATATAAAGGAAAACCTTGCGATCATTGCGCATTCTTGACCCAAGCATAACTCCGTGCTCACGCAAATAGTCTAATTGCTTGGTTAATGAAAAGTATTTAAAGCCCCACTTAAACAGCGACATAATGTTAGTGTTTTGATCTTAATACCTCAAAGAAACATCATGTAATCGAGTTATTAAAAAGGGGGCTCAAAACCGGATATTAGATACTGGGTTAGGTTGTTAAAGTGGGTCAACTATCCATCTTAGTAGGGCAAAACCTTACAGGCTTTTTTTTGAAAAGGCAACCGTTTTAACTGGAATTAAAGTCAATTCAGCGCTTTTTTCAGCATAATTAGCCCAAATCTTGCGACCTTAGGTAAGGTGAACCGGTGTAACTTAAAGCAAGTCGTTGGCGAGGTTTGCAAGCTCACTTCGCTCCCCTTTCTCCAATGTAACATGGGCATACAGCTCATGATCTTTCAAGCGATCAATCAGGTAAGAAAGCCCATTGCTTTGCGAGTCCAAATAGGGTGTATCAATCTGGTGAATGTCTCCAGTGAAAATAATTTTGGTGTTTTCGCCAGCTCGCGTAATGATCGTTTTGACTTCGTGTGGGGTTAGGTTTTGAGCTTCGTCTACAATGAAACAAATGTTCGATAAACTTCTTCCCCGAATATAAGCCAGCGGAGTAATCACCAATTTTTCATTCGTTACCATTTCGGTAATCTTTGAATATTCTTTGTCGCTCTCGCTGTATTGGTTTTGAATGAACTTCAAATTATCCCACAGCGGTTCCATGTAGGGATTTAATTTCGATTTGATATCACCTGGTAAATAGCCAATGTCTTTGTTGCTCAATGGCACAATAGGGCGGGCCAGATAAATTTGTTTGTATTCTCTCTTTTGCTCCAATGCGGCTGCCAAAGCAATCAAAGTTTTACCGGTACCAGCAACACCTTGCATCGACACTAATTTAATTTCTGGCTTCAACACTGCATGGATGGCAAAAGCTTGCTCTGCGTTTCGCGGCTTGATGCCATACGCATTGCGCTTCTCCACTTGCTCCACCATGCCGTTCGCTGAATTGTAAAACGCCAGCACTGATTTTTTTCCACTACGCAAAATGTAATAGTGGTTCTTCATTGGCTTTTCTTTGCCCAACACTTCGTTGGGTGGGCAGTATCCTTTTTCATAAATCAAATCAATAGCATCAGAGTCTGCGTTGTCAACAACCGTGCGACCGGTATGGAGTGAACTGATGTTTTGAACTTTCCCAGTCGTATAATCCTCGGCTTGCAAACCAAGAGCTTTTGCCTTTAATCGCAAGTTGATATCCTTGCTAATCAAAATCACCTTCTTGCCTTTCTCTTCCCGTTGCAGCAAGAGCGCTGCATTTAGAATTCGGTGGTCGGCTTTGTCTTCATTAAAGACTTTATTGGCATCCAGCTGGCTGGTGCCTCCCGTGTCCATCACTACTCTGAAATTACCTTTTCCTTTTCCGTTGATCGGATTCCAGTGATGGAGCATCTGATTCTTTGCCAGCTTGTCAATCAAACGAATGAACTCACGCGCCTCAAAGTTTTTGGTATCATTTCCCTTTTTGAAGTTGTCGAGTTCTTCCAGCACCGTGATTGGGATGCCGACATCGTGTTCGTCAAAGTTGAGGATGCTGTTGTGTTCGAAGATGATAACTGAGGTGTCGAGTACGAAGATCTTTTTGTCTTTCTCTTTTTTGCTTTTAGACATAGGCTAGGTAAAAGGTTAAAAAAAATCGCGAAGACACGTTCCTTACTGTGATTATAAAAACCCGGTAAGTATAAACGTTTCTTCGCGTCATTCCTTCAATCACCTAAAGCTAATAAAACCAGAATGAAATATGAAAGCGGTAGTATAATCTTTTTATCAACAATATTTGAAGGCACCTTGATTGATCAAATTGAGTGAAAGCATAACTTGAAGAAGTATTGGTAAATTGGTGCTTCAAGAAACCTTAACATGGAAATAAAATTACTCCTTCCTCTTATCTTGCTCTCAGGGTATGTGCAAGCTCAGAACAAATACGGTTTGCATGCGACTACGTTGACAGAATACCAGGCGTCGATTAAGAGCAGTCCAGAAAAGGAGTTGATGAATTTAGAACAAACGATTCCTGGAATTGTACTGGATATTCGTTACGCCACTAAAAATAATTTCACTCGAGCTAAGGTGTATAATCTCGCCAAGGCTTACGCGAGAAAACCAGTGGCCGAAGCCTTAAAAAAAGCACAGGCCGATTTCAATCAACTTGGTTATGACATTAAAATCTATGATGCTTACCGGCCCTATTCGGCCACTGTAAAATTTTATGAGTTAATGAAAGGTGACACTACGTATGTTGCTAATCCCTATAAAGGTTCACGCCACAATCGGGGTTGCGCATTGGACATGACAATCGTTGACCTGAAAACCAAACAAGAATTGAAAATGCCAAGCGATTATGATGCTATGCAAAAAGAATCCTGGCCATCGACTCCCGTTATTGATCCGGTTGTTCGAAAAAATCGTGACACATTAATTGCCATCATGGAAAAGAATGGATTCAAAGTTTACACCACAGAATGGTGGCATTTTGATTTTGTTGGGTTTGAAAAGTTTGAAGTGATGGATATTGATTTTGAACAGTTAGAAAAATAGGAATATGACATTGGACCAAGCCCAAACTCAAGTTGATCAATGGATCAAAACGCATGGCGTTCGTTACTTTAATGAACTTACCAACATGACAATCCTCACGGAAGAAGTCGGAGAACTGGCACGAATCATGGCCAGAAGGTATGGCGAACAATCTGAAAAAGATTCTGATAAGAATAAAGTTCTTGGAGACGAGATGGCCGATGTTCTTTGGGTGCTAATTTGTTTAGCGAATCAGACTGGAGTTGATCTGACAGAGGCGTTCAAAAAAAACTTAGAAAAGAAAACGATACGCGATAAAGATCGGCATCATCAAAATCCAAAACTTAAATAACTAAAACTCCTTTTTTAAGTCTCGGTAATACTTTATATAAATCAGGTGTTACACAAAACTCAATATCCTTGTGGATGTTGAGTCGGTTCAATCTCCTGACGTGTGATGATGCCTCCAGAAATTTTACCATATCATCCTTTGCCACATTATATAAATGCTGAGCAGCCAATGGTGCATCACAATCCGGACCGAGATAATCTTTCAGTTTTTCTACCACCGCCCCAGCAAACAACGTGTCCTCCAGATTCACTCTCCCTTTCCAACCCGCACATACAATGAGCACATTGTTTTCGCCGAGCAATAAATAGCGTACAACCGCCGTCAAATTCAAAAACGAACCAATGATCACTTCTTTTGCTCCTTTCGCTTTTTCAATTGCCTGTGTTCCATTCGTGGTTGTGAAAGCCAGTTTCAAACCGCGAATCTCTTCGCCAACATATTCGAACGGAGAATTTCCTTTATCAAAGCCTTCCACTTTTTTTCCATCACGCTCACCAGAAGTCACGTAGCCTTTGGTCTTCATCTTCAAGCATTCATCCAGGTTAGCAACTGGAGTAATGCTCTCCACACCATGCGCAAAAGCAGTAACCATGCATGAAGTCGCGCGAAGAATATCTACTACTACAACAGTGCGATCGTTGTGATCATACAAATGCATTAGTTCAGGGCTGAGGCAAACGTCAATGGTTTTCATGGATCAATTGGAAGATTTGAAGATTATAAAATTGTAAGATTAAGGAGACTGTAAGGATTTTCAATCTTTCAATTTTTAATCAGGGAATCAGAGGTGTCTTACTCACCACTGCCTTCAACGCTTTCCCTCTCACTTCAATAAAAATTTCAGAACCAATCGGTGAATGCTCAGAAGTAACATACCCCAACCCAATACCAATACTTAACATGGGCGACTGTGTTCCTGATGTTACTTTGCCAATTACATTTCCAGCGGCATCTTTGATAGGGTAATCATGGCGAGGAATTCCTTTGTCAATCATTTTGAAACCAACAAGTTTCTTTTTAACGCCAGCTTCCTTCTGAGTTTTGATGCTGGCCGAATTAGTGAAGTCTTTTGTGAACTTCGTGATCCATCCCAAGCCTCCTTCTAACGGTGAAGTCGTATCGTCAATATCATTGCCATACAAACAGAAACCCATTTCCAATCGAAGCGTATCGCGCGCACCAAGTCCAATTGGTTTTATACCCACATCCTTACCTGCATCGAAAATCTCGTTCCACACTTTTTCGGCCGAAGCCTTATTCACATAAATTTCAAAACCACCAGCACCGGTATAGCCCGTGTTACTCATGATCACATCTTCCACTCCGGCAAATTCACCAATGGCAAAATGGTAATACTTAATGGTCGACAAATCTGTCTTCGTCAATTTTTGTAGTACACCTACTGCCTTCGGACCTTGCACTGCAAACAAGCAAATATCGTCTGAGATGTTTTTCATCTCTGCGCCTTTGGTATTGAACTTCGAAATCCAGTTCCAATCTTTCTCAATGTTCGAGGCATTCACCACCACTAGGTAATCGTTGTCCTTGATTTTGTAAACAATCAGGTCATCCACAATTCCACCAGTCTCGTTGGGCAGACAAGAATATTGTGCCTGGCCATCCACCAGTTTCGATGCATCGTTGCTCGTCACGCGCTGAATCAGGTCAAGCGCTTGTGGACCGCGTACCGTAAATTCGCCCATGTGGCTCACGTCAAACACACCCACACCATTGCGCACCGTCATGTGCTCTTCAATATCTGAACTGTAACGCACTGGCATGTTGTATCCGGCAAACGGCACCATCTTGGCGCCCAATTTTTCATGAACGGCGTTGAGTGGAACAAATTTCAATTCCATTGCTAAAGATTAAAATTAATTTTAGAAATAATTTGGCCACAAAGATGCCTCAATAATTTGGGCTCGGCAATAACAAATTAAAGCTTAATTTACTTCCCCTCCACTCCAAAATAATCCGGGTGGGCAGCAACAAATTTCTTAAATGAAGAAGGTAGCATCAATCGTTGGAGTTTGTCAAGCGAGTCCTGGGCTTCCGGCTGAAATCCTAATCCAATACATTGTAGAACATGCTCTTTTAAAACTTTTACGGAGTTAGGTTTAGCGAGTAAGCCATCCACCAGCAGCGAAAAGTTTTTCAGCCGATCCGTAGTATCGTTGGCAAAGAAGCGCGAAGCGGCTACAATTCCTTCTTCAAATTGGTTGCTGGCGTTAACTAAGTAACGGTAACGCAATTCAGCTTCTTTAGCGTTTCCACTTTGTTCCGCCTGAAGTGCTTCGAAATAAACGCGTTGATTGAAAGGAATCTCTACTCCGCCATTCAATTTCTTACCAACAAAATTCCAGTCGCCTTTTTCAGCAGCCAACATCAAACTAAGTTGATCAATCTCCGCCTGTAAGTTTCTGTCAACGCTACCTGAAACTTGCTGCAGCATTCGCGATGCACGTGCTGGCTCATCCAATACAAACCATTTTTTACTGCAGTCGACTATCGCGCGTGCCTTCAGTCTCTCATCACCAATTCCACTAACAGTTCTTTCGAAGAATAAAGAATCTGTCATGGCAATTTTATAGCGACAGAAATAATATTTTTCTTCATTGGATAAAGTAATGATCTCAGAATTCTTGCTCAGCAAAACTTTCTTAATCATCGATGCAAAAGCGGCAGTTGACTTATCGTTGGAGCGACTCAGACTATCCCAGCTCACAAAAGCCTGACTCAAGCTGTCCGCTTCAGTTTCGGCAATTGCCTGATGATATAGAGCAAAAGGCTGTTGTTTTTCATTCGCCATCTTAAAATAGCCAGAGGCTGCCAGCGGATTGTTTTGTTCCAACAACCACAATCCCAGCAATGAAAAATAATGACCTTCACCCGAGCGATAAGCTGCTTCACGTAAGGTTTGCAATGCATGCTTCACTTCACCCTTAGCATACAGCGACTGTGCCGCTGACACCAGCAATCTTTCTTTAAACCCGACATTCGATGGCTTGCCTGCCAACTTCACAACTTGCGAAATCAATGCGGTGTCCGCTTTCTCTTTTTGGTTGACGAAATAATTACAAAGCAGCGCTGCCTGGTAAACCGTAAGTGCCGTATCTAACTCCAGCTTGTCCTCAAAAATTATTGAAATTTGTCTTTGGTTGGCAAAGGCGAGCGCATTGACTTTTACTCCATTATACTTTGTTTCCTTTAAAGAGATAATTGAATCAATTGATTGTTCCGTGTTGAACAATGCAGAAGCACCCAACAGATTTGTTTCTCCAATTTGACCCGTACCCTTTGATTTTCTTGCTTCATTGAAAAAATACAAAGCAGAGTCTTGTGATTTTAATTTCATGAATGCCAATCCAGCTGCATTCATCAACTCTCCGCTTTTCGGAAATTTTTTCTTGCCTTCATCAATGGTTAGTGCAGTTTCCAGCACATCTCCTTGACCGGCATACATTTCACTTAAATTGAGATAGACCGGAATGCTAGGTGTCCACTCCGTAGATTTTTCATACTCCTTTTTTTCTTTTATTGATTCATAACGTGAGCCGTAAATACTTGCCAGGCCGTAGTGTGCATGTAAATTCTGATTTCGGAATTGAATGGATTTAGCGTAGTACGCTTCCGCCGTTACATCATCGCCCTGTGACAAATACAAATCGCCATAGGCATGATAGAAGGATGCCGTGGACTGGTTGATGTACGTCTTCCACGCCACAGCCGAAGAGATAACGGCAAATGTCGCGATGATTGACATCAGCCTGTAGGTGAAGTGCGGCATCGTCTCCGGTTTGTAAAGCACTTTGTGCACAGGCAGGCTTTTTGCCATCATCGGGCCGAAGTTGGCAATCACATACAAGAAGAAAATTAATCCACAACCCAGGTGAGCAGCCATGATCAAATCATCCAGCGCGTCCATCATCATGTCGCTGGCCGAAGCTGCGAAATAGCTCATCGCAGAAATGCTGGTGAGCATCATCGACAAAAAAAAGAAAACTCCTATCGGCTCTTCCGAAATAATGTTTTCATAGATGGCACCGCGTTGCCTAAACCCCCAAACTCCGAGGATGGCCGAAACTGTCAAAACAAAAAATGAATTGATGGAAAAAAAGCTCCAGTCGATAAAGCCCATTTTTGAAGCAAATATCAAAGAAAGGTTGACCAGATAAACTGCCGTTAGAATCAAAAAATGTTGAAGGCTCTTTGAAGATTTTACGCTTTGTGTAGTGATCGTAACAAAGCCAGCAATGACTTCATGTGCTACCATCAAAATAAAAATTAAACACAAAATAATTCCTGCCATCAATCCATTGACAGCCAGATGTAAAAATGGTGAAGAAACACGGCTGAAAAAAAATGAAATAATTGCGATTAAAACTATTAATGTCAAAAAAATCAAAAGTCGCTGAATAAACGTTGTATCCTTTCGAAATGAGTTAAGATAGAATGCAAGTCCGCCGAAAAGAAGAACTGCAGCAATCGTGATCGATTTATTGGCTAAACCAAAAATTTCCAGTGCTTCAAAGCGGAGACTAGCAAGAAACAAAATCAGCAATCCCATTCCAACCAAAAACCAAAACCGGGAAAATGTGGTAATGATGGTAATGAAAAATAGAAACGAAAGAGTAAGAGTTCCAATAAAAAAATATAGCGCGTAAATGTTGGGTTGCAGCTTACTGCCAAAAATATTTTCAAAGATTAAATAACTATCAGCAGGAACAACCAGATTAATTAAACCAACCTCAAACGAGTGCGACTGAACTTCAATGCGCTGAATTTGCTGAAAGTGATCATAGGTTATCGCCGGAGCAGGTGATGCCGACCAGCTTGTCCAGAAAAAAATAATGGTGGTGAAAATAAGGAGAGCTAAAATCCAAAATATAATCTGATACGATTTATTCCATGACTTCCAAAAGTGCAATGAAAACATAATAGAATGGTGTTGAAACGTGGTGAGGAAAAATCAGAAGCTCTATTCCAAAACTTTAGGAACACGAAAATAATCCGCGTCTTTTTTGGGTGCGCTCTTCAAAGCAATGTCGTGATCAAGATGGGGTTTTACTTTGTCTTCACGAAGTGCATTGACTTCGTGGCTCATGGTAGTTAAAGGCTCAACTCCATCGGTGTTCACTTCATTGAGTTTTTCAACAAATGAAATGATGTTGCCTAAGTCTTTGATCATTTTCTCCGAATCCTTCTCATCAAATTCGAGACGGGCAAGATGCGCGATTTTATCTAATGTTTCTTTATCTACTTTCATCTGATAATTTATTCTGTTTTACTAATTCCGAAGCAATCACTGAGTATACTTGTTCCTTTAATTTTTTTACGTCATCATTCCTCAATCCTTTGGTTTCAATTGGCTCATGAAAGATCACTTTCACTTTTCCTCGATGAAGTCTTAGCGGATGCTCCGGCAAAATTATCCAATTGAACGGAATCGTTACGGGTACAACAGGAATTTGTTTTTCAATTGCCGCACGGAAGGCGCCATCTTTGAAATGCGACATCTTAGGAGGTTCGTTCGATGCCATTCCACCTTCAGGATAAATAATGAGGCTTTTTCCTTCGTCAATCGCTTTTAATGTATTGAGAACCGTATTGCCGCGGCTGCGAAGGCTTCTTCGATCTACGGTGATGTGCAATTTGCGATACATAAAACCAAAGAGCGGTACTTTCTCAACGGAGCTCTTTCCGACAAAAATAGCGTTGACAGGATTGAGCCCCATCGCCGGTATATCCAGGTAAGAAAAATGGTTTGAACAAAAAATATACGTTCGCTTGCGATCAAGTTGGGATCGGCACTCTGCTTCATAAGGCAGGAAAACAAAAATGAAAAGCAGTTTTGCCCACCACCGATTGATGATGCCGGTGAGTTTGAATTGCGATGGAAAAATTATCGGAATTAATAAGAATGGAAACAACAGGATGAGCAACAAACTAAAAATAAAGAAGCCGTATACGGTGTGAACAGTTCTAATAAAGTTCATTTTGAAATATGCCTCAAACTATTACCGTGAGTTCTAGGAATAACTATTAATTCGGTTTGCCGTCCATCGATGTAGCGGAAACCACTTTCATCAAAATAACCATCTTCCTCCAACATGATCCTAATATCTTTTTTCCATTCGGAAATTGGAACGGTTGCATTCAGTTCAATAGAGTACGCAGTTTTAAAATGCATTGGATATTCTCCCGTGAAGGGAACCCCGCCTTGCATATCCCACATGCCAATAGTGGTACCTGCAGCGTGACCATGATATCCAATCGGGTGTGTGTAAATGGAAGGTGTGATCCCCTGATCAATGGCTTGCTTGCGAGTGTCTGCTAGAATTTGATTTCCAGTTTTTCCTTCCTTAAAATTAGAAGTGAGAATGTCTTGCAATTTATTTCCCTTCAAGAAAGCATTTTTCAAAAATTCCGGAGCATCCTTTTCGCCAGCTTTTAAAACATAAGCATGTTGTTGTGTGTCGGTGTTCAATCGCAGGTAAGTAATTCCAAAATCAACATGCAGCAAATCACCAGGCACAATCACAATGGACTCATCCGTTCCTGCGTGTTGAATCTCTACTGACGGATGAAACCAGGTATCCAATTTCAATTCCTTTATTTTTTCGCGATACCACCACATCACATCTTCGGTTGTTGTTA
>Ga0307509_10011472_pt1 | contig 10720 bp, 4 predicted proteins | sample 10_EM_MG_FD_202245 | JGI IMG/M metagenome (GOLD analysis project Ga0307509, IMG submission 202245) | Populus trichocarpa ectomycorrhiza microbial communities from riparian zone in the Pacific Northwest, United States - 10_EM | ecosystem: Host-associated > Plants > Roots > Unclassified | place...
AATATAATACCATGGGAGGAGATTTAGGATGACCCAAAAGCCTTGCAAATGATGTGTGTAGAATAGCATCATCATACTGCACAACAAATGACTGCGAATTAGTATCAAAAGTCAAGCACATGGCCAAGACTGCCATGTGTTCCACCAGACAATATGAATAAGAAATCCAATAGTCCAAAAGTAAATTAGAAATTCACATGGTTCTTACGAGTTGCTTCTTTGGGGCATGTGGAAGTGCAGTTTTCAGTTTAGCCCGAATGGTTAAGGGATCTGTTCCAGAGATCACCTACAAAAAGTAACAAAGCAGTGCTGTGAATTATTATACTTCTCTACTACGAATTCTTCAGAAAGATTTTTCATGTTTCTTTATAAAGATGAAATTTAAGAAACGCTTCAAACAAATAATGGGGCTTAAAATACAGTGATTCACCTATCTGATTGATCTACCAAAAAAGGACACCAACTAATACAGCAGCAATAATAAGCATAAACCATCAACTCACACACACACACAAACACACACACACAAAATGTTTTTGAGTTTAACTTGAACAGCAGAAAAGGCTCTGTGAAGGACGAAAAAGAGTGACGGCCAACAGGTTATCCAGACCAAAGAACAAAAGACTTTTAAATCATTTTTTCTAACTCTAAAGCCGGAAAGGAAAAAAAAAAAAGGAATTGTACTAACAATAATGAAAAAAACAAATCTACAGTTCCTTCCATTTTGAAGGTTTTGTTATTAGAAATATCTGCTTTTTAGGTTCAGAAACATCAAAAGCCAACCCTCAGCATTTTGTATGTTGGGCAGGATCCACCATTTGAATGTGATGACAACTTCCATGCCAACATAGAATCTCTTCAGCACTGTTTAAGAGCAGAAAAGGGGCCATTCCAAGAGGCTTGGATATCACAATCACCATTGTAATGAGAAGCACAGGAACAAGCTGCTTCTTTGGTGGCCGAAAGTAAGGTCAGAATGACAAAATTTGAAAAATCAAAATATACATTGATTAAGGCCCAAAATGCTCCAAATCATCGAGGAGAGACAAGAAAGTCACTGAAAGCAACCTGCCAGCATCCCAGAAGCACGCCAGTTGAAGTCAAAACCACTCTATCCAAGACAATTTTTAAGGGGCAGAGGAAGTCTGCAACAGCTTTGACAGCATTTACTTCAGCTTCGATCTGACAAAACAAAAGAGGATTCAAGACATTAGTATTCTGGAAGGAAGTGAAAAGACACATAGAATAGTTCTAAAGATGATTTACCTCATCTTCAGTGACAGGAACAGGTTCAATATGATGTGAGGCATGAAACATGCTAGAATGGTATACACTAGAATTCTGAAACCAAACTGCTAACCAAAGCACATGTGAGGATTTAACGAGATAACAATTCAACAAGAAGATAACAATACAAAAATATGGAAATGCCAAATGAGGCTGTTTTCATGCGAATGTAAATACCAATACAATTGATGACATTAACATATGAATTGGCAGGCCAAATAATTTCATACCTTTATCAAAGTATGAACTAAATGTATTCTTTACATTGTCCCTGTGCCAAGCAGAGCATAAATATATGATTTAGGCATTGATCAAAGTAGGAAAAATGGAAATGTAAACAAATGCAGAAGGTAAGACAGAAAATGTAACAAGTATCACAAATTTGTAAAATATGAACATTATATCAATGTAAAAATCCATTTTGTAAGAAATATTGAGCATGCATTCAAAAAAAGAAATCAAAACGGAACGTGTTAGTCTAATGAAAAGATATTATTAAAAGATTACAATATACAGCACCCCCACCCCACTAAAAGAAAAAAGAAAAACCAAAAAAAAACAATGGTTTCTCTTGCAAACCGTGTTGTTCAGTTTGTTCAATCAGACTTAGTTTTCGATATTTTCTTTGTAACATATTCCATTATGTAGTTTTACACTGATCAGTTGTTAAATGGACCTACAAAGACTAGGTTTATATCCAAGCAGCAGTTCACAACATTGACTGCACAAGACTGAAGAAAACTGGATGGCCATTGTTATGCCGACACCAATAAAAGCAATTCATTACCAAAAGTGAATGTCAAAGGGAAATGATGAATAAACTCTCTAGAAATTTTGCTGAAACCAACAAAAATGTTCAGCCACATGTCATACTTTCAGAGGAATTAGGACTGAGCAACTAATTAGTTTTAGTCAAGGTCAGGAAACACAATTTAACTAGCTTAGACACTAGCTTTAGCAGATATGGTAAGCTTATCAAATCACTTTGTTTTCTTAAGGTTGTAAAGGCTGATTAGCTCATAGATGTGGGGCCTTAAATGACAATAAATGGATTGTAGGTTTTCGAAACAACAAGAAAAGGAGCAATTGCCTTGTCGCATACAAATATGTATTGCCCAAAATCCATTAATGTAGCACACATGTAATGCCATCTCCATGTGGCGTCTCTTTTTTTTTTCCCTCTTAGTTAAACAGCTTTAAGAACATAGCCTTGGTGGTCAAGATCCTGCATTTCCTAAAATTTTATGTTTTATATGCAACAAATCCAGAGACAAGTGCGCACTTCATCTGAAATGAAAAGACAATCTCCACCACAAGGTGCATTTCTTCCCTTAGAGGAAATCTACTTCAGGAAGTATTAAGCAAGCTAATAACAATGGATAAGAACATGATATCTAATAAGATTCTTAGCACAGAAAACATCAAGTAGATTGTATGCAAAAAGTCACCTGGCTTAGAAAAGAACAACTCAGATGAAATTGAATAAACTCATCTTGTTACATTATATTTTACACAGTTGATACATAAAGGCAAGTTTTGTTAAAAGGACTCTGAAAACAGTGTCAAGAATCTAAGATTACAACACAGGAGCAAATGCTTCATTTAGGTCCAAAAGGGATATATTTTGCTAGCATATTAGATTCCCACTCATGTTTTATTTACTGGTGGCTAAAACATATTCGTTTTGCTGCCAATTTTATGGCCTAAGGTTTACAATATGTCTAAAATAACAATCTGCTGATCTTAGGAATAACAATAAATCAAAACAAAAAGGCATGAGAAACAAAAGTAAATGCTCACGAGATGGGCACCGAGTATTCTGGGCTAAGATACAAAACATTAGCCCGGACAGGAGGGTTTGCAGCCTGTACACAGAAGGAAGCCATTATTCACTTTTCAAAATGATGGAAATAGGAACTAAAACTTTGAACTAGTTAAGACTAAATTCACCACAAGTTACCTTGAGCACAGGTGTTACAGATCCATCCTTAAGGGTGAAAATATCCGAGAGCAACAGTGACTGAGAAGTTTCACCATGTTTGAGGAAAGCTGCTCCACGCTCATCCAAATCCCTTTCCATTTTATCATACAACCTTGACCGCTGCTCCGAATATTTATCTAATGCATGTATTTTTCAAAGTTAATGTCAGCCTTTTATTCTATAGCATGCATCAGTGAGTTTTTCCCCTGTCTAGACAATCACAACACAAAGAGGGAACAAAAAAACGAAGACATAAATTTTGCAAAACTGAGAAGTCAATCTTCATAAAAGAAATGATGATATGCATTAATTGTGTTCGACTATTTCTCACCTACCAAAAAGACCAAATTGAAGTAAGAGAGAATGTCACCTGAAGACGACGAAGAGGAGGAATTTTGGAGAGCCATATGGAAGAAAAGGATGTAGAAGAAGATGCAAATACACCAAATTAAAATCACAGTTTTGGAATGGCTCCACCAATTCCCAACACCAACTGCAAATGCCCTTGCCATCTCCAACAAAAAAAAGCTAATGAGTTCATAATATTAATATCCCCATCTGCAACTCACATGCACATACTCTGATGTCAAAATCAAATCCCCTTCCTTTTTCTTATCACAATTTACAGTAACCGAACTCAACAATAGTTAAAAAACAATTGAGATTAGAGACCGAGACATCAAAAACCCACCACTTAAAAACTTCAAACATGAAGCACAATCGTAAGCCTTACCTTGTACAACCCAGCCAGACAACAACAACCTCCAATTTTATTGCATGAAGTGCTTGTGAATTCAACTTTTAGTTTGATCTCTTATAATTCTGTCCTGGATGTTTTATTTATTGTGTTTAATTACATAATTTCCCCTGTAGATTTCAATGTGGTCCTCAAAGTTATTCTTGTAGTAACAATTCAGATTTGGTTGGGCTCACAAGAACGAACGTAGTTTTTGTATTGGATAATTTTTTTTCAGTGAAGTAATCCCTGTTTTATAGCTTGGTTGTGATTATGATGTTAATTATTTTTAAAATAATTTTTATATAAAATATATTAAAATAATAAAAATAATTTTTTTTATTTTTTAAATTTATTTTTATTATTAGGATATCAAAACAATTTGACACTAAAAAAAATTAATTTAAAGTAAAATAAATAAAAATTAAATTAATCTTTTAAAAAATACTTTTAAAACGTAAAAATAAATAGATTATTATTATTATTATTATTATTAAAGCTATTTGTATTGTGTAACTCAAAACTTGACAAGCCTCCATGTAAAATTATAAGTTTTCCGAGGTGAATTCTACCATGAATAGAGTTGAAATAACCATTTTTATCAAATATTTGGTATACTAAATTTTTAATTATTTTATTTAAATATAGCATACAATTTCAACAATAATGAATACCAAAATCAATTAGGTCAAATTAGATAGGTTTAGATTGAATTATCTTAGGTTTAAATTAGGCTAAGCCAATCAAAAATTGTATTTAAATATAAGAATCTTTTGTTTAGTATCAATTTTATTTATTTGGATTCTTGAAATTTGTTTGACAATTCAACAAAACTATTAAGTTCTTAGATGATTTTGGTGTTCTCATTAATTATGTTTTTTATAAAAAAAAATCACAATTTACATCCAAGATCAAAGAAATTTTTGAAGTTGTATAACACTATACATACTCATAATAAAATAATTTAATGTATTTATAAGATTGCTATTATATTTTTAAATAATAACTTAAATGCCCTTGTATGTTCAAATTATAAAATTAAAAATTGATCTATCCTACCCTACCCCTCTCTTTTACCCCTATAACCACATCTTCTCTCTTTTTCTCTATCATTGGCCACCATTATCCAGCAGGACCAAATCATATCTATCATTTTCCTTATCTCGTGAGAAAATTAGCCTAGATCTAATATTTGATGATCTTTTCACCTAATTTTATTTTTACTTTTTTTGAAAACCTAGTTTGATTTAAGAACTTGAGTAGATTGCTAACGTGCAAATCAACAAACTCATGAAGCGAAACCCATTAACAAAAACCTAAAACTTGAAGGGAAGTTATTATCTAATAAGACACAAAACAGTATTCATTGTAATACTATAAAGATTAAATTGCATCTGGCCTAGTAAACCTTTGAACTAGGCATTGAGGGCAAGATAGTCTTTTCACCATGATATAATTATCTTTAACAACTTATCCAAGGTTATGTTAGTAATTTCATTTTTTATGTACAATGACATTATTAATTTAACCCTAAATAAAAAAAAATTGAATGTCTTTCAATCAGGGGCATTATGGTCTTTTTATTTTTTTTAAAATAGTAAAATTACTATGTATCCTTTAAAGACAAAATTAACATAATTCTCTCTTAAAGGTTTTTTTTCCTTTTACATTGGTTTTGTTGTTAATGTAAAGGTTACACAAGGACATTATTATATTTAATTATATAATAAATACTATTACACTTGCATTTCATTTCTTCTTTCGATGCTCATGAATTCATGCATAACTATCACCTGGATAACGACCTAGCTAGATGTGCTCTGAAAATGAATCTCATAAAGGTTTTTGACACAGTCATTTAGCATTTCATCCTCATAGGAGTCAAGGCTATTGGCATTTCGGATCACTAAAGATGTAAGCAAAACTCTATCACCCATATTTGTTTTGCTGGTGATCTTATGGAATTATGTCATGCTAATATGGACTCGATAGGAATTTTGTAAGGACCTTTGGATACCTTTGTTGGGCTTTCTAGATTAGTCACTAACTAGGGTAAGAGTTTTGTCTACTAATTAGGGATGGATGGGGACCTAAGAATTGCTTTTTAGGATCATCTAGGGTTCATATTAGGAGTTTTATTGGTTAAATATCTTGGTGTCCCTTTGATCAAAACTATATTGACTCACAGTGATTGTATGCCTCTAGTGGAGCAGATGATCTCCAAAATCAAGCTTTGGGCATCAACATCCCTTACTAATATTAGTTGTCTTAAGTTTAAAACTATTCTTTTCTTTATTCATGTATACTGATCTATTATGTTCATCTTACCTTGCTCTATTTTTAGGAGGATTGAGGGTATTCTAATTGCCTTCCTTTAGAAGGTTCATCTCTTACCCACTCAAAGGCTAAGGTTATATGGTCTCAGTTTGTTACCCTCTAAAGGGAGATGGATTGGGGATTAAGAGCGTCAAGACTTGAAACATGACAGCTATTCTAAAAAATGTATGAAGACTCCTTTCAAACAGCTTCTCAGTACGGGCATAATAGGTTTATAGCTACTTGTTTTAAGGGAGATCCTTTTGGCATATTAGACTTATCTCAGCCACTTCATGGTCCTGGGTGAAGATTCTACTCAGTAGAGACTGGTGTAGGGGGAGTTTGTTTCTTGAATTGGCAACAATATGAGTACATCTCAATGGTTAGACTATTGGTTGCCAGATGGGAGATGGTTATATGATATTCTACCATTCAGGGTGCTATCGTGTATAGGATTGACTTGGAACGTAAAGGTCTTAGATATTATTTTAAATGGAGTTTGGGCTTTTCCCACGGGTCATCAAGATCTTCAGCTTTTTTGGAACTCAGTTCGTTTTTATCCCCATATTGATGTTCCAAATCACTATGTCTAGAAGGGTGATTTATTAGAAAGGTTTACTATGGACTTTGTTTGGAAGGTTCTAAGAGATTTTAAACCCACAAACTCTATGCATCATCTTATCTGGTTTCTAGGTTATATCCCAAGATATTCTTTTATATTATGGCTTGTTTTTTTAGGTCGGCTTCACACCATAGACAAACTTCATGCATATCAGATTATCATCTCTTCAGTATGTATTTTTGTGGGTCGTATGTTGAGACACACGACCATTTATTTTTTCAGTGTCCTTTCTCCGCTGTGTTTTGGGGGGATACAATAAGCATGACCTTTATGAGCTTGCCTACTATAACATGATGAGCTTTGATTCAATGGCTCATACACACTTTCAAAGAAAAAGGAGTTCACTCATCTGCTTGCTCGATTAATCTTCTCAGTCACGGTTTACTTTTTCTAGTATGAGAGGAACAATCAGGTCTTTCACCAGAATTATGGACATCACCATGATGTTAGTAAGGAGATTTTTGAGCTCATCCGATCTAGGTTGATTGAGCTTGCGCCACGGTATCAGATCCTAGCTGCCTTCAAGTCCATATGATACTTTCCAGTATCATGTGGTACCACCGCTCATGGTGTCCTTCAAGCTCCAATTCATATTTCTACTCTTTTGCATAATTGGTTGACCGGTTTTAGGCTCTTCCAGAAGTCAATTGACCAGTTTGTGGGGGGGTTTTATTACTAGGTTTTTGCTTGAACAACTGGTCAACCAATTCTGGGGTTTCTATGAATCAGTTAACTGAATAACTAATTGTTGTTCAGATAGTCTAGGTCGTGAACCTTTTGATTTTTTCTTTGGTTTGTTTTGTACCTCTTACTTGATGTTTATTGACTCTGGGTAACATGTCTTTGTACTTTTTTGGGTATGCCAAAGAATTACTTAAAAAAAAAAAGTATTGAAATCAAGCTTATGCATGTGATTTATAAGGGTTGCAACCACACTAATGTGTAAGTATAAATTTATATAAATGTACTTGTAGATTAAATAAATGGATGGGTATCCTTATAAAAAATATTGCCCCTAAATTTCATGTAAATAACAATTGAAAAGATAATAATTGCATTGAAAAGTTTGGGGTGTTAAATCTTCGATAATTAAACTTTATGATTTTATTTTATTTACTTTCAAATACGGTTACTTTGGTATGATGACTAGGTCAGAGATTTTACAACTTGATCTGGGTGGGTTTGGATCGAGTTTTTTTAATTATATTTTTTTTTCTTAATTTTCATCCTTTGACATTTTATATGCTAGAAATTAAGCTTCAACTTTTTTCCTTTTCATTTTTCTTTTTATAGAGTTATCACATTCTTATTTGATTTATTAAAAATTGGTCTTGAGCCTTTTTTCATGCTTTCGTTTTTATGAGATTATCTCAATCTTGTATATATGATCGCGAAGTTTGAAAGTTAACCTAGTTTAAATGGGGTCCTTTTTTTTTTGCTTATTTTTTTTTTTTAGTTTTGTCTTTCAACATTAGATTGTTTAATAATCTAGATGGATTTAAGTCAATTTTGTTTTACCTTGTTTTGTTGTTAATTTTTTTTTTTGTCAATTTATTTATTGTCATATTTTTTTATTCATATTATTCAAATTTCCAATCGAACCAATTACGCAAGTGTCATATTTTTTTCCTACACATTCTAATTTTACATTAAAAAAAAATTGATCAGTCTATACCGGAGTGCAAACCACAAATCTAGTTAGTCTTTAGAGTAAAAGGGCATGGTGTGGGATTCATTTCTCCATATAGATTGGGACTATAAAAAGAGGTTATGGAATATTGCTATTAAAGCCCGCTTAGTGAATCAACCTTAAAACTTCTTGGTTCGACTCCTTGTCGGGCACTGGTTTATAATTAAATCGTATGAGAGTTGTTTTAAAATGACCCAATCAACTTGGTAGATTCAAAAATAACCTAGATAACTGATAAAAAAAAACATAGTTTAGCCTTAAAATAAAATTCAAGATGATAATTTTTTTAATACTTGATACGGTGACATATTGGATCCAAAGCAAACTCGATATACATTTTCCATAATGTTCAGAGGGAAAAACAATATTCATTAAAATCCTCTCGCGAAGAACTATTAACAAAAAGATCCATTTCTTTTATGTTCAAATTTTAGCAAGCTGACAGCTACGTTGTTTTCTAGCGAGTTTTTCTTTTCTTTCTCTAGCTCAAAAATTAAAAAATAAATAAAATAAAATTTTAAATCAAAATAAAAATTATCGTTAATGTGGAGTTAACAATAAATTTTCTTCGTGTTTTATATTCTAGTTCCATATCTTTAAATGTTGTATGTTTACTATAATTTCAAGACTAATATTTTTTTTTAATTAGGCTATAAAAAGGGCTTGATTGAAAAAAAAATAGTTAGAAAATTAAAAATTAAAAATTAAAATATAGCACGTGATAGGTGCATGGTTCAATATATATATATATGCAACTATGTAGAGGAGTGCCCGTTTCAAATCAGATCAAGGACAGTCCAAATTCAAGGACTTTTTTCAATTACGATACAATTGTATCGCTGGGGCATTTGACCACACATTGTGCATGCAAAGACTTGACTCCTACACATTCTCGATGTCGTGTCCCGTTATTGACCACTAATTTTTCCATGTAATTAAAAAAAAAAGTTTTCAATCAATTTCAATTCATTTTCATTATTTTTTTATTGTATTTTATTTTGTCTGATAAGATAGGTAAAAAAAAATAAAATAATTAAAAGATAATTAAAATAATTTAGGGGTGAAATAAGATGAAAGAAAAAAAAAATTCACTACGATGATTAGGTACTAAAAATAATAATGCAAAAGAGGATAAGAAAAATAAAAAAGAAGAATCAAACAAATTGGAAAGAGATACTACATATTCAAAAAAGAAACTTTAATTAATTAGAAATTCACAATAATAATAATAAAAAAAACAATATAAATTTTTCTAACACTCATTGCAAAAGCCTAGCCGACTAAAAACCTAGCAAAAAGAAGACAACAGGAATTGAAAAGACCTTGTCACCTAAAGTCGTAGTTGCCGACAACCTCCCTTCCACGTGGTATCGTGGATTTTTTGTTTTTTTTAGTTTAACGTGGGTGTTCGGATCAGCTTGCATGCACCTCGACTAATCCTATGAGCCCTGAAGTTAACGACCATGTAAGCCTTCAGTGGTCATCATATGAGCAACCACAGGGCTCGAACCTGTGATCACAGAGAGAGCAAACCCTATGTGGTACCGTCGAATTTTAATCAAAGCAATCCACGAAAACAAAGCTCTGGCCACCCACGATCATAACCCAGCGTTTCCACAACTGCCGAGCACCACCCACGGCAGCAGCAGCAGCAGTCCCTAGTCGCCTTTAATCGAACCGTTTCTTTTAGGAATGGGCAGGAAACTAGCGAAACAACCACCTTTCCTCGCCTCAATCTCATTGTCCAGGTGGAGATGATTTACATCGCCGGTGTAGGCAACAAGAAGGAGAAGACGAGCAATCGATTTGCTAGTCCATGCACCTTCTTACATCACCGATGCATGCAATAACGCGCCTCGATCCAGCTAGTCTCTCCATGCCTGTAGCCCATGCCCCTTGAGCATGTGGAAACGTGGTTATATATTTTTTTTTTTAATATTTTGGATCGTTTTGATGCACGAATCTAAAAATTATTTTTTTAAAATAAAAAAATATTATTTTAATATATTTTAGCATGAAAAATACTTTGAAAAGCAACCGCAACCACACTCTCAAACAGGTACCCGTGTTTCCAAATATTTAATTTTT
>Ga0307509_10011473_pt1 | contig 10720 bp, 6 predicted proteins | sample 10_EM_MG_FD_202245 | JGI IMG/M metagenome (GOLD analysis project Ga0307509, IMG submission 202245) | Populus trichocarpa ectomycorrhiza microbial communities from riparian zone in the Pacific Northwest, United States - 10_EM | ecosystem: Host-associated > Plants > Roots > Unclassified | place...
TGCCGGGCCCCTACAGGGAGACTATATGAAAATGGTTACCGTTTGCTAGAGGCGGCCGACTAGAGCGCGAGCCCGGTGAGCACCAGCACCCGCTCGTAGGTGTAGTCGTCCATGGCGAACTTCACGCCCTCGCGGCCGACGCCGGACTGCTTGGCGCCGCCGTAGGGCATCTGGTCGGCGCGGTAGGACGGGACGTCGCCGATCACGACACCGCCGACCTCAAGCGCGCGGTGGGCGCGGAAGGCGACCTGCACGTCGTGGGTGAACACGCCTGCCTGGAGGCCGTACTTGGAGTCGTTGGCGGCGGCGAAGGCGGCGGCCTCGCCGTCCACCTTCGTGACGGTCAGGACCGGCCCGAAGACCTCCTCGCAGGAGATCGTCACGTCGGCCGGTACGTCCGTCAGCACGGTCGGCGCGTACGAGGCGCCGTCACGCTTGCCACCGGTGAGGAGGGTGGCACCGGCGTCGACGGCCTCCTGGACCCACGACTCCACGCGCTGCGCGGCGGCCTCGCTGACCAGCGGACCGACGTCCGTCTTGGCGTCGGAAGGGTCACCGGTGACCTGGGCCTCGACGGCGGCGACGATGCGCGGGAGCAGCCGGTCGTAGACGGCGGCGTCCGCGATGACCCGCTGCACGGAGATGCAGGACTGGCCGCCCTGGTAGTTGGAGAAGGTGGCGATCCGGGTCGCGGCCCAGTCGAGGTCGGCGTCGGAGGAGTAGTCCCCGAGGACGACGGCCGCGCCGTTGCCGCCCAGTTCCAGGGTGCAGTGCTTGCGCGGCACCGAGTCCATGATCGCGTAGCCGACCTTCTCCGAACCGGTGAAGGAGATCACCGGCAGCCGCTCGTCCTGGACGAGGGCGGGCATGTGGTCGTTGGCAACCGGCAGGATGCTCCACGCACCGGCGGGCAGTTCGGACTCGGCGAGCAGGTCGCCGATGACCAGGCCGGAGAGCGGGGTGGCCGGGGCCGGCTTGAGGATGATCGGCACGCCGGCCGCGATCGCGGGGGCGATCTTGTGGGCGCAGAGGTTCAGCGGGAAGTTGAAGGGCGCGATGCCGAGCACGACGCCCTTCGGGAAGCGCCGGGTGAGGGCGAGCCGGCCCTGGCCGCCGGCGTCCGTGTCGAGGCGCTGGGCCTCGCCGCCGTTGAAGCGCCGGGCCTCCTCGGCGGCGAACCGGAACACGGACACGGCCCGGCCGACCTCGCCGCGCGCCCACTTGATCGGCTTGCCGTTCTCGGCGGAGATCAGCTGCGCGATCTCCTCGGTGCGCTCGACCAGACGCCGGCTGACGTGGTCGAGGGCGGCGGCGCGGACGTGGGCGGGGGTCGCGGCGAACTCGTCCCGTACGGCGTACGCGGCGGCCACCGCCTCCTCGACCTGGGCGTCGGTCGGCACACTGACCTTGCCGACGAGGCGTCCGTCCCACGGGGAGGTGACGTCGAAGGTGTCCTCACCATTGGCCTGACGGCCGGCGAGCCAGAAGGCGTGGGTGGAAGTCATGTCCCGGCCCTTCCGCGTTGGGGGTGGTCTTGGGGCTTCTCCGTCAACCGTAGGTGCGGGGAGGCCGCGGTGCGTTTAGCCGAGTCGTAGTGGTGGCGGGCGAGAACACTACAGTTCGGCAGGGCCCGTCACTCGGTGGCAGCTGTCGCCTTCAAGGCCAGCCACAGTTCCATCCGTACGTCCGGATCGTCGAGCGACCGTCCGAGGATCTCCTCGACCCGCCGCATCCGGTACCGCAGCGTGTGCCGGTGCACCCCGAGGTCGGCCGCCGCCGCGTCCCACTGGCCGTGCCGGGACAGCCACGCCCGCAGCGAGGCGACCAGGTCCCCGCGCCCGGTCGCGTCGTGCTCGGAGAGCGGCCGTAGCAGCCCGTCCGCGAAGGCCCGTACCGCGTCGTCGGCGAGCAACGGCAGCACCGATCCGGCGGCCAGCTGCTCGTGCTCGACGAAGACCCGCCCGCGCCGCCGGGCCACCGACAGCGCCTGCTCGGCCTGCTTGTAGGCGGCAGCGGCGGCGATCGGCCCGGCCGTTGCGGAGAGCCCGACGACCGGTTCGGCGTCCTCGCCGCCGCCCTGCTCCCGTACGTCGGCGGACGCGCGCTCGGCCTCCAGCGCCGCCGCGTACTCACGACAGGCCTCGACGGCCGCCCCGCCGTCGACGGCGAGTACGACGAGCCGCTCCACCTCTTGCGGCCCTTCCGGTACGACGAGCACGGCCTCCCCGGAGCGGGCCGCCGCCGACTCCATGGCCTCGGCGAGCCCGCCCAGCGGATCACGGTCCGCGCCGGTGCCCTCCCCCACGATCACCCGGAACGGTGCGTCGAGAAGCCCCCCGAACAACTCCCCCGCGACCGCCCGCGCATGGTCCGGCTGCCCGGCGAGCAGCATCCGCAGCACGGCCGCGCCGATCCGCTGCTCGGCGGCCTGGAGGGACCGTGAGCGTTCGGTGGTGAGGGTCAGGAGGGCGATCGCCGAGTGGACGGCGTACCGTTCCGCCGTCCCGAGCGCGGCGGCGGTCCCCACCGCGAGGGCCGCCTTCGGGCGTCGGCCGGTGCCCAGGGAGTGCAGTTCGACGCGGTCCTCGTTGTCCGGGCCGCCCACGACCGAGGAGGCCGGGGCGGGTCGCTCGCGCAGCCGTTCCACGTCAGCCGTGAGCCGGGCGGCGCGGCGGCCGGCCCACTCCGGTGCGGTGGCGACGACGGCGCCGGACGTGTCGTAGAGCGCGGCCCACCCGTCGACCTGTGCGGCGAGCACGGTGAGCAGCCCCTGCGGACCGTCGGCGAGCGCCTGCCTGGTCAGCTCGCGCTGCGCGGCGAACCCTGCCGTGACGGCCCGGTACTGATCGGCGGCGATGGCGGCGGAGACGGCCTTGCTGATCGCGATGAACGGGGTCCGCCGGGGCACTTCGAGCAACGGCAGCCCCTCCTCCTCCGCGGTGTCGACCAGCGCCTTCGGAATCTCGTCGTAATTCACCCCGACGGCGAACCCGAGCCCCACGACCCCCGCCCCCACCAGCCGCTTCACATACCGCCGCATGGCCTTGGGGTCCTCCGCGTCCAGCTTCAACGCGGTGATCAGCAGCAGTTCCCCACCCTCCATGTACGGCACCGGGTCGGCCAGTTCACTGACATGGGCCCAGCGCACGGGCACGTCCAGGCGGTCCTCGCCGGCGCGCACGGTGAGCTTGAGCGCGGAGTGGTGGACGAGCGAGGCGAGGGTGGGGGGCATGGGGCCTTCAGGTAGTGCGGCAGGTGGACGGAGCAGTGGCGATCACGGCGGTCTTTTGGCCGCCACGTATGAACGGCCTGCCCCGATTCTGCCTCACCGTACGGTCGCGACGCCCCCGTATGTCCGGTTCAGCGCCCCGGGCCGCGCAGGTCCACCAGCAGCGGAGGCGCGTGCTCCCCCTTCACGCTGGTCAGGGACAGCACCGCGTGTCCGGCCGGAACGCCGTGCGCGAGCTCGGACGCGGACCAGCGTTCGCGCTCCACCTGGCGGACGGTGACGGCCTCCGTGGTCACGGCCTTGCCGGTGATGAGTTTGCGGAGGGCGTGGATGGCGCGGGTCATGGGCTGGTTGGCGAAGACAGTGTGCTGGGCGACATCCGTGGTCTCCACCCACTCGGTGCCCCAGGCCTGTGCGAAGCGGCTGCCGTCCCAGGTGGTGACGCCGGCCAGTGCCATCCGGCAGCCGACCGCGCCGTACAGCGAGCCGTGCAGGGCCTCGGGCACGTCGCCGACAGTCCGCAGGGCAAGGACGACACCCGCGTCCTCGGAGCGCAGCCGCTGAATCCGGCGCAGTGACTCGGTGGTCACGGTGCCGGTGGCGTCGTCGAGAACGAGGCAGGCGAAGTGCCCGCGCTCACGTCCGCGCACCACTGCGGTGAACTGTGCGAGGACCAGCCGGGTGAGCACCTTGGTCGCCTCGTCGTGCCCGTGCTCGGGCAGGTCGATACGGACGCGCAGCGGATGATGGGCGACGGCTCGCAGCGAGAACGGCCGTACGGTCCCGTCCCCCGCCCCGAAGAACTCCGCGAACACCGGGCGGTCGAGCAGCGCGAGCCGGTCGGCGAGGGCTTGACCGGGGTCGTTGCCACCGCCGGCATGGCGCATGCGGGAGTCGAGTTCTCGGCGCATCACGCCGTGTTCGTCGTCGGTGAGCGCCGCGCTCAGCTCTGCCAGGACCCTCGGCTCGCCCTCAAGGAGTTCGCGCAGCACTGGCAGTGTGGGGAACCTGCCGCTCGCGGCCCGGTAGGGCCCGAGGAGCTGGGCCAGGGCGCCTGCGGCACGCTGCGTGTCCACCGTGTCGAGGTCGCCGACCAGAGCCTCCGCGAGCAGGGCGGCGGCCTCGTCGGGGTCGCCGGACTCGGCGTACGGGTCGAGGTCGTGGACGGACGCCGAGTCCCCGACCCGGACGATCACGTCGAACGCGTCGTCCGGACCGAGCGGCGTGCCGGCCGCGCACACCGCGACGACGGCGCACCGGCCGGTGAGGGCCTGGAGGGTGAGATTCTCGACCACCGGCCGCACCACGTGCCGTGTCTTGCCCGAACCCGAGGGTCCGACGACGAGCAGTGAGGTCCCCAGCGTGTCCGGGCCGAGCGCGGTGCCGACGCCGCGGTAGGCGAGCTTGGTGCGCTCACCCGCCGCCCAGGTACCGATCCGCACCTGACCGGCGAGCAGGTCGTGCCGCGCGACACGGCCGGGCAGGTCACGGGAGCCGGAGGGGTGGATCCAAGCACCACCTGCGGCCCGCAGGACGGTGCGGGTGAAGGAGGTGAGGTCGCCCGTCCGCCGGGCCCGCTTCCAAGCGTGTTCGACGCGCGCGCAGTCCACGTCGTTCATCCGCCCCGCCAGCACCTCGTGGGTGAGTACGTCGGCGGCCTCGAACTGCCCCGCCTCCCGCAGCTCGGGCCAGTGGGCCCGGGACCCGACGGCCGGCGCCTGCTCGGGGACAGCGGTCGGAGCCGCGGTGTCCGGCGGGGCGTTCCGCTCCCGGAGGAGCGGCAGCCAGCCGCCGAGACGGGCGAACGGCCAGACGAGCAGCACGCCGATGACCACGTAGAGCACGTTGCCCATCAGCGGCGTGGAGATGAAGTCATAGCCCCCCGGGAAAAGGAGGATGAGGTGATACACCGGACGGGCTACCGGAAGCGCGCTCCAGCCGACACCGCGGAAGATGCTCGGGACCACGACCAGGTTCAGGGCGATCACGGCGCCCAGCAGGGCGAGCAGCGCCCGCGCCGGCTGCGGGCGGCGGGTGACGAAATGCCGGATGATGTCCAGCCAGCTCCCCAGCCGACCCATCCCGTAGACGAGGATGGCGAAAAATACGCCGTCGGCGACAATCACGGCGTCGACACCCTTGCCTTTGGGCGTCGTGGTGCCGGCCCACCACCAATCGCCCGGTGTGAGCACCCGCAGCAGTGCCCATTGGTAAGGGATGCTGCCGTGCTTCCACAGCGACCACAGCACCATGCCCACGACGAGCGGGACGACGACGCCGACGATGGTGATCGGTGACAGCCGGTCGGTGCTCTTCTCCGGCTTGGGCACGCGGTACCCGAACCTCCAGATACCGGGGCCGGCGGCGGGCCGGGGCTCGTTGAGCCAGTCGGCCACGGAGGTGCCGGCCGCGCCCGGGGCATGCGTCGGCATCGGCGGCACTCCGGGCCCCCCCACAGGCCCCGCCGGACGCGGTACAGGATTCGCATGTGTGCCCCGTGCGTCCCGCGTCCCGTCGCTGTCCATCGTCCTCGCCCTCGCCCCTTGACCAGCCGTTCCGTGCACCGTCAGCGAGTCAATCTAACGCGCCAGGAAGGGGAGTTCACCGTTTACGCGGCCGGGTCCACGACAAGCGACGCGAACCCGGCACTGTCCACGGCGGACAACCCGCGGCGCCGACACCGCCCACATGGAGCATGCCCACCCCTCGCCCCCGGTCCTAGCCTGCGAGAAAGGAAGAAAAAGAAACAGGAAAGCGCGTAAGCGTCCGCACCACCCCCAGGAGCCCCTCATGACCGCACTTCCGCAGGAGCGCCGCGTCGTCACCGCGATCCCCGGCCCGAAGTCCCAGGAGCTGCAGGCCCGCCGTACCGCGGCGGTCGCGGCCGGTGTGGGTTCCGTGCTGCCCGTGTTCACCGCGCGCGCGGGCGGCGGGATCATCGAGGACGTCGACGGGAACCGGTTCATCGACTTCGGTTCCGGTATCGCGGTGACGAGCGTCGGAGCCTCCGCCGAGGCCGTCGTACGCCGTGCCACCGCGCAGCTCGCCGACTTCACCCACACCTGTTTCATGGTCACCCCGTACGAGGGGTATGTGGAGGTCGCCGAGGCGCTCGCCGAGCTGACACCCGGCGACCACGCCAAGAAGTCCGCGCTGTTCAACTCCGGCGCCGAGGCCGTCGAGAATGCCGTGAAGATCGCGCGGGCTTACACCAAGCGGCAGGCCGTCGTCGTGTTCGACCACGGGTACCACGGGCGCACCAACCTCACCATGGCGCTGACCTCGAAGAACATGCCGTACAAGAACGGGTTCGGGCCCTTCGCCCCCGAGGTGTACCGCGTCCCCGTCGCCTACGGCTACCGCTGGCCGACGGGTCCCGACAACGCCGGTGCCGAGGCCTCCGCGCAGGCCATCGACATGATCAACAAGCAGATCGGGGCCGACAACGTCGCCGCGATCATCATCGAGCCGGTCCTCGGCGAGGGCGGTTTCATCGAGCCGGCGAAGGGCTTCCTGCCCGCGCTGAGTGAGTTCGCCAAGGCCAACGGGATCGTCTTCGTCGCCGACGAGATCCAGTCCGGGTTCTGCCGTACGGGTCAGTGGTTCGCGTGTGAGGACGAGGGTGTCGTACCCGACCTGATCACCACCGCGAAGGGGATTGCCGGAGGGCTGCCTCTCGCCGCCGTCACCGGCCGCGCCGAGATCATGGACGCCGCGCACGCCGGTGGGCTCGGGGGTACGTACGGCGGCAACCCGGTCGCCTGCGCCGGTGCGCTGGGTGCCATCGAGACCATGAAGGAGCTCGACCTCAACGCCAGGGCCAAGAACATCGAGGCCGTGACGAAGGTCCGGCTCGGCGCGATGGCGGAGAAGTTCGACATCATCGGGGATGTCCGCGGGCGCGGCGCGATGATCGCCATCGAGCTGGTCAAGGACCGTACGACCAAGGAGCCGAACCCGGAGGCAACGGCCGCGCTGGCCAAGGCCTGCCACCAGGAGGGGCTGCTGGTCCTGACCTGTGGCACCTACGGCAACGTCCTCCGTTTCCTGCCCCCGCTGGTCATCGGGGACGACCTGCTGAGCGAGGGCCTCGACATCATCGAGCAGGCGTTCGCACGCATCTGAGCCACCCTCTCCCGTACTTCCCCTACTTCCCGTACTTCCCGGCCACACGGAGCCCTCGGCTCCCGCACAGTAGCCGCGCCTCATACGCCCCACCTGCCCCACCTGCCCCAGTCCTTTCATCCCCGATGATTCACAGGCTGGGGCGGCGGGCGTCAGGCCGTGTGAAGAAGGTGTGCGGGGTGCATGACGGGACGCGAATCCGCCTGTCTTCCCTCCAGTCACTGCCGTAGGTTCTACCCAGATGAGAGATACACCCCGCCCACAGGGGACTGTGGGCGACTTCAGGACGAGGCCTCCCCAGCTTCGCCCTGGTCGTGCCCTCGCGCACACAACAGGAGCCTCTGGCTCCGAATCTCCTCACCGATCGGACAGTCGCCCGCCCCAAACCCCCCGGGGCGGCCGACCCGCCGATCCGGACGGCCGGCCTGGAACTACCCCCCCTGTTCCAGGTCGGCCGACCTCCTTTCTCTGGCTCCTTCTCGCCCTGCCCGCGCTGCTCTTCGCAGTGATCACCTGGCAGGTCGCCGCCGACGGCCCGCTCCTCCGCCTGGACGAGCGCCTGAGCCGCGCACTCGTCCACCCGGACCGCCTTTCGGAACTCCTCGCCGACCTCGGCAACGTCCAGGTCGCGGTACCTGTTCTCGTCGTGGTCCTCGTCTACGTCGCCCTGCGCGGACGTTCCAGTGGTACGGACCGCTGGTGGCCGGCACCTCTCGCGGCGGCCGTGCTGATGGCCCTGGTCCCGGCGCTGATCGTCCCCGTCAAGGAACTGATCGCCCGCGGCGGCACCCCGGCCGTCCCGCCCGGCACCGGCTACTACCCCTCAGGCCACACGGCCACCGCGATGATCGCGTACGGCGCCTCGACACTCGTCCTCCTTCCTTGGCTCCGGACGTCGTACGCCCGTCGCGGAGCCGTCGCCGTCTGCGTCCTCCTCGTTGCCTGCGTGAGCTTCGGGCTGGTCCGGCGGGGCTACCACTGGCCACTGGACGTGGTGGCCAGTTGGTGCCTCGGGACCGTGCTGCTCGCCTCACTGCGGCTGTTTCTCGACCGCTTTCGGAGTGAGAGCGAGCCTCAGCCGAAGTAGCCGTCGAACGTCTTCTGGAACTCCCAGTTCGAGTAGCGGTCCCAGTTGATCGACCAGGTCATCAGGCCGCGCAGGGTCGGCCAGGTGCCGTGGGTCGCGTACGAGCCACAACTCACCTTCTTCGTCAGGCAGTCCAGGGTTTTCGTGACCTCGGCGGGGGCCACATAGCCGTTGCCCGCGTTGACCGACGCCGGCATGCCGATGGCGATCTGGTCGGGGCGCAGGGCCGGGAACATGTTGTTCGTGTCGCCCGCGACCGGGAAGCCGGTGAGCAGCATGTCGGTCATCGCGATGTGGAAGTCGGCGCCGCCCATGGTGTGGTACTGCCCGTCGAGACCCATGATCGGGCCCGAGTTGTAGTCCTGGACGTGCAGCAGGGTGAGGTCGTCGCGCAGGGCGTAGATGACGGGCAGATACGCGCCGCACCTCGGGTCCTGGCCGCCGAACTTGCCGGTGCCGTAGAACTGGTAGCCCATCTGCACGAAGAAGGTCTCGGGCGCCATGCTCAGCACGAACTTCGAGCCGTACTTGGCCTTCAGGGTCTTCAGGGCGGCAATCAGGTTGACCACCACGGGAGTTGTGGGGCTCTTGAAGTTCGTGTCGCTCGCGTCGAGCGAGAGCGAGTGGCCCTCGAAGTCGATGTCCAGGCCGTCGAGGCCGTAGGTGTCGATGATGTTCGAGACCGACGAGACGAAGGTGTCCCGGGCCGCTGTCGTGGTGAGTTGGACCTGTCCGTTGGCGCCGCCTATGGAGATCAGCACCTTTTTCCCCGCCGCCTGTTTGGCCTTGACGGCCGCCTTGAAGTCGGCGTCGCTCTCGACGTTCGCGCATTCGCTGACCGGGCAGCGGTTGAAGCGGATGTCGCCCGAGGTGGCGGAGGTGGGTTCACCGAAGGCCAGGTCGATGACGTCCCAGCTGTCGGGCACGTCGGCCAGGCGGGTGTAGCCGGAGCCGTTGGCGAAGCTCGCGTGGAGGTAGCCGACGAGGGCGTGGGTGGGGAGGCCGGTGGTGGGGCCCGAGCCGGTGGACGTGGTCGCGGTCACCGCCGTCGACTTCGGGGACTCCCCCGCGTCGTTGACCGCCGTGACCTGGAAGCTGTACGCCGTCGCGGCCGTCAGACCGCTCACGGTGGCCGAAGTGCCGCTCGCCGTCTGGACTTTCACTCCGCCGCGGTAGATCGCGTAGCTCGTCGCGCCGGTGACGGCGGACCAGGAGAGTGCTACGGAGGACGAGGTGACCGAGCCAACGGTGAGGCCTGTGGGGGTGGTTGGCGGTTGCCCCGGGTCGACCGCCGGGCCGGTGAGGGAGATGTCGTCGGCGTAGTAGGCGCCGGTGGCGTACCAGCCGTGGGTGTAGATCGTGACCTTGGTGGTGGACGCGCCGGTGGTGAAGCTGGTCGTCAACCGCTGCCAGTCGGGGGCCGATTGGGTCCAGGTGGAGACGTCCGTGGTGCCGGTGCCGCTCGCGCCGAGGTAGACGTAGCTGCCTCGGACATAACCGGCGAGCGAGTAGGAGGAGTTCGGTTTCACGGTCACCGTCTGCGCGCACTGGGCGTAGTCGTTGCCGGCCGGGGTCGCCTGCAACGCCGAACTGCCGCCGTGCACGGGCGACTTGACGGTCGTGCCGCTGCTCGCGGTACAGGACCAGTTGTCGAGGCCGGACTCGAAGCCTCCGTTCTTCGCCAGGTCCGCGTCGGCCGCACGGGCGGCCGACGAGAGTGCGGTGATGCCGGGTACGGCCAGCAGGGCGGCCGTGAGCATGGCGAGGACGGATCTGGAGCGTTCCACAAGTGCCTCCGGGCATGGGGGAATTGGAGGGGTGGAGCGCGCCCAATTTGGTCCAGACCAATTGCCGCTGTCAAGACATGCGCTGCCCGGACATCTGGCGACTACCTGTCCATCACTGCCCCTCTTCCCTGGCCAGCCCCGCCGCCGCCTCGTGCATGGCGAGTTCGAGGAGCGCTGGATCGGTGAGGGTTCCGGAGCCGTCCGGCGGTACCAGCCAGCGGACTCCGCCGGTCGACCGGCCGGGGTACGGCACGACGATCCAGGTGCCGGGTCCTGCCGTACGGATCCCGGTGCCGAGCCAGCGGGCCGCGGTGCCGGGCGGTACCAGGAAACCCATCCGCGCGTCGCCGAAGTCGACGAGTACCGGGCCCGGTTGATCGATGACCCGGGTGAGCACATCGAGCGTGGGATAACCGAGCTCACCCGGCAGGATGAGTACGTCCCAGGCCTTGCCGGCGGGCAGCAGCGCGATCCCCATGGGGTTGCGCTCCC
>Ga0307509_10011474_pt1 | contig 10720 bp, 12 predicted proteins | sample 10_EM_MG_FD_202245 | JGI IMG/M metagenome (GOLD analysis project Ga0307509, IMG submission 202245) | Populus trichocarpa ectomycorrhiza microbial communities from riparian zone in the Pacific Northwest, United States - 10_EM | ecosystem: Host-associated > Plants > Roots > Unclassified | place...
TTTGATTTTGGAAATAAATATAAATGGCGCTTAAATAGAGAAACCCCTGGTGTGCAAGTCACTTGACATACCAAGTGGCGGCCCGACTTGACAGTTGAATGTCCGCCGTGAGAGCTGAAGGGTTCCCGGTTGACCGTTTCTCTTTTATCCTATTCGACTCCTCCATCTTCACAACAGACCCACTATCGCCAATTAGACAATCCCTGTGACGATGTCTTCCGATTATGAGTCTTCTGACAACGAAATCGACTGCTTTTCTGATGAGGAGATGATTGATGGTACCCAAGACCAAGGTGGGTACCAACGTTTCTTATACTTCATATCTTATGCCATACATTAGACGAGGATACCGACGAAATGGACATGGATAACTTTGGAGACGATTTCAAGGTCACGTCCAAGGGAAAGAGGAAGTCATACGAGGTTGAGTACGAGTCACGGAGTCAGCATGCCGTGGAGAGGCTGATAGCAAAGGACGTGGACCATATCTGCGGAATTTTCGGTGTAGACGTGAGTCACAATCTTTCCTTGCAGAGGTTTCAAGTTGTATGCTGAGTTCGATATGTCTTCCTCTTCCCATAGGCTGACACGGCGAAGTTGCTACTGCGGCATCTGAAGTGGAATAAGGAGAAACTCATTGAAACATACATGGACAATGCATCGAAGGTCCTTGTTGGCGCCGGCGTGACCCCACCAGAAGTGCCACAACCCCCCACGCCCATACGGACATCGGATTCATCCAGTAGCCAAACTTCAACTCGCCGTTCCACACGTGGACCGAGAATGCTGGGATTGGGTTCCAAGTCCAGATCACCCGCCACTTCACCAAACCCACTTCCTCTGTTAGCGAGCACCGTCGAAGAAGGTCGAGTCATTCGTGTGCCAGATTTGCTTTAACGATGAGCCCAACTTACAAACACTTGCCCTCGACTGCGACCACGCATTTTGCAAGGGTTGTTGGAACGATTATGCTATTTCCAAGATCAAGGATGAGAGCGAACATGCCATTCGATGCATGGCAGAGGGCTGCGCCCTCCTTTGCCCAGACCAATTTATCCGCGATTTGCTTTTGCCCGCGCCCGGTGCGCCTATTGGAGACCCAGAGAAAGAGGCACTAAACGCAAAGGCTTGGACAAGATTCCAGGAGTTGCTCGTTAGGCACTATGTTGGTTGCAATAAGAACCTAAAATTTTGTCCATACCCTTCGTGCACCAACTCTGTTTCATGTCCTTCTGCCGCCTCGAAATCGAGTCTAGTAACCATCGTGCCAAGTGTATCCTGTGGAGCGCGCGGGATTGGTTCCGAAACGCAGGAGGTGACCAGAAGTCAGCAGCTTGGACTCGGTTTACAGGGGAAGGAGCACAAGTTCTGCTTCGGCTGCCCAATCGAAAGCGATCATCGACCCGTTATCTGTGCTGTTACCAAAATGTGGCTTAAGAAATGCAGGGACGATAGCGAAACGGCGAATTGGATCAAATCGAATACGAAAGAATGTTCACATTGCCAGAGTACGATTGAAAAGAATGGTGGTTGCAAGTAAGGATATAATTCTCAGTTCCAGGTTTTATTGATTGATTTTGTTGGTTCATTTCGTAGCCACATGACTGCAAACACGAATTTTGCTGGGTGTGTATGGGTCCTTGGAGTGAACACGGGTACCGCTTGGTATTCGTGCAACCGATTTGACGAGAAAGCTGGCGTAGAAGCGCGTGACGCCCAGAGCAAGAGTAGAGCGTCATTGGAGCGATACCTCCATGTAAGCTTTTCCACTTCTTCATCCCCATTTTTTTAATTTCTGTCCAGTACTACAATCGCTGGGCCAACCACGAACAGTCCGCCAAACTTTCACTCGATCTGTACGCCAAAACCGAGAAGAAGATGGAAGAAATGCAGATTACCTCGGCGTTGACGTGGATCGAGGTACAATCCATGAAGAAGGCAGTTGAAGAAGTCGAGAAGTGCCGCACGACGCTCAAGTGGACTTACGCGATGGCATACTACCTCGCTAAAGGCAATGAAAAGGAACTTTTGAGGACAATCAAAGGTATTTCGTGGCTCCCATACACCTTCAGGGTCTGACGTAGTTTGCGCATTAACAAGGGATCTCGAGCGGGCAGTCGAGGATCTTTCAGAACTGCTGGAGTCACCGATAGAACCTGACACCATCCCAACGTTACGACAATCTGTGACTAACAAGACCGTCTACGTCCAGAACCGTAACGAGATAATGCTTGAAGATACCGCGAACGGACTTTCGGAGGGGCGATGGAAGTGGAATGTTTCTGTAGATGGATTTGACGATCCCGAAGAGACGGCTGTCTGATACAATTTGCTGTTGCTGCCTGGTCCTTATTATTGCCCCTTGCACCACATTTAATTCTCTGTTGTTGTTTTATTCTCTCGTCTTTACCATTTTACATAAGTGTAGACGGACTGCTTCCGGATGTCATAGTAAAAAACAATCAGACTACTTTAATTGAAATGTTAATATTGTAAATATTCATATATGTCTGGTTTTTCCTGATGCATCCTTCCTGTGGTCTGAATTAACCTGTCGCATGATGTTTATCTTGGGAGGTTCACTATATGAAAGTGGAATGGGCTCATCCTGTCTGTAGAGCGTCGTAATCTCCACCGGAATTGAGGCAAGAACATTAGTATCCGAGTTGGGGTTTTGTAGATTTTCGAGCGAGGGAGGGTGAATCTCAAGCACAAAGTTGTCTGTTTGGAAAGACAATAGTTCGGCAGCGTACTATCAACTTGAAGGTCATTTCCAGTGGACAAGGGCAAGTGGGAATAAACCAACCTCAATTTGGAGGAATTGGAACTCACAACTGGGGTATAAAGAAGGGCTGAGATGAATTTCGCCTTCCAAATGCTTGAGATTAAGACTTTGGCTGACATCTTTGGAAGGCAACCACCAATGGGCGCGTCCAACTTCGTGGCTCACTAATGTCATTTCGCCACAGGCAGCTAGCACCATCTTAGCATGTGTTGCCAGACTGTCTACACCAGCATATCCCGATAGTACTCGGGGGGAATCAGCTTGCGTTTCCTCTCCCATGGCCATAGGATGCCGGATGCGACGCAGAAGCCTCACGATTGGCGTTTGGGGGTTTGCAAGCAAGTGGACTGCTTCGTCGTCGTCGCTCGAAATTGTAATGAAGCAAGGTATCACAGATCCTCGCGTGTATGACAACTATAAATGGCATCAGCTGCCAAGTCATTTTTGAAATTGGTCCACCGCTTACAGGTTGTGCTAGATATAACTATAGTGACACCAAATTGTTAACTCTGTAATTGACGTAATTCTACAACACGTACCATGCAATGAGCTTTGGAGTGTCGTGGTCTCAGTGCATCGGAATTGACCACTCCGTATATTGTGAGCATTGGTGATGCCAACCACCCTTCTGGGTCATTAATAGGACAAGGAAGGAAACCCCCTGCTTCGTATGCTTCTCGTCTCTTCTGTGATGCCGGAAATGGTTGTGACGCAGGGAAGTAGGCAATATTAGTCTGTATCCTTTTGAAAGCTTGAGGGAGTGAAAGCATGGATGAGACTGCCACGACGGACTTACCTGCTACTAGTCTTGAATCTACCGTGGACAATGCGTACCGAGATCTCATAGGCGACACCAGAATTTATACCCTTTTCCATGAACGATTGTGGCAGGGGAGAAGCATTGCTACGTCGAGCTTGAGACACCATAACCGAGGCTGGTGAACAACTAGACGTTGGTTTCTGCGAGGACGAAGGCGCTTCGTCTACACTCGAAGGCAACACACTGGATGAGGCAAAGTTCGTCTTTTTCTTTGCCACAATATATTTTGCGGTCTCGGGGAGAGGGGAATATGGGATGCCTTGTTTACCGCGAACGAGTGGAGGGAATGGTGAAATAGCAACAGTTGGTTTAGTTATTAGATTGGCATGGGTAGCGAAAGGGAAAGAAAATGGGAAGGAGTATTTCCCTGGGGCAAACTGCCCATCAATTTTTTTCTTCTGCATGTTGTGTCCATCTGCAAGATCGGATTGGAGAGGATCACCCATTGACTTGTCCCAGAGGGTGAACTCGTGTCTCAGAAATTGGAAGGCTCCAGCGGAAACAGAAGGCATAACGATACTCCCGTTCAGCTAGAAGTTCACCAAAAAACAGTCAGCAAGTCACCCAAAGAAGAGACAAAATCATAACACACCGAAACGTTTATTTGTTGAATCTTCTGTGGGCCATCCAAATCAAGTTCCAGTATGCCGGCTATGGGATCGCAACTCCAGAACCTCGGGACTCTAGGCTGACTTTGCAAGGGCTTTGGATTCCTTGGTAATACTGCATCACGGGTATGTAGGTGCAAGGTCGCCCATGCCTTTTTTAGTCTGACCGGGTACGAATATTGGAATTCATGTGTGTTAGCTACGACCTCCGGAAGAGTGGCAGTACTGGCCATCCAATTCATAACCAATTCACCTGGAGGGTTTATCAAAGAGTAGCGAGGTGGCTCTGTCATATTTGGCAACAATGTAGAGCCAGAGGTTGTGCTGTTCCATGATGGAGGTGCATCGGGTGGTGTGGCTAATATCTGTGTTGGACGGAGGGCTCTTTGCAAAGCATCGACGACGCTGTACTGAGGAAGTACAGTCCTGATACTTGAAAGAGAAGCACTGCTGAAACGATTACGCGGAGGAAATCTTGTAGGATTCGTATTGTCAATGGCGGTCAAATCCCCACTTGAAGTTTCAGATGCAGTAGAGCTGCCGTCCATTTCCATGGAAGCGATGCACCAATTCATAAAGTTGATGAGATTTTAAATACCCACAGAATCCACAAAGTATTAAAAGCCATGTACGGGATTAGAGCCGGAATTTTGGATTGACCATACGATTCGTCATGTGCAGCCGCAGCACTTCGTAATGCTAAATTGGGCGCAGGACAAGCCCGGATAGTAGGTCGAAAAATGAAGAACATTCGACAGACATTTAGCTAGCAGATCCAACGATTCAGAGCATTTCAGAGATTTTAAGATATCTCAAGGACAGTCAAGTCATTCAGCCATCCACTTAGAAATTGTATTCAAGTAGTATACATCGCCAATGGAGAACCTGACGTCTCGCGATACTTTGGTATCCACGACGATCAGGAGCGTCGAGTTCCTGCTGATATCTCCACAGTTTATGGCGTGTTTATATCGGTGCCTTGTGAGACCTCGCCTCATGAGAAGGCCGTTCTTTGGCCTTTGTATGCCCGAAGTGTCGACAACGACACCTTGAAGGTACACAGCGCCTTGAATGACCCTGGCCTCAAGGACAATACTCCGACAGAAGCGTGCTGGCGTGTTCAGAAGGTATGAAAGTACCACCTTTGAAATGCTGGGCATAAGCGCTTCCCTCGAGCTCCGAGATATTCCAGGACAGTCCTTTGACGAAGAAGGACGAAGAAGGCCGCATTGTCATCGATGGGCAATTGACTGAATCACCTGGGTTTGAAATAAGGTACTTCTGTATCCTGACTTTGGAGGGATATTCCCAGTGTTGTCATGACCCGTCACCCGGGTCTGACGAGGTCAGACCCCGACCCGTCGTCAGGCGACCTGACTTTTTCTGACGAGGTCATGATCGGTCAAGGTTTGTGAGAAATTTTTCTTCCAGTGCGAGATGACGTTGACAATCTTTGGCATCCTGCAGTCACGAGATTCGATGGAGATTATTTCTCTTATCTTCCGAATTCCCACCCACCGTCCCCTATCATCACCTTGCACAGAAGGGCTGTTGGAGGGAGCCCGCCCTAGTACCCAGCCGCCTGCTCCCTTCATCGGTTCTTCACCAAAAGGCGCCTCACACCCACGCTCAGTGCAAGTGTGATTGTTGTTATTATAGTTAGATACCACGTGCATGGAGAGGGCACAGACGTTACGACAGAGCTTCGGGATTACAAAACGATTCGAGGTGAGTTCTCAATGGTTGATCTGATTTCAATTTATCAGCTTTTAGCTCTGATCATCGCCGTTTCATCTGCTCATCCCATGTATAGGCGACTTCACATCCAACTTCGGCAAAGTTGGACGACCAGAAACCTAAGAAAATGTAGGATGATAATCTGCTATTCGTTGGCAGTAATATGGTAACCTCGAAATTTTCAACTTCGAAACAAACCATTTTGTGACGGCATCGTTTGGATGGATCGGCGCTGAGTTCAAGCTACTCCGGGTGGCACCTGTACTCTGATCCAGAAAAGAAGGTGACGCCTTCAACAGAGCTGGAATCAGAGCTGCTTCTGAATTCCATCAGGTAGATGTTATCGTGACCGACGGCGTGGATGAGGACCACTCAGTCATAGCGTCGATAATGGACTTCGTCTTTTGGTATTTTAAAGATAGCTGCCAAAGCGACACCCGAAGCTTCGATTCGATTTACTTTGGGCCACCCGACTCTAGTACTATGGTCCGAGTCGTAGCTCTTATAGAACATTAAACGGGCATATAAGAAGTGGAAGTTCTGTGGAAGTAGTAAAGGCATTGGAAGATGGCGTACCCAAATGAAGTCTACACTACTTTCTCTTTCTTCGGGTTTCTTATGTGTCTAATCCCGTTTCCATGCCACTTGAGAGGTTTGTCCGTTTGTTTTGTTCTGTTGCAAAAAGCTGGTGCTCACGAACTATCAGGTCAGAACTTAGGCGTTTGCCTATTCAGCTTCTGGGCGGGTGCAGGGTGCCTCGTTTCCTGCATTAATTCCGTCATATGGCATGGAAATTCATTCAACTCTGCGCCGACGTGGTGTGAAATTTGTTAGTGACTCAACTCCCTTCAAATTTCCACCTAAGCTTATGAACTCTGCGTCAAAATAGGTACAAGGTTTCTGTTTGCCACAACGTATGGCATCCCTGCTTCGTCGCTTTGCATCACTCGACGACTTTATCACATCCAACTGGCTGCTGGTGGGAGAACTAATTTCAACAAGAACCAAGCAATGACTTTCGACCTCATTGTTGGCCTCGGTCTGCCCCTTTCCTTGCTCCCTATTTGTATGTCTCTTCGCCATTCTCAAAGAATTCAACAATGATTCCGCATTTCTGTAGACTATATATCGCAAGGACATAGATTCGACGTCTACGAGGATGTAGGCTGCAAAGACTCCATCTACAATACTTGGGTCGCAGTCGTCTCGATACAACTTCCCCCCCTTTTGATGGGTTGTGCCTCTGCAGTTTACACAACCCGCAGCATTATCGGCATCAACAAGATGCGCACTCAATTCAAGCAACTCATTACAACCCACTCGAATATGACTTACGGCATATACTTTCGACTTATGCTCTGTGCTGGCACCGAAACCCTTTGCGTCATTCCCATTACTTCTACCTACATCATTTTCAGTTCCCTGAATGTCTCTCCGTGGATTTCATTGGAAGACACCCATTCATATCTCGATCATGTGCGTCAGTTCCCGGCAATCATATGGCGTAACTGGGGATCCCCAGCAGCGCCGGAGATTGAAATGACCCGCTGGCTATACGTCGTCTGCGCCATCGTATTGTTCTGCTTCTTTGGGATCACTGAGGAGGTCTGGACATTCTATGTCGCTACTTTCCGATATGCCCTTAATTTGATTGGAATCCGTCGCGATCGAAGAAGTGGTGCAAATGTCTTCGAACCTGATTCGGGGCCCAAGACTAGCCACCCAGGAGATAATACTCTTTCTGGAAGATTTGACGCAATTTCAACACAAACAGTCAGCGATGCAGAAATGGGGAGGTGATGAATCATTCTGACATTCACCTTACGCAGTCTCATCTCCCACATTTGACCACTATCTCATGTCGCGTATATTGGAATTACCGAGGCAAATACGCCACGAGACGCATTCTCGCGACACCGTCACGGTTTATTTGTTGCTGTCCATTGTCTTCTTGTCTTCTGCCGTATTTTGCTTACCATTAGACTCTCGGACTCCTACTTAGTACCTGCAGTATATAGGCCATCGTTTTTGACCCTCAGTTGTTTTTCCCCAAACCAACTGAGGTATTGCCATTCTATTTCTTGTCATCGTACCCCAGTACTTATGTTGTTACCTAGCATGTTGTTGTATAGGTACAGTTGTTGTCTAGATCTTACAGGTTGTGGGCTGGGCCCTGCATCCACTGTGCTTGAAACTGTTGAATGATGCTCCTGAACATTCTGATGGTCTTCTCCACTGTTTTGTTCTCTCGTAAATGACCCGCGTGGATTAGAATTGCTGCCAGCTATCTGCTGTATTCTTCTGACATGTGGATGCTCTTTATTTTACAATGCCTTCATCCTCTTCATGATTCAGCCATTCGCGCTAGTGTCATTATATTTCTATCACGAAGATGGAAGTTTCATATGCCAGAGGGAACGAGGAGATTGGTTGGACATGCGTGGGTTTTGCCTTTGGTTCTCGTATTCGGTGCCCATCTTGCTTGAACTTCTCTTTCGGGCTGGGTTCTTTGAGAGTGAGCCGAGTTTTAGTTCGATCTTTAAAGAGAGTGAATGGCTTCCAAACCATAATCCATCTGCTACAGGAACATACACAGAAAAGCTGACGAGGATGCAAATATTCATGTTTAGACAAAACGATTTCAATCTACTTTTGTTTTCAGGTTTTCGACAACCCTACAACCGCAAAATACGAGGAACGACTCTCTCGATCCAATACCTGCATCGATTTCATAGAGTAAGCGGGCGTCAGAACCCAACGAAGAAGCAACCTACCCATCTGGATCGAGTATGAAAGCAATATCTTTCATCTTCCCATCGGTTAGCCTTTTCTTGAACGGGACGCCTGATTTCTCGAAATGTTCACAAGCCTTTTCGACATCGTCGACGGAGATAGCAATGTGACCGAATCCTCTTCCTGGATCTGTGTTCCCACTCGCATAGCCCTTGAAGTCTGGGTTCTTTTCGGTGCCATGGTTGTGTGTTAGTTCGAGAACGCCTGGTATACCATGATGGTCATCGATCATTTGTTAGCCGATTGGGGGTTACAAGCACCTTAACGGGCAAAGCGACTGTCTTGTTTCTCTTCGTCTGTTAAATTCCGTCCTGAATCATTAAAGGCAAGGAAGTAGAGGGTGAAATCATCGAAAATTTGTTCTGCCACAGGCATAAATGTTAGAAGCCGCCCGATCGCTTTCAGAAGAGAAAATCAGGCGTACTGGAAAGGAGGTCCATCCCGAGTACCTATTTGCCAAATACGTTGTTGTAGATTTTTTCAAACTGCGTTTTTTATCCTGGGGGGATGTACACACATCTTTATAGAAAGGTAAAGAATGTTCTGGGTCGGTGATGCGGAGCATCGTATGGTTCAACTAGGACATATTTCGGGTAAGTCCATCTGGCGGTTATGGTTTTTTTCTCTACCTTGAAGCTAGCAGTCTCTGCTGTACGAGCCATGGTGAATAGGGTTTGATGGTTGAGAGAAGGAGATAGCGATAAAGGAATGACCCGACTCGCTATTACGTAACCCAGCTTTTTTTGTCTCCGTTCGGATCAGTAATACGTTGTGCTGATCTCTTCCTGCATGATTGTTATACTTTGTGGCTTTTCTAACTCCTTCCATGTGTCCTATACGCCCCGTCCCTTGAGCTAAGGGCATTTTCTGGTGTGAGCTTGTATGATCCGATGTGAATTTGGATGCTGAGATCGCTGAGATGAACTTGGTTTATTAAGAATTTTGAAGGTCTGGCTCAGATGTCTCCGAAAACGAATCCCCTGCTGTAGAAGACATCAATTTAGATATGGACGAGGATCAGCCGAAGTCGTGAAGCCGAAGGGTTAGTGATGGATCTGAGAGGGTTACTAAACAAAAGCTAAGTCGGGCGTACAGGACTCTTTATTACAGTAACATGCTTGTTGTATACACATTCACGGACACGGTAGACGATGATGAGAATAAGACCGACCTGAGACATGAGAAAGGAACGACGGCGAAAGTCCAATGCGCCCAAACTGGAATACGAAATTTAAAAAAATGACGAAGGGCAAAAGGTGAACTAAAACTGGAAGGTGAGGGGGAACTAGTGGGGACAAAAATGAGAGGCCAGCAAACGCGGAACCGAGGATGGGCACATGGCCCAACAAGAACGATGGACGACGGGCGGACAGGTGGTCATGGCGACTCCGAAGGACTCCTAGACGGTCGGCCTATGACAAAGGGGCGATAGCTCTCCCTTCAAATAGTAACCAACCTAATGCCGCGTCATCAAAAACACCCCTGCCTTCCGTCCTGTTCTTGTCAACATCATCGCGCCATTTCGTAACATTCGTATACCAATCGCCACCGAATTCACCCGCTTCCACGGCACCATTATTGCCACCTCCTCTTCTACCTCCTCTACCTCCATTGCTCCCATCACCGTTGTCCCCAATTTCTGTCCGACGACGCTTCCTAGTATAGTCAGGACTACGCCATGTGCGACTCTGGAGTGTCATTTCAGTTGGAGTACTCCATGTCCCAAGCTCCAAGGTGAGACCCTGGAGATGCCTCTCGAGTTTTGAACAAAAAACGTAGAGGCGTAGCACCTGAATAGGGTCGGAGAGATTAAACTGTTGCTCGTGCTCATAGATGACAACAGACTAAGAAAGTTTGAATTTTTGGCAACTGATACATAAGTAAGAACATACCGACTCGTCACTTGTCCAAAACGAAGAGAAAATTTGCACTTGGCCACGACAGGCAACAGCCCCCATGATGATCGATGGCTTCAGT
>Ga0307509_10011475_pt1 | contig 10719 bp, 4 predicted proteins | sample 10_EM_MG_FD_202245 | JGI IMG/M metagenome (GOLD analysis project Ga0307509, IMG submission 202245) | Populus trichocarpa ectomycorrhiza microbial communities from riparian zone in the Pacific Northwest, United States - 10_EM | ecosystem: Host-associated > Plants > Roots > Unclassified | place...
GGACGTAATTGCTCGTTTTCAATTTCACATGTCACAAAAGGTGTGTGTGTCTCTTCCCTTGAGTTCTTGGGCTGAGCTGCAGCACAAAATTATTAACGAATAGATTGAAAGAGTGTCCGGAAAAATGATAATGCTTATTTGAAAATATATTAAAATAATAGTATTTTTATAAATTATTTTTAATATTAGCATATTAAAATATCTGAAAACACCAAAAAAATATTAATTTAAAGTAAAGAAAATAATAATAAAATTTCATTTTTTTTAAATACTTTTAAAACACAAAAACAAATATACCCTAAATAAATATATTAATTTACTTTACTAATATGTTTTAGATGTATAGTATAATGTTAATACTATATCCCACACAGATTTCTTTATTTATTTTTAAATACATTAAATTAACATAAAATAATGTATTCTTCAAATTGTTCAATTAATGCACACACTTGTATCAATTAAAAAATATCAACCCTTTTATTTTACAGTAATTATTAATAATTACATCATAAGCCAAACTTAAATATAAAAATTTAACCACCAAAATTAAAAATAATATTTTTAATTAGACTCAAAAATAATTTTTCTCCTTTACATCGATTTTCTCTTATCCTATGTTTATCTCTCTCGTATAAAATAATAATAAACATCAATTTTCTCTTATTATATATTTATCTCTCTCGTATAAAATAATAATAATAATAATAATAATAATAATAATTTACTCCTTGAATATTATAAGATTTTTCATTTATTTTCTGCTATGAAATCGTGAGGAAGAAAGTTAATTTTCAGGAATTAATAAATATGGTGTGTAATTTCCCTGTACTCTCTCTTTTCCACATAAATGAAGTTGATCAATGGGACCATCTCCCTCATTTTCCAATCAAGTATGGACGGAGCCCAGTGAAGCTCACATGAAATGGGCTTCGTGTTATTGGTCCTGCCCCCAACTTGAAGCTCTCGGCCCAATAACACTAAAAGAAAACGAAAACCAGTTTCCAAACGGATAAGACAACAAATCGGACGAAGCCAACGGAAATCGAGGGGCGCGCTGCCAATGCCATGAGCATGGAGGTTGTCCTTGCTCTCTCTCCATTTCCCCGTTTCTGTCTTCCTAACACCAACCTAAAAACCACTCTCAGCTCCTCAAACTCTCAGGTACCCTTTTCACTGCACTACAATCTACCCATCCAGAAAGACTTTTTTTTTTTAATCGAAAAAAGAAAAATCAAAGGGATTAAATTGCAATGATTTTCGCAGGTTCTGTTATGGAGATCCCCGTTAATGAACGTACAGTTAAATCACTACTACAGCAGAAAGCGTAGGGGCTGCATTAATGGTGGCGGAGCTTCTAGGCGCAGCCTTTGGCCTCAGTTTTCGAACAGCTATGATCGATGCAATCTCAAGTTGGGGAAGTTTATTAGCAGGCTCCGAGAGTTTATGAATTCTTCAGAAAAAATGAGAAAACATGTTTCTTCTACTCTTTTCACCCGGTTGGTTGTTTCAGTGTTGATGGTTTCTTTTGCGGTCAGCAATTCACCCTCTTGTGAGTTCTCAATATCTATGCCAAAAACACGTGGAGGTAGTGCTAAATCATGTTTGGAGGCTGGTTGTTTAATTTCTGTTGTTGTTTAGGGGCTCTGAGCGAAGAAAATCTTCTCTTCTTAGAGGCTTGGAGGACGATTGACCGTGCTTATGTTGACAAAACGTTCAATGGACAAAGTTGGTTTCGGTACAGAGAAAATGCTTTGCGCAATGAACCGATGAACACGCGCGAAGAGACATGTATGATCCTATTCTCTTAAAAGCATCCATTTTTTTCTATTTCGTGGTTTGCTGCATCTCACCTGGCTAGATTTAGGTTGAATTATCTGTGACTACGTGCATGTTGAAAGATAAAATTTCAGCTATTCCGTGCTTCAGAACCATTGGCAGAAAAATTAGTTGATAAATATAGTTTCTGACTGCAGGTTTGAGAAAGAAAAAATGAAAAAAGGTAAACATTGTTTATGTGAAAAATGTTGAACTAGTTTAAGTTAATTTCTCTTAAACATCTGGGGATGTTTTAAACTTCGAAATTTATTTTTAGATACTTGTTATTTTGTTCGTATTCACTATTTATTGTTACTTATCTTTGAGTTTTGCGTTGGAATTTTATAACTCTTGAAATATTTTTCTGAATTATTATTTTTTATATTATATATATATTGCACCCCAAAACGGAACACCAAGTCGCTCCGAAACTGAAATATATCGTACCAGTAAAAAAACAAAAAAAGGAACGATAGCTGGAATGGTCTTAACAACCATGCTTCCACCAGAAGGGAGTAATCAATTAATTATTTTCTTGTGTAATAGTTAACCTTAGGATAGTCTTTGAATGTGCTGCCTCTCTAAGCACTAGTGCATATTTGCTATCAGACACGGCTATCAGGAAGATGCTTGCCACACTTGATGATCCTTTCACTCGATTTCTCGAACCTGAGAAGTTCAAGAGTTTGCGGGTATGAGGCATTTTTATCATATTGATGTTATCTATTGCATTTTGGCCAAATAACTGGAAGGAAATCTATAGATGTTGGTATATGCTGTCTACTTAAGAAGGAGTTTTATGAATCTGATGATCTTGTCTGAAACCTGTCCATGTTTTCTCTGAAGGCAGTCTGGAACAAAAAGTGCTGTTACTGGTGTAGGGCTGTCAATAGGCTATCCTACAGGGTCTGATGGATCACCTGCTGGACTTGTTGTCATTTCAGCTGCTCCAGGAGGTCCTGCAAATAAGGCTGGCATTGTATCTGGGGACATTATCTTGGCAATAAATGATACAGGCACAGAAAGCATGGGCATATATGAAGCAGCAGACCGGTTGCAGTAAGCTTTTTTTTTATAAGGCACCTTTTCTTGAAAGTCGATCTATTTAGTAGGTCACGCAATTTGTCTACCATGTCACACACTGCCAGAATTCTGTTGAGATCGATATTTTATGATCCTCAAGGAACTTGTGAAATAGAGGTTTTCAAAGGATATGTTGCATCTGTGCTGGTGGTTCATCCAATAATCTGAAGGCATCTTAGAATCAGTGAGAGTATAAAGAGCCATTCTTTGTATAACGTTATACTTTGGAAGATTAGGACCTCTTCTTGTGCTTTTTATTCTTTCATAGAGTTTTCTCATATGGCTAAATTGACATCCAAGTCATGTGGTCTTTTTTGAGCAGCTTCTCTGACCCACTCAAAATCATGATAATAAGGCATGCCACATAGGCATGTACTGCATGTTTTTAGATGATGAACTGATGAGAAAAAAGTGGGTGCATTCAAATGAATGGGAAAAAATGAACAAATCATAGACCACCACTACTTTGTAGTGGGATTTGATTTCTAAACATCTCACTGTGTATGGCTATAGAGCATATTATGGAGGAAAAATATTAATGAAGCTGACTGTACTTGATTTGGAAGCAACTCTTGATTGAGTTAGATGTGTTTATTGTGCTAATGATCTTGCCAGCATTTTTTTGTTATTAATGTGGTTATGGTTGTTATTTTTTGCAGTAATTGGAAGGTAAACATTGTTTCTGTGATTCCCAAGCATTAACTACAGAATGCCTTTAATTGTTCATCAAATTTGCAATATGCCTAACCTTATATAGTGAATTGTAGGGGACCTGAAGGAAGTTCAGTAGAATTAACCATTCGCAGTGGGCAAGAAATAAAGCATCTCGCTTTAACGTAAGAGTACTGCATTGTTTATCTCTCTTTTGATGTGCTATTAAAGTTCTTGCTTAAACTTCTTGTCCAAGGGAAATTTGATTCCACTTTTATCCGAGTTTAGATTGATTCTGCTATTTCAAAGTGGCTGTTCTGAAGATCTGTGCTTCACTATGCTTTTACTGTGGGAAATTTAACCACTTTTATAGAACTTTAATAGCACCCTCATACTCTGCCATATTTTGCAAAAAACATACAACAAAAGAAAGAAACAGCCACCATTACCCTATTTCATCGCATGGCATACATATGTTTCTTACATCCTGTCAAACATATCATCAATGTTTTTGACATTTGAAACTAACTGCTGCTTTCCAGGCGAGAGAAAGTGTCTCTAAATCCAGTGAAGTCAAGACTCTGTGTAATTCCTGGTTCAGGGAAGGATTCCCCCAGGATTGGGTATATTAAACTGACAACATTTAACCAAAATGCTTCAGGTAGTTTGAGGTAGCTATTTTATTTCTGAGGAATTATTCATTTTTTCCTTTAAATAAAGAGAGAATTTGTCAGTCATAAATCAATGCACTAGAAAGTCTGCATTCTTAACCAAGCTCAACATATTTGGATTATAAACTGTCTGTAAATGGTCTGCTATTCCCCCATCTGTAATGATTTTTGGAGCTCAACATGATTTTTATAATGCTGCTTTTGCATTTAGTACGTATTCAGTATATAACATTCATGGTTGCCAAGTGTTCTTCTCTATTGCACCTTAAAAATTAGTAGTCTGTTAGAGTGAAATGTTTTTGGGAATTCCATCCATTCAGGATAGCATGTTGAGAATTCAGATATTTTGCAGGTGCAATCAGGGAAGCTATCAATACTTTGAGGAGTAATAATGTTAATGCCTTTGTGTTGGACCTTCGAGATAATAGGTGATTAGTTTTGAATGTCATATATTTTAAACTTGGTCCTACGGCTGCATTCTGAAAGCTTGAATTTGCTGCAGTGGTGGCTTGTTTCCAGAAGGGATTGAGATCGCCAAGATTTGGTAAGTTAAATTGCGATGAATGTATACATTTGAATTTGAATACATGGGTGCTGTAGCTTAAGCATTGGTAGCAGTACCTTTTAAAGGCAGGATTGGTAGGGGTTTTGGCTGCATAGTCATATGAGCATGATTTATGTTTTCTTTTATTTCAAAATGTATATTTATTGTCTATTCCTCTATACCTACTGTGAACTATGTTTATTGGTTTCCAAAAATTACAGTGACATGTCTTAATAGTCAAATCTATAAATATAGTGTCTTGGTTTTTATCCAAAAGAAAAGGATTAGGTGGATATATGGACATGTGTGTGTGTATTATATATTTTCATGCGTTTGTTTGTGGTGTGTCTTCATGTATTTATATTTAGGATTATGTCCATGATTTGTATGTTATATATCCTTCTTCACTTGATTGTTGATTGGCTTCTTTTTATCACTTGCATCACTTAAAATGATTGAGCTCTTGACTACCCAACACTGGGATACTGCTTGAAGGTGCTTCATTGTCTTTTGCAGTTAATGCAGACATAATTTGTATCTGGTATTCATTATGCTTTCTAATAAACAGTTTTTGTATCAAAATGAATTGGTACTGGTTGAGAATTTGTTTTTAATTTAGAATCAAGGTTGTTGACAGCTTAAAAAATTGCTTTTCAATTTTTTTTTCTCTCTATCTAATTCAGCATCATTTCATTTTCTAGACTCACTGTCCAAGATACCACATTTACTCACTCAGCGGATGTTAACTTCTTTTTTTCCTAATGCATTTCATGTGGGAACTGTGCTATTAAGAATACTGTTAGCCTAAATGTAAATATAAGTAAAATAGGTGGCAAGTGCTATTCAGAAGTTGCAGTGCCCTGTTTCACTTGAAGGAAGAACCTGTGCTTATTACAAACAATGAAAAAAAAAATGTAGATATACGTCTATGGCTTACAATCAACTGTGTATTTTTGGCTCTACCACATTGCTTGAAAAGAGAAAACTCTTAGGCATTGTTGCCACTTATTTTCCTTCAAACGTTTAGTGCAGCCTCCAGTGTTTACTGGGAGTGCTTGTGGTCATATTTGTTTGGAGTGTATCTTGATGTTAATACACATAGTTGATTTTAGTATATTATATATTGTCTCATATCATAATTGTATTGAATTTTGACCTACGTGTGGCTGTAATTTTTGTGCATGTGGGTGGGAGGTTGAATAGTTTGCTTTCTTTTTCTCCTCTTTTCTTCTCTCCCTGTAATTTTTTTTTGGGGGGGAGCGGGGATTTACTAAAGAGATTATTGGAACCATGAATTAACATAACAAATGTGATCACTTAATACCCTATACTTTCATCTATTTAGTCAAGACTCACTGTATACTAGTCTATTAATCTGCTGGTTTTGTTCAGGTTAGACAAAGGTGTCATTGTGTATATTTGCGATAGTCGTGGGGTTAGAGATATATATGACACGGATGGAAGTAGTGCAATTGCAACTTCAGAACCCCTTGCTGTACTGGTAAGCTTTCTTATACCGAATCCTGGGATCATCCATAACATTTGTTGATGCATCAGGGTATGTGACTTGAGCAGGTAAGTTTGTAAGAACTCTCAGTTGTCTTGAAGGCTCTTTTCAGTAAACTTGATGTCTTCTCTCTGTATGAGCTGTCACAAACTCTCTCTCTCTCTTTCAATTTCTAGTATAATTTGGTTGCAATGTAAAGCAGCTGCTTTAAATGTGATCATGCATCTGCAATTTGCCCCATTCATACTATTTGTTCTGCCACTTGTATTGAGTTTTCACAGCATCTTTGTCTCTGGTTTGAGCAAGAGCTTTACTAGAAAGGATTTTATATGTGCTTGATTTTCACATTTTCAACATCAAATCTTTAATCAGAGACCACTTACTTTGCTCTGAGTTTCTATCAGGTGAACAAGGGAACTGCGAGTGCAAGTGAAATATTAGCCGGTGCATTGAAAGACAATAAGCGTGCTGTTTTATTTGGAGAACCCACATTTGGAAAAGGGTAATTGCTTCTGCTTCTACAACATTTATGAACTATGTCATCTGTGACTAACCAGCATGTTAATTCTGTTCCACAGCAAGATTCAATCAGTTTTTCAGCTATCTGATGGTTCTGGCTTGGCGGTTACTGTTGCTCGTTATGAGACCCCTGATCACACTGATATTGACAAGGTCAGTGGCTTATTCTTTGTGCAGCACTGCTCTCTCTCTCTCTCTCCCTGTCTCCCTCCCTCCCTCCCTCCCTCTCACTCGCTCTCTCGGTAATTCTTCTTTCTTTTACTTAGGTTGGTGTGATTCCAGACCATCCACTTCCTAGATCTTTTCCGAAGGATGAGGAAGGTTTCTGCGGCTGCCTCCAAGACCCTGCATCTACTTTCTACGTGAATAGGGGCCAGCTGTTTGCGAGATAGCAGATTCTCTTGTGTTTTGACATTTTTTTGGGGGGTTAAAGACATCATAATTCCTTTTCAAGTGGAGTAGATTCATTCTTTTGTTGGTTCATTAATCTTTATTGGAGCCAGTTTAACTCGAGCAAACATTTGCTTCAGTATTTTATGAAAAGGGTTGTCAACCAGCTTCGGTCTGGTTGACCATGAAAATGACATGAGGAAGTTTGACCACCGAGAAGTTCATCTCCCTCGATTACCAAAATTTCATACGAGGAATATGTCGGTGGATATCATCCATTGGAAAACTCATTAAAAATGAAATCCCAGGTCGATACTATGTTCAGAAACAAATTGAACGAGGAACAACTATAATATACCATGAAGGGATCTTCATCACCTTGATGGTATTTCTGTAATTATTTATGATAGCTGAAGTGTTTGTCCTTGTTAATTGAACTATCATGATCATCAACTACCCAAGCCCGATACCCCCTTTACAGCTTCCTCCTCCTCCTGTTCTTCATCACCTGTTTCAGCATCATCTCGCGTGCCGCCAATTGTTTTCCTCCTCTTTCAGGCCTTGCGTTCCGACTGTCCAATGGACAGTGCTAATACCATGACAGAGGCTTTTGGACCAGTGGCAAGCAATGGAGATATGACGATAGGTGGAAATGTCCAACCACAGGATTTGGCTAGCTGCGGTGACCAAATTGCAAAACTCTTGCGACCTCTTAGACTTACATTAATGTCAAAACTATAGTAGAAATTCCAATAAAGATATTCCCCGCAAAGGTAAGATAAAATAGATAAAATATCAGTATTTTGTTAGACCTAAAGTAGCAGCAAAGAAAGCTGCGTGCCACGAAATGAAACAATCAAACTCAATGGACCGTTCTTGCAATGAGAAGTGGGATTGTTGAGAGGCAACGTGAAAAATCATCGAATTGTTAACAGTGCCACACTAAAAAGGGTAAGCTGTAAATATGAGTAAATAAAATTGTTAACAATGCTAACCTTAGTGCGTGTACAGAGACGAACAAACATTTTGGTAGCTACAAATTAAGAGGAAAAAATTACCTGAAGAACCCACAAACTGTCGAGAGCTTCCTCTATGATGCCAGGAGGCTCTTCTTCTTGGTCCGACCATCACCTCCGCTAAGTAAAAAGGAGAGTAGAAAAAATACCAGTGAGCAGCTTGAGCAGAGTCCATTCAAGCTTTGATTGGTAGTTGATTCATTATTTCATCGAGCTGAAATTTTAATAACAAGTTTGATATATATAGTTATAGTTTTCATTTTGTACGGTTAGATTGAAGATTAGAGATATTTAAATTAATTTTTATTCACAGAAACATGATTGTCGGTTTTGTTTTGTGAGGATTTTTCAACCCTTTCTCTTTAATCTTTAATATATTCCAAAAATAAATTATTCTTATGATTTAAGTTGTAATACTTAGTTTTAAATAAGAAAAACATTTGTGTATAAGTTATTAGCTGTGCTGCGATCCAATGGTTTTCTATATAAAACATTAATATGGATTGATTGCGATTTCTTGTTTAATTTTATTTGATTACTTCATTTTATTTTATTTATTTATTTGCTTAAAGATATATTGGAATAATATATTTTTTATTTTAAAAAATTATTTTTAATATTAACATATCAAAACGATCTGAAAACACCAAAAAATATTATATTAATTTAAAATCAAAAGATATTTTTAAAATATAAAAATAAATAGATTTTGAATCCTTCTCTTGCATATCACGGCCATTCCTCGTCGTTACAACCCGATATTATACATCGCTAGCGTTTATCTACATTCAATTTTTATAAAACTGACCACCGCTGCTACAATTGGTTTTAATCTTTGCTAATTATTTTTAAGAACTTAAATTTACTTTATTCCACACCCTTGACCATTAGCAAGATACTAAAAATATGGATATTTTTTAATTTTATTTTTTAATATTTATTTTGTTAAGAATTTAATTTTATAATTTTTTTTAATTTTTTTTCTATCAAGTTATATCAGTCTCGTAATCTAAATTACGGGTTAACTAAGTTTACATGATTTTTTTTTAAATTATCCTTTAATATTTTATTAATTAAAAATTAGGTTTTATGATTTGTTTTGATTTATTTTTTATCGGGTTATCCCGATCTCATAATCCGAGTCACGGGTTTAACAAGTTAACCCGGGTTGACTTGGGTCACCTTTTTTAAATTGATTTTATTTTAGTTTCATCATTCAATATTGAATTAATCGAGAATTGTGTTTCATAATTTATTTTGATATGCTTTCTAGGAGTTATCTAAGTGTCATGATCCTAGTCGCGAGTTTAGTAGATTAAAACAAGTTGATTCATGTCGTTTTCTTAGTTTGCTTTCTATGAGGTTATCCATGATAAGTCACTAGTTTGGCGAGTTAACCCAGATTGACTTTGATTGTTTTTTGTGTCCTTTTTAATTAATTTTTTTTTCAATTTTATCATTCGACATTGAGTTAATTAGGAATTGAGTTTCATAATTTATTTTGATTTGCTTTCTATGGGTTTATTCTGGTATCATGATCCAGATCGCGGGTTTGACAAGTTAATCTAAATTGACTCGTGTAATTTTTTTTTTTAATTTTTTTTTCAATTTCATCCTTCAACATTGGGTTAATTGAGAATTAAACTTTATAATTTGTTTAATTTTTTTTTATGTGGAGTTATCATAGTCTCATAATTAGGATTGTATATTTGACAGGTTAATTTAAATTAATTCAATATATCATCTCAATATTTTAAAAAAAAAATGTTATCTTGATATTTTTTAGTCAAATTATATTTTTTTCAATCGTTTAGGTTGTTTTTGGATCTAATAAGTGAATCGAATTATATCAAATGAATTTTTATATAATTTAATTTAATTTTGCTAGAAAAAATATTAGCAACGAATAAATATTTTTTTTTTGTTAAAAAATACATGATCCAATTCAGTAATAGCGATTATATTTATCTTTATTTCTTAATTATTTTCCATTTGCACTTTATAATATCTTAAAAAGTTGCACAAAATCTCTTCGACATGAGCGAGATTCGTCATTTAACCATTAACAATTCTGTTTTTTTTATATATATATTTGAAAATATAATAACTGTTATTTTTCAAAGTTTTATTTATTCTAGAACACATTAAAATAATATTTTTTTATTTTTTAAAAAATTATTTTTAATATTAACACATCAAAATGATCTGAAAATATCAAAAAAATATTAATTTAAAATAAAAAAATAAAAAAATTTTAAATTATTTTCAAAAATACTTTTAAAACACAATACCAAACACACTCTAAGTTAAATTAAACATTTTCAGGTTCGTAAAAAGTAAAATTGTTATACATATGTTTGAAAAATTATGAAAAATACATTTTTTTTCTAAAATACTTTAATTATTTTTTTAAAACAAGATAGTCAAATTATATATAAAAAATCATGATTATTTTTTAAATGAAAAATATTAATTTCTCATTCACAATTTAATTTGGTCCATTTTGGTTTGAGTTTTCCT
>Ga0307509_10011476_pt1 | contig 10719 bp, 9 predicted proteins | sample 10_EM_MG_FD_202245 | JGI IMG/M metagenome (GOLD analysis project Ga0307509, IMG submission 202245) | Populus trichocarpa ectomycorrhiza microbial communities from riparian zone in the Pacific Northwest, United States - 10_EM | ecosystem: Host-associated > Plants > Roots > Unclassified | place...
TTTTTTGTTTTTCCGACTGAAATACCGACGGAATGGGGAATCACCGACGAAGGTAAAGCCGGCGGACGTATTCCGTCGGTGATGACGTCGGTAAAAAAAACACCGATGAACTTCTAATCACAGACCGACGGATTTTGTCCGTCAGTAAAACTGTGAAATCTTGTAGTGTAATTAACCACTATCTGCATGTGACTTGTGCAAATACTATGGACTCTAACCATGACCATAAATTAATTTTTAATTAACTATAAGCACCAAGTGGTGACTTTACCCTAGGAGAAATATTATATATATATATATAGATTGATTGAAATTAGAAAATGCAAAAGGACAACCAAGGGCCAATTGGTTCCCTCAAAGGGAGAGAAATATATGTACTAGAAGTTTATGGCCTAGAAGAGCCTGATAATCCACCATCTCTGCATATTTTCATGTGAAATATTCTTGATAAAAAACGACAACAAGAGACCAATTGGTTCCTCAGAGAGAGAAGTATATGGCATAGAATAGCCTCGTAATCTACCATCTCTTTATATTTTCATGGATCAATTAGTGTCAAATGTTCCTAGAGTTGGATTCATTGTTTAACTCATCACTACAGAGCTAGAGCTGGACATAACCTAGTGTCCTAATACAATCTCTAATATTTTTTGGTTCCAATGGATTCATGACCACCAATTATAATTGAGAACTTTGATGCATCAACACACAATGACCATCAAATTTTGCCCGAAAAAACTGTCCAGGTGGCTACTTTTCAGGTGTATCTAATGCTTCATATCTCCATCAAATTTGACAACACCTGAACCAAAATGATCACGTAACATTTCTCTACAACCCTATATGGTCCGTTTAGGCTGATTGCGTTAGGAGGAGCATTGGCCTACTTTGAACCAACGGTTGGAATTCTTCTCAGCCGAACCAAGGGCCAATATTTGGCACTATTAAAGACAAGATAGGGGTGGATTTCATGGCCTGAGCATGAAGAAAACGAGTTTAAATTTTGTAAAAAAATTAGCCTTTTGCCCCCAGTTTTCTGCCATTTTTCTCTCCCTCTCTCTCTATTCGTCGTTTCAACCACCACCAGCTTGTTCACCACTAGTTCCACCATATGTAGCTACCGGCCACTAGGAGCCACCGTCGGTCCCTTTCTCACTCCTACAGACCTTTTTCTTCTTCTTTCTCCCTCTGCCACAGACGACTAGCACGGCCAGCAACGCCTCTTCAATCATCGTCCGGACCTCCTCATCACAGCGACGACCACCTTGCTAGGTTGCTTTCCTCTCATTCTACTTTCTCCCCCCGCTGCAAAATTTGTTGTTGCATGTAGAACTTCTCGTTCTGCGTGCAAAAGGCAAATTAATTAACATAGTTGTTGGGTTGGGCAAACAACCATGGAGGCCTGGGCCAAACATGTTTTGATCTAGCCCAACCCAAAAAAAGAAAAAAAGAGAGATTTGTTGGGCCGAGATCAGTCTGACCATTTTGGATCGAGGTCGGCCCAACCCAACCCTTTATTGGGTTGGGCTCGACCCAGTTATCTGGATCGGCTCATCCCATATATATATTTAATATATATTATAATACTATTATATTTTTTAAAAATAAAAAATTTCCAAAAAAATTTAAAAAAATCATTTCAAAAAATTTGTGATTTCCTCGCGTGTTTTTCTACCAATTTTGTTCAATATTGGGTTGTATTTTTACATTGTAAGATATAAATCCAGTATTAGAAAACCTGGTTTTCTCTGAAATATTTCTAAAAAAAATTCAATTTTTTTTGAAAAATCTCAAAATTTTTAAATTAACTTCCCTTTTCAAAAGATTAAAATTTTTTTTTTGTTTTCATGCGTATGACTAAATTCTAAAAAGTTTGCAATCATATTTGAATAAAAAGACAAAACAATTGCATCTTTCGCATGTTTTAAAACACAAAAATAGATATCGTAACCAGTTTATGATTATCTATTAGGATTTAACCAAAATATCGAAAACCCCTTACCAATTATTTTGTTAATTTTAATTAGAATTTAGATATAGACTTTAATATCTGATGGTGTAAAACTACACAATAGAGTACACCTTCAGGCATTAAAGATACAAAATGCAAAATAAATGCGATGCTAAAATTTAGATTTTAGAATGGTTATGATTTAACCCGAAAGGTAGATACTCTCTCATGAAGGGAGATCTACCTTGAACCGTAAATGAGATCAATGAATAGAAACTGGACTTAGAAAAACAATCAAACAACAATGTAACTTACCTAAGGTAGGGTGCACTAGGAGTGATGCGTTTTCTCCTTGCACAACCACTCTCTTACCTAGACTCTCGCAAACTATAGGTTTCTAGTAATCATAATATTAGGTGACGACTCCTGAACCAACTCATTTTCTTTCCCAATAACAATACCTCCTAAAAGGTATGAAAAGCTTGTTGTCACCCCGACATCGCGCACCCGCGACAACGTTTTATTATTATAATATAAATCTCTTTTATGATGATACAAAGGCTATCCAACTAGGGATGGAGAGCATATCTAATAACATAACAAATATAGTAATGGCAACCGAACCATGCATGCCAAATATAATTAGTTGAATGAGATAAATAAATAAATAAATAAATAACTTGTCAGATTATGCCTAGGAACAGACGGATGTACACACATAAGGGGGTTTTCTAGGGATTTTTACAAAAACGAGTACTCTCATAGGAGAACTGTTTAGAATGAATAAAAAGAGGGTATTTTCCAATATATGATATATAGTAACAAACACGACCCAACCTGCATATGATAGCTCCTGACATGCCAATTGTTCCACAAGCAACAAATAACCATGGCCAAATAGTTGGCCCCATAAAACTAATATTCCAAGTGACAACCTGTTCTTGTGCAATTATAAGCTCCTCAAGTTGTGTTGCAGTAAGGAAACCTCAATCTCGTTGCAAAGCGAATCCTTTTAGTTGATCAATAATAAAAGGGAGTAATATATATATATATATAATTTAATAATATTTAATACTTAATAATACTTAATGGTTAGGTCGGTCTACCCAACCTATCATGGGGGCAACCAAATAATGGTAAGGCGTTGTCCTTTTACGAGATTGACTATTAGCAAATCATGTACCTGTTCAAACACCCAGCTGGTTTTGCTAAGATATTACTGTTTGAGATTAAAGTGTTTTTTATTTTAAAATATATTAAAATAATATTTTTTATTTTTTAAAAATTATTTTTAACATCCACACATTAAAATAACATGAAAATATTAAAAACATATTAATATAAAGTAAAAAAATAAATATCTTTTAATATTTTTTAAAAGCGTTTTCAAAACACAATATCAAACACTACCTTTAGATTAGACCAGGTAAGTAATGGAGAGCAACCACTCACATCATTCCATCATAATAATTTATTTTTTAAAAAAACCCAACTAAGGTAATTTTATATCTTTTGTCTTATCTAATTATTTGGGAAAAGAAAAAACTAGAATCAAATGGTGGACGGTTAATCAGTTACTATCATCCTTGTAAGCACATATGATGATGTCCCAATTAACAAATATAAGATACTATCATGATTACGATGTATATTTAACAAATAAAGTGTGGAAGTTGAGCTTAGGATATATATACTGTGGGTTCCTTGTATTATAAGGATTTTAATTTGTTCTTGCATTATGATAATAATTACATGCTTAATTTGATTTTAAATGTTAAAATTGGGATTATTAGTATTGGAGGTATTATTTGCTAAAAATGCTTCATATTGTTCTTGTATTTTTGGAAGGTTGAGAATGTTTAAATTTTATGTAAAGGGTTTAATAAAATGTCGACCATATATTTGATGACATATATTTGATGAAATAAGTTGTTGTGTTTGAAATATAAGTGTGTGTGTGAGTACGTTGTTGTGTTGAATGTTTTGGAATTTTGTTAGATTTTAAGAGTGTGTTGTGTGAATTATTAGGCGTGTATAAGGGATGTAATAACAATCATGCGCATGCAAAAAACTATTACAGTAGCTCGAGCATGTAAAAAAAAGGTTGTTGAGGTATCCTTAATATATGGAAGAACAGGTTATCACAACAAACTAAAATTTGGGTTGTAATTAGGGGTGAGCAAAAAAACTGAAAAACCGATTAAACCGAGAAAACCGGAAAAAAAATAACCGAAAAAACCGAACCGAAAAAAAAAACCGATTAAAATTTTGAAAAAACAGGCCGATTCGGTTCGGTTTCAGTTTTATAAGCAAAAAACCGAAAAAACCGAACCGAACCGAAACAGAAAACAATGGGAAAAAAAACCAAGCCAAACCGAGCCAAAACGGAAAAACCGAGGCAAAACCGAGCCAAACCGAAAAAACCGAGCCAAAATCGGAAAAACAGAGCCAAACCGGTTTTAGGGCTGTTATGACTGCCCAAACATGTGAAAAATAAAGGTTGTTATGGTAGCGTTGATGTGTAGGAAAACGGGCTATTAAGGCAGCTTAAATTCATGGAAGTTTGGGCTGTTATGAGAGCCCAAATAAGAGCAATTTAGGTCTATTATGACATTCCTAACACTTGGAAAATAAGGGCTACTACGGAAACCCTAATGTGTAAGAATATGGGCTGTTGCGACAGCTCAGAAAATGCATGAATGTTGGCTGCAATGATAACCATAAATACGAGTAATTATGAACTAACTTCGTGTATGGTTGAAATGGACTAAGTTTGTACAAATATGTATGTAAAATGTGAATTTAAATACTTGGATTGAACTAATTTTCAAATGAATGAATTTATATGTTTGGCCAAACCAAAATGTTGATTTGTTATCGTTTGAATTATAGGAGGAATGTCTAGTATGGGATCTGACTTATTAGGAGCACATATAGTTGGAGCTCTAAGTAAGGGTCTCCCTTTTGCCTATTTAATTATTTTATTTGTTCTTATAATGTTAGAATACAAAAAGAAAATCTATATGTATAATGTATAATTGACATCATAAGAAATTATATCTTTGGGGCAAGAAATTGAATTCATTGAATTTGTGCCTTCTAGGAAATAAATTGAATTCATTGAAGTGCTAGTTCAAAAGAAATCATCTTACCTCGAGGAATGAACCAGTGCTGGTTCACAATTCTTATCCTTTTCCGTAGTTCCGTTGACCTGAGATTTTGTACCTCAGCAGTTCCCAAAAACATGGAACTAATTTGGCTTTTGTCACACCTTTCCTGCCAGGTTAGTGTTATGAAAATATAGCATGCATGTTTTTGTTACCCATTTTGGAAACATAGGTCCCCCTTTCCGTTGTAGACTTCTTCGAACTCCTGTTTCCATTTGTTTGCCCGGCCTGTTCTCTTGAACCGGAATACTCAAAGGATCTAGTTTTGTTCATGAAAACTGAAAATTTTAATGCAATCATCATATTTTTTTTAAGCAATTCTCATCAAGGTGTTTCAGAGGTTTTCATGATGATACTCCTTAGTGTTGGGCTTTGGTTCATTATGTACCCCTATGTGCACTTCTTGCCCCAAGTGTCGTGTGCAAATATATGTCAAGTTTAGATCTGATTTGGTTCTCTCCAACTAGGGAATTGAGGGAGTCATCTTAAGCATATTATGATTCCTTAGTCATGTATAAAAAAGTTCTTTTAAGTAAAAGATTTCAAATGCTATGAGATCATGCACTCTATGAAGAAAAAGTTCTTTACAGATTTCAAATGTGTGCACATATGCATGGTATAATACATGATTATGATAAGAATGCTTTGTATATTGGATATGGATGCAGCCTTCCCGTGAACGATTGATGGCCACCACCTTATAAGCATCTTGTCACATTGCTTGTTAGGAGTAATACCTTTTGAGTTGTAAGCTTGAATCATTTTTGCCAAGAGATAGATTTTGCATAAAAGGTGGGTCAATGTCTCTTCTCATTAATGCTTGATAAGTTCCTTATATTTTTTTGGAAATACAAAATTCACTAGTCTATTTCTTCCACCACCTCTCTAGCCAAAGGTAAGAAGGTAAAGCCGCGGTTCTCAATTTTTCCCAAAAAGGCATCGGTTTCAGCTAAACTTCAGCGATAGCGAATGATGTCCCCTCCCACATTTCACGCATTAATTCTAATAATCTGAGCATGTGCAGTTTGCTCATTTGTCTTGGTCATCCTTTCTATGAGCAACATATTGGTTTTGTTCAAAGCAGCGTTGTTGGCGTCGATTTGATCCTTGTGCTTTTCCATTGCTGCTAGCTTCTTATCAAAATACTTCACCTTTTCGCGTTCCTTGCCAAGTTTTATCCTCAAAACTTTAATTTATCTCATTCTTCTTAAACGCTAACTCTACTTCAACAGCCTCAAAACCTTTCCTCTTACTTTCTTCTTTTGCAATCCCCGTCAAACAGCTTTCCAACTCCACATATTTCTTGTTCAAATCCTCATACTTCCCAATCCTATCCATAAGTTTAAATTGAACTTGTGCAAATTTTTCTTGGTAATATTCTGCGCTACCTTGGCATTGTTAAAGTCAATTTCCAATGCTTCAAGTTCAAAGCACCTTTGCATCCAATCCAAACTCATCATTCCTAGCTCCTTCTCACTTTCTTCCCTAGCAATTTTCTCCTTACCCAACTTTAACTCAAGCTTTGTTATTCTCGTATCTCTAGACTGTATTTGCTCATCTAGAAAGGCTCTCCTTTTATCTCCTTCCAATACCATTTCTTCTAACATTGCTTTGTCTTTTTTGCTTTTGCTAAACTCTATCTGAAGTTTTTCCATTTGTCCTCTCAGTTCTTCTTCATTGTTGATCCTTTTCCTTTTAATCGGCTCTTCCATAGTTTGGGAAGATCTGACTCCTACATAAGGCATGGCTAAAGTAGATAAGTCTCTCCGTTTGGTGTATTCTTCACTTGCACTTGGATCCCTCAAACCTTCCATCTCAACCAAAACCAGATGCTTCCAATCTTGTTTGATGATCTCCAAAACTTCTTGTGCAATGAGGTCTTTAAACAACCCGTAGAATTGAGCAATTCCCATAGTCCTTGGAACAAACTGCATGCCCCCAAGTTGCCTTACCACAAGGGCGGGAGCATAACTCACGTAACTTGTAATCCCTACCAAAGGCACCCAATGTCTTTGCCTACAACTCATCAGGACATTCATTGTTGTGACCCATGGGGCTCTCCACTTGAAATCACTATTAGGAAAATTTTATAGTTTGCCGACCCAGCCTTGGTTGTCTAAAGCTCCCAATTCTTCTTCTTCCACTATCATTAGGGGTCTTTTGTTGAACCAATAAAAAATGTTGATAACAGGCTTTTTCTTTTCAATATGGCTAACCATCCAGATATACAGCAACTGTGTGCACCACCTCATTGCTCCTTTTTCGGTCCTCCTACAATGATTAAGCGTTAGGATGGTTTAAGCTAAAATAGCAGCCACCAGATTGATTTATGTGTTCTCATACTTTATATAAGTAGCATCGGCATCCAAACTTATTACACCTGTTTAGCTTGGGAACAACACAAGGCCAAATATGCCTAAGGCAATCAATCTCTCCTTTTCTGATCCTGACTTCTTTTCTAGTTCAACTTCTAGAAACTTCCATTTCAGCCCGGTAGCATTCTTCTCCAAAGACCTTTCCAAGTTAGAGATCCTAAGTAGCTTTGACAGTCTAGAGATGACCTTGTCAAATCTCAAAGGAAAATAGATCTTATACGGATAGTTTGGAAACTCAGTCAACATCACATATTCTTTCTTTCATAGTAAGACATAGGTTTATGCTCCCAAAAGAAAAACATCGGTAATCTGGATCCCAAAAGTTAACCAAAACTCGTACAGCTGGGTGTAAAACTTCTACCTTTGCAATCTCTACGAAGCGTCCATATTTCCTAAGAAATGCAATCTCATCCACATTTTAGAAGTGAGCTATTAACTTGTTCACCTCATTCATAATGCAATTCAGGTTCTTGATTGGCGATAGCTTCTTAGCATCACTTCTACGACAGTCTCTCTCATATTCCATGATGGAAAATTTAACAGTGGTGGCCATTTCGTTCACAAGTCCTGGAATTAATAATGCCTTGGGGTTTGTTTTGATGCAAAAGATATTATGGAGCATACACCCTAAGGATAGGTTCTAGTTCTTTTATGTGAGACATAGGGTAGGTTCACTACTTGATCTTTAAAGAGGGTCTCTTGTTTTCTTAGTGATCACCCTCGTAAAGGCAATATGAGGGCTCAACAGATAGTGGGATAGCACGTGCACCAATAACTATCAGTCTAAACACTCAGCAAAGAGTTGGGGTTTACATAAACTTAAACCTTGACTTAAGTCATAAGACAAGTTGCTAGTCCCCAACTTAACTTAAAGTTTAATGTGTGTGCTCTAAAAAAGATAGTAAAAATAAAGGTCATGCATGACAGGATGCAACAAGATCTTATCTATATCCAATACACCATGTATGGCAAGATGTAAAGATGCATGCTAAAGCTTTGGAACAAAGTAAACCATTCATATAAAAAACAAAAACCAACAAGACATAACATAAAGAAACAAATTACCAAGCCTAGTCCAAGGGTCCCCAGTGCAGTCGCCATCCTATTGCACCCTCGCAGCGGAGCGCGGCGTCGCAGTGACCCTTCTCGGGAGCGGGGATTCATGTCGGGTTTTTTTTTTGTGAATAAGGGAGTCGTCACCTAGTATTATGGTCACTAGGAAACCTAACTGGTCTTTCAGATATTCTTATAAGGCAAGGGACTGGTTGCGTAAAGGAAAGGTATTAGCACCCCTAGTACGCCATACCTAAGGTAAGCTGCTAGGTGTTTGGTTTGCCTTGCTATGGTGTTGGTGTTCTCTAATCAGTTTTCTTATGATATGCTTGCTATGATGAATGAGCTTGGGTTCAAAGTCTAAAAGCGAGAACCCTTGACCAATATAGATCATACCTTTAGATATGTCTACAGAGTGCTAAGAAGAACCGATGCAAATCTCTTAAAATCTATGTTTGATTTGAAATAAATTTATAACCTATGAATTAAAAGATAGCTAAGATAGAAATCTAAGGAGATTCAATGTGCTTTAAAAACTCATTTTTCCCTTAGTATTTCAAGTGTTCGCGACTCGTAAATCGCAAGGAAGAGGGATAAAAATTCAGAAATCTAAGGAAATTCAGAACGCTTTAAAAGCCTATTTTTGCCTCGGTGTTTCATACTCTCACGGCTCGTAAACCGTGGATTAAAACAAAATTTGAAATGTCCTCAATTATAATCGAGGCTTCTTTCAAGGATGTGTGATGACTTATTATTCCTAAAAAAATATTTTGGATATTAACCCTTTAGGGTTTCTTTATCCAAACATTAACAGCGAATAATAACAAGTTATTCCCAATAATATTTTGAATATTCATCTCTTTGGGATTTCTTTATCCAAACATTAACGGTAAATAATAGATGAATTCTCCCAAAAATAAGTTTTTTGTATTTTTTGGAATATTGGCCAACACCCTTTGAAGTTTTACAAACATGTTGTAAAATCCAGAATGCAAGAAAATAATTTTTTTTGTTTAAGAAATCCATGCTAACTCACATTTTTTTTTAAAACTTCGAATATTTGTTTTTTTTTAAAAAAAAATTTAAAATATGTTAGGGTATTGGTCGTATGTATGAAAACATTTTTTATATATATGTATATTTACCGCATTTGCATTAAAAACCGGGTATTCTAAATGCGAGATTAATATTTTTTACAATATATATAAAAAATAGACCATAAAATAAATCTGCCAAAAAATCATAAATCTCTCTCTCTGTTTTTTTTATATTATTTTTTTTGGGCTGGGTCCAGCTCGACCCATGTGGCTGGGCTGGACCCACCCAGCCTAGCCGGGTGACTCGCCGAGACCAGTAACCCGGCTGGGCAAACAAATGCATCCTTAGTTACTGTTCAAGTGAATTATAATTCACTTGAACAGTAACAAAAGCATGCACAGTAACCGTGTAATTAAATTTGCAAAAGTGGAAAGAGTGCAGGACGCTTACCTGATTGCTGAAGGGCGAAGATGATGATGCTGCAGTTTCTTGCGCACGACCGGTTATCACTAATTCTGTCTCTTCTTGCCGATGCTCTCTCTAGAGACGGCGAAGACGATGATGAAGGTGTGATGTGCTGGCGGAATGGATGTTCTTCCCTCTGTGTTTTCTTGCTCTTTCTCTGTATTCCTGTGGGCTGCTGCTTCGGCTAATACTTGCTCCCGATGGTTGAGGGGCTGTGAGTTAGTGATGGCTGTCGGGGCTGGAAATGACTCCACGGTTGTAGCGGGTGCAAGACGACTGGGCTGTTGAGAAGCGCCAGTGAAGAAATTGTTGTGCTGGCGAAGAACACCGTTGGTTTACTGGTGAGGACGCCGCTAGTGCAGAAAGAGGAGGTGTTGTTATTGCTTTCCAGAGCTCACCGTGCCTATGGAAGAAAAAGTTGCACCGCTGGAGGAGAAGAAACTGGAGACGGAAACGAAGGGACGAAGGCGATGGCGAAGGAGTGCTGGTTGGTCTTGTAGGGAATTCCGACCGGTGATGTTCTGATATTTGCGCATAGGAGGCTAAAGCACACTGACACAATATTTTACGTGGTTCGGCAAAACCGCCTACATCCACGGGAGAGAGTCATTGTATTAGAGATAGAGAAAGGTTTACAAAACAATACATGGAGGAGGATCACTCAACTCCC
>Ga0307509_10011477_pt1 | contig 10718 bp, 9 predicted proteins | sample 10_EM_MG_FD_202245 | JGI IMG/M metagenome (GOLD analysis project Ga0307509, IMG submission 202245) | Populus trichocarpa ectomycorrhiza microbial communities from riparian zone in the Pacific Northwest, United States - 10_EM | ecosystem: Host-associated > Plants > Roots > Unclassified | place...
ATAGCAATACGGTAGCATAGCCTATCTGACTCAGAGACAGTGGCGGAGCTGAAATCAAATCAAATAAACCAAATATAAATCAACTAAACATAGGAGATCCTGCACTGCCCGCTCCTGTGTACCGTTTACCGGAACATGTACACATGTTACAGTCCCAGAACCAAAGGAGGCAAGCTAGATGCTCTGAGTAGGCGCCCGGAGTACCGCCTTCAGGAGGGAGCTACGCATCACGAACAACAAATTCTGCAACCTAAGCACTTCGGAAAATTCCAAATTGCCGTTGTATGGGGTTCAAAGGCGGAACAGCTCGAACAGGGATTGCCTCAAATGGAAAAGGACATGGGGATTCGGGTACAAAGACTCTCAGAAGACAGAAGAATCCCGACAAAAGGGTCAAAACTAGCGGCAGGACACGACCTCTACAGTAGCGAAGAGATTCACATCCCGGCAAATAACCCCGCGCTTGTTAAAATTGGCTTAGCCATCGCAGTACCAGAAGGAACCAATGGTCGCATAGCACCTAGAAGGGGTTTGGCAACCAAAGCAGTCTCGGTAGACACAGGGGTTATCGACGCCGATTATAGAGAAGAAGTCAAGGTCCTACTCGTTAACTACAATAGCATAAACTATGAAGTAAGGAACGGTGACTGGATAGTTCAGCTGATTGTGGAAGGGTTGGATGATCAAGATTGGATAGAGGTAGAAGGATTAGAGGGTGCGGAAAGAGCGGAGAAAGGTTTTGGAACTAGCGGGCTAGGAACGGAGTCGAAAGATGTCCAACCAACGATATGCTTCTTTCAAGCAGATGGCAACCATCAGTTCTACGATCCTTTTGATATAAATCAACACCCTATGTTACGACAGGGTCAAGTCCTCCTATCGAACCCAATTATTGCTAAAGCCAGCTTAAAGAAATCTGAAGAAGATATTCTATAATCAGTTAAAGAAGCGGGAAGGGAGGATGAGAACTGGATGCGGAGAAAGGAAGAGTTGGAAACCTTGACAAGGGAAGAAAAGGAACTGCCTAAGCAATGGTCGATATCCGAAGGCCTACTCTACTACAAAGATCCACTATTCATTCCCGATAACGAAGATCTGCAAACCCTTAACGCTAAAAGTTGTCACGATTCCAAAATAGCAGGTTATTTTGGACAAGAAAAAACCCTGGAAATGATCACAGGAGATTTCTATTGGAAAAAGATAACCGATTGGGTAAACGACTATGTCCGATCCTGTACCACATGCCAACAAGCGAAAGCCCCAAGACATGCTCACTTTGGGTTACTTAGTCACCTACATGTGCCTTATGCAGCTTGGGACTCTACATTGGTAGACTTCATCACGCAGCTACCAAACTCGGCAGGGTATAGTCAGATTCTGGTTGTAGTAGACCGATTGACAAAAATGGCCCACTTCATCGGATTACAAGAAAAGACAACCGCTAAAGACGTGGCAGAAGCATTTCTTAAGGAAGGATGGAAACTTCACTGGCTACCATCGGAAATCATCTCGGATATGGATGCCAAGTTTGCGGGAGAATTTTGGGAATCCTTGTGTAAAAGACTTGGGATTAAGAGAAAAATGTCGACAGCTTACCATCCGCAAACTGACGGACAAACGGAAAGAATCAATCAAGTGTTGGGAGGGAAACTTCGAATATTTGTCAACTATCATCAGGACGAGGGGTAGCACCTCTTACCCCTAGCTGAGTACACCTACAACAACTCGGTTACAACCGCACATGACATGACCTCATTCTTCGCAAACTACAGATATCATCCACAAACAGAATGGCTAAAAGAACAAGAAGCACAAAATTCAGGAGCCAACCTTTATGCCCACTGGATGCAAACGATACATCAACAAGCGAGACGATCAATGGAAAGGACAAGGGAAGGTATTGGATGATATAACGATTGAAAAGCTAAGCAACAACCAGACTTTAAAGTTGGTGACTTGGTAATACTCAATGCTAAAAATATCCGAAGGAAACCCCCCTCTAAGATGTTAGCTCCAAAACTTGATGGCCCCTTCAAAATCCTAGAACAAAGAGGAGAACTGGCCTACAAGTTAGAAATATCGGATCGATGGAAAATACACCCGGTATTTCATATGCGGCTTCTCGAGCCCTACCGAACATCTACTCGACCTACGCGAGCACAACCACCGATGACCCCAGACGAGATCGATGGAGATCTTGAATGGGAGGTGGAAAAAATAGCAAAGAGTGAAATAATCTCTTATAAACAAAGAGTTCGCGGAAGTACCAGAATATTGGAAGAACTGCGGTACTTGGTAAAATGGAAAGGGTGTTCGGAGGATGAAAACACGTGGGAACCACCTGAGCATTTAGAACATGCCAAGGAATTGGTTGAAGAATTTCGTAGGGAAAATCCAGATATGCCAAATTTGGACTAAGTAGTATTACAAGGAAAGATTTTCCTGCCGTGGCCAAGTAAACGCGGGAGGTTTTTTACCCTACCAAGTAGAGTACTAAAAGGAATTTATATTTATTGCTACATATGTATTATAAGGAGTTTGAGGTCAAACCCCTTTGGTGGGAGGTAATATTATCCTAGCGGAAATAGCTTGCATAATTATGCGCGAGGTATATGCCACCATGGGGGAGAGCATATATCCGAACCCAAGCTTCCTGAGTAGGGACTTCCAGGCGGCATCTGGGAGACTACTCAGAAACCACAAAGAGTTCAGGTTTCAAGATATGGCTAACTGATTGGAACGATGATTAGAGAATCAGTTCTCTACTCTTACTAATGCATACGCATCATGCATTGATAGATGAATATCGGACTTGATCACTCCATACTCATGATACTATTGGTATGAAGGCATTTACACTGTATATTCCATTATAGTGTATCAGGACGAAGAGATCGAAGACTGACTAATGGTGGAGTGGGGACACCCTCTGAAGAAATAGCAGTCGGGAGATTCTCAGAGTCAAGCTGGGCAAGATTCAGGGTCAAACAATGTTCGCACTTTGTTCTGACGAACTGAATTTCTAGAAAGATACTTCTTTACTAGAGAAGTCAAAGTAGATTGAACATTAGTATAAATAGTAGGGGTCTCTCCGATGGTTGAGAACATCATCAAGCAACGGAAAAGAGACCTTAACAATATTATAAGTTATTACGATATTCTTCGGTTACTTTATCGAACAATTCTTGTTGAGTCTTGCTGACTTAGAATCCGTTGTCCGAATATCCTCGGCCTAGTTAGCCCGGAATCCTACCCTGTTAGCTACCCCGTAACAGCATCCCAATATCATTTATTACAACTATGCTACTTATTCTCAATCTCGTAACTATATGCATCACTGCTGACACCTTTCTCCTGCTCTATATCCCACAGCTCGCTATCCCCAGCGGCCTCCTCTCGCGGCTCAAGATCAGTATGGCTGAGTGTGAGGTATGACAATGTAGTAGGAGTCACTGTATTCTACAAAGGTAGCCCCACGGCCACCTGCTGTGAGCTGTGCGGCGTTTGCAGATCGCAATCGAGAAAGGTGAGAAGCGGGGTGGCCAATGCCTGGCCGAAATCAGAAGACGCCACAGTTTCCTGGGAATGGTTTCGCTTATGCTGGGTGCCCGCCAGGGTCGCAATACGCAGGTGGCTGGAAGTTTGACTGTGAATCTGGGGAGTCCTACGTGGGGAGCCCACTCCACCGCTGACTCTGAATCCGTGGAGTCTCACATGGGGGGGGCAGAGTTGACGGCTGACTCTCAACCTGGTCGCCGACTGCAGCCCAGTCGTCAGTAAACCCTTCACAGCCATCTTTCCGTATCTTATAGTCCTTCTAAATCTTGGCTTTGATAGTCTGGCGAATGTTCTTAAGAATGACAGTCTGTACCCAGTCTGGGCAAGAGGCTCAGGTCTGGCGCTGGTGTCCAAAAAGGTCTTCGAAGCTCAACGTCATGTCATTATCCTAGCCGGACCGAGAGGATGCCGGGCTCAGGGTCACACTCACCTCCTACTGCCTATCGTCTGAAGTCGCATGTTTCAAGATAGACTCCTGTTTGCCATACTCGCAGAGTACGGCAGAGTATCGCACAGGTTATGCAAATCATGGTGCCATTGATCCAACCAAGAAAATCCGGTTCGGAAATGTCAACCATTTGCTTGCCCTTCAAGTACTCTCCACATATTCCCTCGGGGATCTACTGTGCGAGGAATTGATTGGTTACTTGCAGTGTCAAGTTCATACGAAATAGTTGTGGCAGGGCTATCACAAAGCGCATACTTACCTCATCCCTTCTCTGGCAGCACATAAATCTATCCCTCTCAAGGAGGTAGTCCACACTACGCCCAATTGGCATTGGGTCTCCGGGCAGATAGTACAATCTTCTAATGTGGTCCTTTACGTCAAAAACAAACTGAGATCTTACTGCAGAGTGTCTCGCACCTATCTGTCACATTTAGTACGCACCCCAGGCAGTGTGCCTGATGTTTGAGTATCAGCGTCCATTTACTGTTTTCATGCCTGCGTCCGATGCTTCAATATTTCCTCTGTCGGATCTGTCATCGGGAGCCTGCAGCCCAGAACGGTGGACCTCGGACATTAAAGTAGCAGGCTCTGGTAGTAGATTAACAAACAGGGTGTACTGGAGAATCAGAGTCTTTGCCCGCGTTATTACAACAGCCTCGGCTCCTGTGCCTATATTTTGCCCTGAGTTAGTACCCGGCCAGATGTCCTGGTGTTGTGGCATTCTCAGGTCGCCGGGAGGACTCGAGCCTCTGACTCCATATGTTGTGACACTGGGGGTGGCTAGCGGCGATGAATACGGTGGTACACTGGAAGATGTAAACGTTGGTGGAGTGTAAGCACTACCTTAGATTATACGTCATGGAGCAGCTAGGGTGCGCCTCACTGCCACTGCCCCATCCGATCAAGATGTGGTCGAAACTAGCACAGTTGAAACCGGCGTGTTTAGTTGTCGTCTCTCTGGAGTTCATGAGCGGCGACGAGTCCCTGGTGCTGTGGCCTCATCTTGAATGTCATTGTCTTCTGCGTCTGGTTCTCTCCAATTGACTTAGATCAGAGACGTGCGAGTTCTGGTACTCATCGCTGCTATTATCGCTCAGATGAACTACCTCTATATGTTGTTGTGCGTCAGGTTCCCCCCCGGGCTGTGTATACGCTGTGGTCTGTAATGTAGTCCTTCTTGTGCGCTTCGCAGGTCGTGATACAAGACGTCTTGTGATTTGTGGTGGGGAATAACTCCACCTGGACCTGACGACTGTGCCCCGTGGGTGCTGGCCGATTCGGCCAACAATGTTCGTCTACTATTGGAGCTGCCTGATTCAGACTGCCCTGTTCCTGATGTGGATACCGTATCGGCGGGTACGGCATCGGGTCTACACTGGTACAGATTGCCTACTTGAAGCGCAGGCTGGCTGAGTGACTTGCCTTGAGGTTGTCTAGACATTGTGGAATATGGTACTGGACGATGGGCCAAGGTTTTTTCGGACAGGATAGGAATTAGGACGCAGAAAACTGTAATGTATCCTCCATGTTGTGAAGATTAGGAGTTTGTGTTTGTTGTTTAATAGAACCCATCAGGTCTTATACACTATGTCTGGTGGGGGGGAATGACATACTATCACGTGGTATTGAGACCATCTTTTGGCCTGCGAAAAGGGGTTTTCTACTAGTTCAACATTATGTTTGTACTCTGGACAAGCTCAGTTATGATGTTGGCCTGGACTCTGGTATGAAAAGGTTCAACAGAATACAAGGCGTTGCCAATGTAGAAGGCATCGCTAATGTTGCTGAAGCCTAAGACAAAACTAGCCTCAAGGAGTATCCCTTAGCGACATTAATTCTAGCAAGACATCCGCAATGCCTAACCACGATTGGATATATCGCACCTCTTCTCCGGACGTCGAATCAACACCACTAAATCTCTAGATCTCAGTTTTCACCTGATGCACCTCTTAGTTTGGTTGGCTGACGCCAGCCTAGTTATGGACTGAGAATCTGAGGCATGCCCAATCAGGAAAAAGGTATCAGAGATCAGCATAAGGGGACGTAAGGATGAAAGAGGCTGAAGCAAGGGTGCACAATGGTATCATTACTCGAGTCCTAACACATACGAGTACTAGCTAGAATTCCCAAACACAAATTCAGGACTCTAAAAGGAAAACTAGATCTAGTATACAGTAAGGTATTTGGGTATTTGGGGTGAAAATGAAAAAAGAATTAAACTCAAAACTAGGAAATCTCCAATAATTGTCCGTGTGGGCGATGTCTTCCAGAACGGGGTATGCCAGGTAAAGATGGGTGTTGTCTGGGGTGCGCTCAGAACTCTGTATTTAAGATCGGCGTGCCGGGGGTGTTACAGATGCTAGTGGCTGTGTGGGGGCCAGATTCGTGGTAAATGCCGGCAGTTGAGACGTGGCAGAGTGAAGGTCTATTGTTCTCTCAGGCGTCGTGGGATCGCGGTTGGTGACCGGAGAAGCCAGAGGTGAGACTGGGCGTTTATCGCGAAAGATAAGTCAGGGAGGTGGTGTGTCTTCGGCGCCATGGTTCCCTTGAGGCCTCAAAGGTCCGATCCCACGATTCCTTAGGAAATTTGTTGCCCAGTGGTTCTCCTACCGAACTTTGCTGAGTTTTTGCAGCCTCTCTGACTCGGAAGGCTCAGACGTACCATAGGCTAACCCTGACGCTGGTGGAAATCGATTAGAGCTCACCAGCTCCTCCATTTGCTATGGAATATTCCCACGCCCCTTGTGCGGCCTGGGACTCCCAGTGACTGGTTCTCCATCAACAATTTGCTCTCTTATTTTGATCTGAGTCCATGTTCAGTGTAGACACTTGCGTCTTTGTCATCCAAGACTATAACGCCAGCAGCAGGAGGGGCCGGAGTTGCCCCCTTCTGCTCGGGCTGTAGACATTTATTCTCGTCAATCCAGTCCTCCTTCTCCATGATTTCCCACGCCACATCTTCCGTACCGGCCCATTCATCCCAGACGTTGCCATCGAAAAAGGTGTACCTACCATTTGGAGGCACAGGTGTCTCGTCCAGGTCATCGCCATCTTCTGGCCATGCCTCAAGCAGCATCAGGTCCAGGGGATCGTGGCCATTGTTAGCCAGAAGCCACGCACGAATGATGTTATCTCTACTCAAGAATATGAGCTGGCGCAGGGGGAGAGGATCTTCGGGGTCCTGACGTAGTTTGGTAGCACCCTCACCTGTCACATGGATAAGATACTGGCAGAGGTTGATTTCCGCTTTGACGACTTGCCATCTTACCCCCAAGAGCAGATAGATTCCTGTAACATGTGTACATGTTCCGGTAACGGTACACAGGAGCTGGCAGTGTAGGATCTCCGATGTTTAGTTGATTTATATTTGGTTTATTTGATTTGATTTCAGCTCCGCCACTGTCTCTGAGTCAGATAGGCTATGCTATCGTATTGCTATGTTTAGTTTGCTTTGCTGGAAGTTTATATGTAGGATTCCGGATATGGAATGGTCATGTAGCACTGGTGGAGGCTGAGCTTTGTTTCTTTCTTTAGTCTTGCAGGATTACAGGATTCCGGTATGTGCGCAGCTACTGGTAATGATCGTGATTGCAGGAAGGCTATCGCTCTCGGGTTTTTGTATTTAAACCAGTCTCCTCACTAGCAGGAGACAGCAGACTTCGACAGACCTTCAGTCTAACAATACACTTGGTTGAACGGCAATCTCTGAGTTCTATTTGTCCTTCAACTATAATATCTTACCTCCGGTCCCTTGAAGCCTCCCTTAGCACCAGCGCTAGCAGGTCTATCGCCGGTCCTATTCTATTTTCATTAGACAGGAATAAACCTGTTACATTTTTTTGCCTACAGCAGGTGAAACCCCTTTGTTCTCAGGATTGGGAACCGCCTGGTAGGATTGATCACCCTGCCAGTATCTTGATAACTAGTTAGAAGCAGGAGCGGCAGGGAAAGGAACTCCTGGCTCAGGTGCTACATTCACAATAGCAGAACGCAGGAGCAGAAGCGTTACCAGGTCCGGTAGGGCCTACAATCGTCCATCAGCAGAACCCACAAACGATACTCCAGAACCAACCACACAGGAACCAACCCCTGGGCCCACGCCAGGCTCAGCAGATACACCAGCAAGAACCAGTCACCTCCTTCCAGGAGATCTAGATACAGACTCAGACGAAGACGACGACCTCACGAGAAACTCAGTCAAAGAGAAGCCCGGCGGCTTGAGGAAAGAGCTGCCGCAAGAGCAGCAGCACAGCAAACTTGGGAACTGAACGCCCACCAGAATGCCCCACTACAAGCAGGTGGCGAGCACCCAGCATTCTAGGAGTCTTTGGAAGTCAGAGACCAACTAGAGTGCCCTCACGAGAGCATAGAGAGCAACAACTACCGGGTACATTCATCCCAGATACACCAGAAAGACCCTCGAGATCCACGAGCGCCAGAGAGCACCCTGAATGACCAGACCCACCACCTCCAGCCCCAGACCCACATACAGGCACCATGGCAGACCCAGGTCCGGCCAGGTTGCCCCCCCCTAAGTTCCCCAAACCGCACATCTGTAGTGGTGAAGGAGAAGATCTGAAACCAGACAAACTCAAGCGATGGCTTAGAACAGTCAAAAAGCATCTCGCAAGATCCGGACTGAACAATGACTCCCCTGGAGTCACAGACTACTATGGCGCCTACACAGATGGCAAAGCCAACAACGCATATCAGACACTAGACAGCGAAGTGGAGGACCTAACTCCAGCGGAGTTAACCCAACGCCTTCAGCAGCTATTCCAAGCCTCTACAAACACCGATGACACCTACCACAAGTGGCAGAATATCTGCCAGACAGCAGGTGGGCAGCCAGCACGTATAACGAAGATAGCTGGAGAGCTAGCTGACCTCAAAGGATCCCTTCCAGCAGGATCTATCACAGACTATGCACAAAAGCAACGATTTCTCGATGCTATGGAGTCTAGACTACGCCGCAATGTTGAGCCCCAGCTCAGGCCAGAAGATACCTGGGACCTGATAGTGGCTGTAGCAGAACGCTATGATGCTACCATGTATAGAACTGGTGGCTACAAAGGCAGCGATAGAAGCCAGGCTTCTAGCAGCAATACCCATACACCAAAGAAAGATAGTACCTACCGAAAGGCCTCTACCACACCAACGCCAAGGAGTACAGGCCCCGGCCAAGAAGAGGACCTATACCAAGTCGAACAAGCCCAGTAAGGCTGAAATGGACCGCCGCAAGGCAGAAGGAGCCTGTTTCTACTGTGGCGAAAGCGGAAACATGGCAAATCAATGCCCAAAGAAAGAAGTTAAGACCAACCATGTTTGCCTCTCTGAGGAAAGCCCAGACAGCAGCCAAGGTGAATATGAGCCCGATACAGACAGCACAGAGGAGCTAGATGGCAGTGGCTCTGTCGGGACCTACAAGACTACTGTGGGCACGCCTAAGGATAGGCCATTCCAAGCACTTGAATTCACCATCAACATCAATGGCAAGCCCGCCAGAGCCCTCGCAGATACAGGTACTATTGGGGGTACCCTGATATCCAACAAATTCGTTACAACACATAACATCCCCTACACAGCTAGGAAGAATCCCGTCACGCTGAAAATGGCAGTTAAAGGATCGCGATCAACTAGCAACTTCTCTGTTGAGGTTATGATTCAGCTAGGCAAGATGAGAGTCGACAAGGTTCCTATGCAAGTCACGCCAGTATCAGACTATGATATCCTTATCAGTATGGACGATTTCATAAGGCTAGGAGCGGTCATCGATTGCCAAAAGAACAGCATTTACTTCTCCAAGTACAAGGTCAGAGTTACCTGTGACAGAAAATCTAGAGAGTCTAGATCAGCCATGACGAAGCCAAAGGAAGTACCAGACTTCCTGGCGATGTTCGCCAAGGTATTTGTGAAAGAAGTACCTGAGGAACTGCCCCCAGTACGCAAGATAATGCACAGGATGAGCCTCATAGACCCGACGAAGCTTTTAAAGACACCCACCTTCAAAGTGCCACAAGCCTTGATGCCCCAATACAAGGCATGGATCAATAAGCAGATGAACGCCGGTATCCTCCATAGGACCAGTGTGCCCGGAGAAGCCAGCATGTTTGTGGAAGCGAAAAGCGATGGCTGAATCCGACCCCTGGTAGACCTCTGCTTCAGGAATGATAACACCCAGGCCGATCACACACAGATCCCAGAACAAAATACTATATTAAATGCGCTAGCCAAAGGACGGTTCCGCAGCAAGATAGATCTCAGTGACGCCTATTTCCAGACCAGAGTACATCCAGATAATGTGAAGTACAACACTATCAAGACACCCTTTGGCGACTTTACCAGCCAGGTCATGATGCAAGGAGACATGAATGCTCGCGGAGCTTTGTGAGGACTATGGAGGACTTATTCCATGATGAATTAGGCAAGATAATATGGGTCTACATTGATGATATTTTGGTCTTCAGTGACTCCTTTGAAGAGCATGTCAAGGACGTTACGAACACCTGCAGTAAGCTCCAGAACGCCGGCTATTATGCCAACCCAAAGAAAAGTGTTTTCTTTGCCACCAAGCTCGATATCCTAGGTGTCACAAATCGTGACTAAGCAAGGCAGATTTCACATGACTCATACTTATGAGTCATAAGGTATGTTGGATTTTACACTATGACGTTACTTGACTCATAGTTCTCACATGACTATGCACTTGCGA
>Ga0307509_10011478_pt1 | contig 10718 bp, 20 predicted proteins | sample 10_EM_MG_FD_202245 | JGI IMG/M metagenome (GOLD analysis project Ga0307509, IMG submission 202245) | Populus trichocarpa ectomycorrhiza microbial communities from riparian zone in the Pacific Northwest, United States - 10_EM | ecosystem: Host-associated > Plants > Roots > Unclassified | place...
AAGAACACGCTTACCAGCTTTGCCAACTTCTTCCCATCAAATGACACAGCGCCGGCAAGGCTCGCTCTCACTCAATTGAATGGATACGATCAGTCGCACAGAATACTGTCGATGCGCTCGTCAAAGTTGGGGGCTATTACTATCACGGCGTTGCCGTACTCAACCAGCCTGAAAATGTTCGCTGGGAAAAGGCCGCTGGGTATTATGATACTATCGGTCGGCGGCCGATACACAATACAGTGCACTGGCGATGTGGAACTTGGGATGGATGTGTGAACACGAGTACGGTGCGCCACAGGTTTGTGTGGTTCCCTACCTACAACTTGAAGTTCCCAGAGGCTGAACATGGCACAGGATTTCCATCTGGCGAAGCGACATTACGATTTTGCCCTGGAGACAACCATGGAGGCATGCCTCCCTGTAACCCTGTCCCTCTTTCGGCTACGCGCGCGCAGCTTCAGTTTATGACATACCTTGACGGGAGAGGAGGTGGCCTCAGCGTTTAGTCAAGCAATGCTGCTGATTCTGGTAAGTCATACGCATTAGAATTTTAGATCAAGCGATACTTGTGGTTCATTTGATCCTGACCAGACCGCGGAGCGGAGAGAATCGGGGCGAAGGCCCAGCCACCACTGGCAGTCCGACGCCCGAGACAGACGAGGTTCTCCATGTTGAGGATGAGGGGCCATGGTACATGGGCAAGGGACGAGAAGAGTTCAACCGACGTATGCGTGACGCTGCAGCTCCCGGCGACGATAAAGACCTCGTACAGCCTGAGGTATGTACAACGTGTCTAACATTCCACCCCTGGACTACCCACCTTAAAATCCCGTGACAGTGATATTGGCCCTGAAGACATGTTCGACGCTGCCCTGCGCGGCGGGCACCGCGAAGAGGAAGATGCGGACGATTTCGTCGAGACGATGGCGCTCGTTTTGCTCTGCCTCATCGTGTCATTGATGTTGTACATCTGCGGGAGATGGGTCGAGCGGCTGCGCCGGGAAGAAGCAGCAGCAGAGGCGACAATTGGAGCAAGGCGAGGAACGGGACGACGATGGATGGATTGTTTCCGCCTCCTGGAGATCCAGCGAGGGACGACTGGGCTGTACCACGGTGGTCGTTATGACACGCGCTTTGTATCAGGATTTCGTTTTGTATACTGATAGAGGCTTTTAACCATCTTTTACGAGAGCACCCCATCATGTGTTCAAGTTTATTTTTCCTAGGTACTTCCCTCAGTGGCGAGCAGAATGGCCACCCTCGGTAGCAGTAACCGCCAGAGAATGGAATTCAGCTATCTCCGCATCGCCATCGTCGGACACCAGAGTTCATATTACAATGGGTTCTTCTGGGTCCAATGCTCCTCTAGCTGAATTGATGTTGACGACCGTTACGTCGGCCAACTTTGTCCGGGTGAAACGAGCTACCTGGGGCTCTTGTTGTATATCACTCCTTCCTATGGCGGGCACTGATATAAGTCTTTAATGTTCAATGTGAATGGATCTGCGTACAGTATGGGCAGTCTTTGGCTGTCCGAGTCATCTTTGACACCATGATCACGCAAAAACAAAGTGTTTTGCGCCATGACACCGTGACCGCGGGGCGGGAAGTTCTCAACTTCTCGTTCACGCCACCACAGATATGTTCCCCACCAGCCCTAGCATTGAACACCGTCAAGAAATCTAGTTCGTACGACTACATCGTCAACGAAATGCCCAAAACAATTGTCATGGAACTCGTGTTTAATTCTCCGCACCCCTCTCCAAGTCCAAATCGCGTCCAAGTCCAGTAGGTTCCTCGTACACCATTCCATCCAAAGTGATGATCGAGGGGGTATTCTGAGTAGTTTGTTGCGTCTCATAAGTATTGTGGATGGCTACCTCCACGGGCTCCAATATAGGAGGGGGGGCAGGAGCTCGCTTGGTCTTCGACGGTACGAAACCACTTGGACGTGGGTAACACCGACCATTGTGAGCACAGTATAGGTAAAAAAGTGGTGAAATCATATCTTACATTTCCGTAGACCTTGAGGAAAAGTCCGTCAAGGAGCGATGGATTCGAGTCGCAGCGATTGACAGTGTTATCATCGCGGGAATCTGGAACATCTGTGTATTGAAAGGAGTGTCCGATCAGTAGTCCCTTTCTTTGGCGGGTTACACAACAAGCGTACGTAGTCGAATGGAGCTATTGTATCAAGCGGAATTAGATGAGATCAGCGTTATTCATTGACAGATTGGGCGGAGAGTTACACGGACCGTTCAAGTCCAAACCGATGAACACCTGTGATGATAAGTCACGACGAGAAACGGGGAAGGATAGATGGGGTCTGGCTACGCTTACTACTGGTGGGACCTCAGCAATGGTGGCAAGGAAGAGCCAAATGAGGCCCTTGCAAACCAGCGCATGTCAAGTATCGCGACTTGCGAGAAGCGCGGACAACCCACCTGTCTCCACATCAGACGTCCCAGACCGTAAACGTCGGGTTCATTAAAGCCCAGCCGTAGCAAGCCAATGAGCATGATGAGAAGTAAGGCGATGTCCGTGGTGAGTGTTATGATCATATTGAGTTCCGTGCTGTGGATATTTGTTACCATACAGGGACCCGACCCAGGAATCCACGAAGCACGGATCTGGAAATGAAATGAGATGAGTTTTGAAGGTCCATGCATGATAGTTCAAGTCGAATGAATATCCACCCGCGCGACACCTAATACCATCGAACGTTTTGAGTGATTCCAAATTGTACACAAGAGACGGGATGAGAGGGCTTACTTTGAATCATGAACCCAACATTGGCCGCCCATACGCCAGCCGCGATCACTATCACGGACTTCTTCCTGTTCCATATGGCGATGCTAGCGGTACACATGAGCAAATGACGGTCGCATCGCCAAATTGCAGAGGACCTACATGCGGAGCACAATCAAGAGCGAGGCGGTAGCAATGGTCAAGTACCCAAGGAGCTGAAATCGAAAGATGACAAAAAAGGTGCCGACAGACGTTCATTCTTCCGACCGAGAGCAACGGGGGAGAGGCGCGGCGCACTCACGAACTGGAAGACAAACAGGGTCTAAAAACGTGGCTTGTCAGAACGCAGGTGCATATAGGATAGACAATGGACCAAACGTACACCACAATTGTGTCGGGATTCAATAGCAAAGCCCACCAGGCAAAGAATCACGACCATGAGAGTAGACATGCGCGTAACTGAGTAGATCTACGGAAGGGAGCGGATAAGGCAAGACTTCTTGGTCGGGCGACCAAACCCGAAAGGAAATGCGCATCATGACAGACCCATATCGTCCAACGGTAGGGCCGACTCCCTCGGATGGCATTCCACTCGTAGTCAAGAGTGGTGACGAACTCCCAGCTGGAAAGAGGAGTTAGAGTTATTATTGTTGGACACATTTCGAGCGGGCCCCCCCGGTGATCATGCAGACTCACAAGTAGAGGCCAGCCAGGGCATGCCAGAGCTTCGTGACTGCTACTGTTCGAAGGACGAATTCAATGGCCTTCTCGTGCTTGTTCGAAGCAGCGTCACGGTACTCACGGAAATCCTCCTCCATTACAATGGGATTTTTGAAGTCGACCATGCTGACGAGCAATTAATGGAATAGAGAAGGACGGTGGGATTCGAACAATGACGCTCCTCAGAAAGTGGACACTGCACGAATATATATATACTTTGAGCTGGACGATACGTCGCTGATGCGCAGGTTAACCTGGGCAAGCACCGCTACAGTAGGTCCATCGGAAATCTGTGAGTTTGATCGCGCACTGGATCAGAGCGACTCGGAGGGGGCCTGAAGCCGGCCATTTCGTACTTCGAAGTTGCAATGAGACGTTTCGAGGCATTCTACTATTTGCGAGGATCCAAGTGGCCCAGATCAACTTGAAGATCGTGCCTGCTTCTTTGAAACTGGGCGCGTGCTCCATTATGGCGTTGCCACGGCTGGTTCAAGGTCGTCTCTGAACGGGGGTCCTGGGGCGAAGATCTCATTCAAGAGAGAGAGGAAGCTTGGCAGACGGGTACTCCAAGCGGGAAGCAGCCGGTCGTGTTGAAATGGTGGATTGCCCGGGTCGCTGACTCGCGGCGCTGAGCACGCGATTGAGACCAGTCAAAACAATTTGGCACTCATTCTCGACCAAGGTGGGTTAGATTGCGCCACTTGCGCGCGGCGCTTACGGTCCGTACCGGAAGGGTTGCAACCCGCCAGTTGCTTACTGTATGTCGGATTCGTATTCGACAAGAATACGCTTCGTCGCACATCTTTGCCAACTTCTTCCCATCAAATGACACAGCAAGGCTCACCCTCACTCAATTGAATGGATACGATCAGCCGCACAGAACAATGTCGATGCGCTAGTCAAAGTCGGGGACTTTCACTATCACGGTCTTGGCGTACCAAACGAGCCTGAAAATGTTCGCTGGGAAAAGGCCGCTGGGTATTATGACATCACCGGTTGGCGGCCGATACACAATACAGCGCACTGGCGATGTGGAACTTGGGATGGATGTGTGAATACGGGTACGGTGTCCCACAGGTTTGTGTGTTCCCCTACGAGTTCCTAGAGACTGAGCATGGCACAGGATTTCCATCTGGCAGTGGCGAAGCGACACTACAATTTTGCCCTGGAGACAATCATGGAAGCACACTTGTGGTTCATTGATCCTGATCAGATTGCTGGGCGGAGAGATTTGGACGAAGGTCCAGCCACCACTGGCAGTCCAACGCCCGAGACAGGCGAGGATCTCCCAGTTGAGGTTGAGGATGACGGGCCATGGTACATGGGCAAGGCACGAGAAGAGTTCAACTGACGTATGCGCAACGCTGCAGCTCCCAGCGACGATGAAGATCCTGTACAGGTATATACAACGTGTCTAACATTCCACTCCCAGACTAACCACCTTAAAAACCCGTGACCGCCACAACGAGGAGCTCGGTCGTGACAGTGATCTTGGCCCTGAAGACATGTTCGACGCTGCCCTGCGCGGCGGGCACCGCGAAGGGAAAGATGCGGACGAGTTCGTCGAGACGATGGTTGCTCGTCGTGCTCTGCCTCGTCGTGTCATTGCTGTTGTATATCTGCGGGAGATGGGTTGAGCGGCTGCGCCGGGAAGAACAACAGCAGAGGCGACAATTGGAGCAAGGCGAGGAACGGGATGACGATGGATTGTTCCGCCTCCTAGAGATCCAGCGAGGGACGACTGGGCTGTACCACGGTGGTCGTTATGACACGCGCTTTGTATCAGGATTTTTCCTAGGTACTTCCCTCACAGTGGCGAGCAGAATGGCCACCCTCGGCAGCAGTAACCACCAGAGAATGGAATTCCGCTATGTCCGCGCGGCCATCGTCGGACACCAAAGTTCGTATCGTATTACAATGGGTTCTGCTGGGTCCGATTAGCATGTGCTCCTCTAGCTGAATTGATGGCGACGATAGTTACGTCGGCCATCTCGTCAACTTTGTCCGGGTGAAACAAGCAGCCTATGGCTCTTTTGTTGTATATCACTCCTTCCTATGGTGGGCGCTGATATGTTCTTAACGTTCAATGTGGGTGGATACATACTGTATGGGCGGTCTTTGGCCGTCCGACTCATCTTCGACATCATGATCCCACAAAAATAAAGTGTATTACGTTATGACATACGACACCGTGACCACGGGCCCACGGGGCGGGAAGTTCTCAACTTCTGGTTGATGCCACTACAGATGTGTCACCCACCGGTCCGAATGCCTGATGACGGGAGAAATGGTCGAGGAAGACCTTTGTGCATGAGAGGTAAAATCTCCTAGATGCTGTTGACGGGAACCGCGACTACTGCGAGAAAAGGTTCGTTCAAACGGAGATCCTAAGCAAAATACGTGGGCAGGGTTGGGGTTACAACAAGACATGCAGGGAAGCTCTGCAGGTATGGTACCACCGTTGACATCCAACGTGACTTGCCGACGCGACGTCTTGGGCAAAGGGTCTGAAACTGATACAACAATTGAAGAGAGCTGATGACATTCGGATCAATCCGTCACTCCACGTATCGTGACTCGGCAATGATGCCTCGGCTTTCGGTGTTTCTTCTCTGAACGACGAAGACATCTTCTCAGTATTTGATAATAGAACGCTGTCAAGAAATCCGGTGTACAAACTGTCTTGTTAACGAAATACCCAAATTTTTTGTCATGGAACTCGTGTCTGATTCTCCGCACCCCTCTCCAAGTCGTAATCGCGTCCAAGTCTGGACGGTTTCTCGTGCAGTATTCCATCCGAGGTGACGGTCGAGGAGGTATTCTGAGTAGTTTGTTGGGTCTCATAAGTCTTATGTATGGCTACCGCCATGGGTTCCAATGTAGGAGGGGGAGCAGGAGCTCCATGGGTTTCCGAGGATACGAAACCACTTGGATGGGGGTAACACCAACCATCGTAAGCACAGAAAAAAAAAAAGGATGGAATCGTATCTTACATTTCCGTAGACCTTGATGAAAAGTCCGCTAAGGAGCGATAAATTCGAGTCGCAGCGATGGACATTGTTATCATCGCGGGAATTTGGAACATCTATGTTTTGAAAGGAGCGTCGGATCACCGGTCCCTTTCCTTGACGAGTGACACAACAAACGTACGTAGTCGAATGGAACTGTTGTTTCAAGCAGAATTAGGTGAGATCAGCGTTATTCACTGACAGATTGGGCAGAGAGTTACACGTACTGTTCAAGTTCAAACTGATGAACACCTGTGATGACGAAGTCATGACGAGCAACAGGGATGGATACACGGAACTGGCTACACTTACCACTGGTGGGACTTCAGCAATAGTGGCAAGGAAGAGCCAAATGAGACCCTGGCCAATGGCGAACGTATCAGCGGATGGCAAACATCCCGACTTGCGAGAAGCGCGGACAACCCACCTGTTTCCACATCAGACGTCCCAGACCGTAAACGCCGGGTTCGTTAAAGCCCAGACGGAGCAAGCCAACGAGCATGATGAGAAGTAAGGCGATGTCCGTGATGAGCGTGGTGATCATATTGAGTTTCGTGCTGTGGATATCGGTCGTCACACAGGTGTCCACCTCAGGTACCCACGAAGCATGCATCTGGAGATGAGATGAGTCTAGGAGGTTCATGATAGTTCAAGTCGAATGAATATCCACCCGCGGGACACCTAATACCATCGCATATTTTGAGGGATTCCAAATTGTATACAGGAGACGGGATGAGAGGGCCTACTTTGAATCATGAACCCAACATTGGCCGCCCATACGCCAGCCGCGATCGCTATCACGAACTTCTTCCTGTTCCATATGGCGATGCTGGCGGTACAAAGGAGCAATTGACGGCTGCACCCCAAATTTCAGAGGATGACGTACATGCGGAGCACAATCAAGAACGACGCAGCGGCAAAGGCCAAGTACCCAAAGAACTGAAAATGGAAAGAAGACGACAAAAAAAGCACCGAGAGATGTTCATTTCTCGGACCGAGCACAACGGGGGAGAGGCGAGGCGTACTCACGAATTGGAAGATGTTCTGGACCTAAAAACGTGGCTTGTCAGAATGCGGGTGCATATGGGATAGACAATGGACACAACGTACATTGCAATTGTATCGGGCTGTAACGTCAATGCCCACCAAGCAAAGAATCACGGCCATGAGAGTAGACACGCGCGTAACAGAGTAGATCTACGGAATGAATGGAGCGGATAAGGCAAGACTTCTTGGTCGGGCAACCAAACCCGAAAGGAAATGCGCATCAATACAGACCCATATCGTCCAGCGGTAGGGTCGACGCCGTCGGATGGCACTCCACTCGTAGTCAAGAGTGGTGATGAACTCCCAGCTAGGAGCAGGAGGTAGAGTTATTATTGTTGGACACGTTTCGGGCCCGGGCAATCGGGCAGACTCACAAGTAGAGGCCAGCCAGGGCATGCCAGAACTTCGTGACTGCCACTGTTCGAAGGACGGATTCAATGGACTTTCTCGAGATCACGTGCTTGGTCAAAGAAGCGTACTCACGGAGATCCCCCTCGATTACCATGGGATTGTTGAAATCGACCATGCTGGTGGGCAACTAATGGAATGAAGTACGGGGAAGTGGGATTGGAACAATTAATGACGCTCCTCAGAAAATGGGCACTGTACAAATGTATATATACTTCGAGCCGAACGATGCGTCTTCCCAGCAGTTGACGAGGCTGTCACGCCATTGGCACGGGCGCTACGCCACAGTGACGGTGGAGTACGTGGTCGATTTATTGCCACCGGTGGTCAGTTTGGAACTTTGGTTGCGCCTCAGCACTGCAATTTCTTTGCCAGCATTGTACGGACAAAGTGAATGACTTCGAAGTCTATTGAGCCCGGTGTATGTTATCCCTGGCATTTGCGTAGGGCGGCCAGCTGGGGAGCACATCGAGGCAATTTAAAGTGACACGGCTTAAGAAGTATGTCATGCGGCATGGCACGCCGCCTGCGACGCCTCGGCTATAGTCTATTGTAAGGGTCTGAGCAAAGTAGCTGGACAAAAGTGACACCAACGCTTATGAGATCCAATTTATGCATTGAACATCGCTTGAGGACTCACCAAATATATCATCACGTACTCATCAACGATACTTTTAATATAGCATACTTGCCCGTCTATGTACCCCGTACTAAAGGCCCATTCAATCCACCGTAGTTTTCAGCGGCTCTCAGCGCATCAGCGTGAAGGACGTCCGGTAGCCCAAATGGTGAGCCCGGGAGCAATAAATGCGGAAGCATGCGGGTATGGAACAGCCTATGAGTAACCCTTCCTCCCTGGGTGTTAGTCAGCGCCGGCGTCAGCGAGGGAAGCATGTAGTGCAAAAAAATGACCTCGACTGACAAATTGATGTAATGCCCCTCCGACAACCGCCTCAACTGCCGTTCCAGCGACTTTGTGTATACCCGCCGCCCGACCGTCGAATACAGGGTCCCCGGCGCGTGGCGGGACCCAGCGCATAACCTCCTGCAGTCTCCAATGAGGAGCGACGTGTTCACCGAGGGTATGCGTGTTTAGCACACGGGCAGCGATGCGCGAGTGGTCGTGTTCTGCGGCTGCTGTGAGCCCTTGCAGGAAGAGTAAGAGGTAGGCCTCGAGCGTTCGCCGTCCTGTCATAAAAACGAGTAATCAGGGGGAACTGACTGGAAGTAGGACCAATCATTTTAAACGCACCGAGAAAAGCGAAGCGCGAGTTGTGGCCTATGACAGAGTCGCGGTGGCTGAGGTGGGTAAGTATGCGCTGGGCTAACGCTGGCGGGAACTCGAGAGGGGCGAAAGTTTCGTCGAGATGCCGAGCTAGCGATCCCGACACATCAGCGGAAGAAGGTGTTGTTATTCTTCGACTGTCGTCCGTTGAACGACGGACGGTAGATGGCGCTGCCTCAGCATGGACATGCAACCGTCGCGTGGGCGCAGGAACTGGAGAAATAAGACGCATGTTGGGGTAGAAATGAAAGGGATACTCACTCAGGTGTGGGGTAGCGATCAAAGAACGCGGTGTCAAAACATCGAATGCGTATCCTGCACGGATTGAGCGGAAAGCACGCGACATTGAACGAAGCCAAAACGGAGAGCAAAACTGCCAACGACGGACTTCCGGCTTTGAGTCGCGCCTTGCTCTCAACAGGGTTAGGGTCAGAACTCGGTCACGTGTTACTTATCTTCCCCGACTCGAAAGGCTGATGGCGAGCCCGTGCCTCAACTCGAACAAAGTCCCAGACACCCCTCTTTCACTTGTTTTGAAAAAATATGTCCGCCAGCACATCAAATGGATATTTGACGTATCACGATGGTCCTCTTGTATGGATAGACTGCGAAATGACTGGTCTTGATTACGAGAGGGATACAATCTTAGAGATCGCCGTAAGTGCTGTGTAACAACGAGACCCTTCTAGTTCTCATCTATTAACATCTAGGTACTCATTACCAACGGGAATCTGGAGGTTGTCGATGATGGCCTAGAATTTGTCATTCATGCCGGAAAATCGGTGCTTGATAAGTTCGAACGTTACCCCAACAGTGCCGCGTAAACGTTGCTTAAAAGGTGACAGCATGAACGAGTGGTGTAAACAACACCACGGGGCCGTGCGTACTCTCCCAGAGCTGAATATCCCATAGAGCGAAATTTTATCTCTATGCAGTCTGGCCTGACGGCTGCGTGCCTCACGTCAAAGCACACGGCCGTGTCCGTGCAAAGGGAGATACTGAAGTACATCAAGAAGTGGGTCCCCCAGCAGCGAACGGCCATGCTCGCCGGAAACTCTGTGCATGCGGATAGGGTGTTCTTGGCAAGGGAGATGCCAGAAATTGTGGATTGGTTACATTATCGGTCTCTGGGCTACGCATTTCCTCGTCTTACACTGACTGATTGTCTCACCAATTCTTATCGTCATCTGCAGTATCGTTGGTGAGTAACCTCGTTATTTCTCCTTGTCTCATGCTGAACCTACGTCCGAAGATGTTTCATCCATCAAGGTGTGTTTTCACCTGGGCCCGCTATAAGCTAAGCTGATAGATTGCTCGTTCCGTAGGAGTTGCATCGCAGGTGGTACCCCCGCCGCCCTCTTCCAGACAGCGTTATCAATCGAGACCCCAAACATCGGTCTGTGCATGGAGTCTGACTTACACACAATTATAACTAAAGCACATGCCTCCATACAGGGCACTTGATGACATCCGAGGCTCACTTGAAGGTTGGCTTTCGCTTC
>Ga0307509_10011481_pt1 | contig 10717 bp, 11 predicted proteins | sample 10_EM_MG_FD_202245 | JGI IMG/M metagenome (GOLD analysis project Ga0307509, IMG submission 202245) | Populus trichocarpa ectomycorrhiza microbial communities from riparian zone in the Pacific Northwest, United States - 10_EM | ecosystem: Host-associated > Plants > Roots > Unclassified | place...
CGCCCTCACCACAATTCCTTCCATAGTTGCTGGAGATGGCAATCTCCACCCCGTGGCATTCCACTCCCGATCATTCTCCCCCACAGAACTGAATTACAACATCCATGATAAGGAACTATTTGCTATCTATGAAGCTTTCCAAATCTGGCATCACTACCTCGAAGGTTCTGCAGCACCCATCAATGTCATCACCAATCACAAGGATCTTGAATATTTCGCCATGACCAAACTCTTGAACCGCCACCAGGTGCAAAGGTTGGAATACCTTTCCCAATTCAACCTCATCATCATCTGTTTCTGCCCTGGGAAACTTGGTACTAAACGTGACACACTAACCCACCAATGGGATGTGTACCTTAAAGATGGAGGTAGCGACTACGCTACTGTAAACCCTCAAAACCTTAAACTGATCTTCAGCCATGAACAGCCAGCTTTGTCCCTCCGCGCCTCAAAACTCTATTCTACCACAGTATTGGGAGCTTACATAATGGACTTAGAACAGCTAACTGAAGACATCCACTCTGCTTACCTGCATGATTCCATCTCTACCGTGCAACTTCCTAAACCCTCTGTGCCAAAATGGTCTCTATCCGAGGATGGCATGCTACTCCTCAACGAGAGGCTTTACGTTCCGGACCACAACGACCTCCAACTCCAAGTACTCCGGTACAAGCACAACCATCCCCTCACGGGCCATTATGGCCAAAACAAGACCATCAAGCTGATCCGCTGAGATTATGCCTGGCCCAGCATGCGCAACTTCATAAAGGATTATTGCAATTCCTGCACAGTCTGTGTCCAAATCAAGCCTTGTTGGCATAAACTTTACAGTCTCCTCAAATCCCTTCCCATTCCTGAACGACCCTGGGACTCCATATCCATGGATCTCATTGAACAGCTCCCAGCCTCGGCTGGACATACCGCCATCCTTGTTGTTGTAGACTGACTCTCCAAACAAGGAATCCTGCAGTCCAACTAGCTGGCCTCTTTGTACTCCATGTCTTCTCCAAGCACAGAGTGCCGGGACACACCTCGGACTGCAGCTCAGAGTTTGTTTCCCATTTCTTCCGCAGTCTCAGTACTGCCCTCGGTATGAAGCTCCACTCCACCTCAGGATATCATCCTGAGGGAGATGGACAGACTGAGCAGGTCAACCAGACCCTCGAGCAGTACCTCTGCACCTACTGCAATTACCAGCAAAACAACTGGTCTGAACTCCTTCCACTAGCTATGTGTCAATCAGGGTTTTCCATACTTTACATAGTAGACCTTCGCTTCTCTGGTGCTACAATGTCACTGAAAAGCAACAACAGCATTGGCAACAACACAAGCAGTACCAAAGACCGCAGTCACAATAAGAAAAGAAGTTCTAGAAACACAGAATCTAGATGCAACAGCAAGTAAAGCAGCTCAAGAGGCTCAAGACATTCAGTACTCCAGGACAACAGCACTTTGCAGCACCTGCCCTTCATCAATTCCCTAAACATCAGTCAGCACAATGATTGAAAACATCAAAATGCAGCTGTAGAACTGCATCAAAGTAAGTCACAGTTTTATTGGGTTATCAATATTTCCGCAAACAAAAGTGGTGAGAGTGATGCCAAGAGTCTGTTTGGAAAGTAATATTATACGTTATACTTTTTTTTAAATTCGAAAAATTCAGCTTTTTATTGAATTGTTTCCTTTATTCTTGCCATTGCAGCTTTTCTTTGCAAATCACCATTTCTGCCACACCTTCTTTCACACATTGCCTACTACAACACTATTCATGTAATTACCTCCAACAATCCTTTGACACCAACAGAAGATAAACCAAGTTTAGGATGGAGGCAGTGTTCTTTAAAAGTTGATATATATATGGACTGCCAGTTGCAAGTGAGACAGTCAATCCAAAAATAGAACATTTTTTTTTTGGGCAACTAAAAATAGATTTTGAGATGTACTAAAAATTCCAAAAATAGACTTAAGTTCATTAGAGAAGTTAGGAGTTAGAAGTTAGGGAAATTAGATTAGGGGTTTGAAAACATTTTCTGTCAGTTGTGACCAGTAGTTAAATATAGCACACTTGGCAATTTTTTTCCTAAAAATTTTTCTTTTATAATAATTAATTGACTGCTGGCTCCAAAAAGTATTTTGGATTTATTTCACTATTTATAGCATTTGATTTTACTACTTCTAGAGAGCTCTGATATAGGCCTACCAAATCATAAAAATTGTTTTCTGCAAACTGGCAGACCTGCAAACTGCCTGTCTGGATACATGGAACAAATCTGCCAGTTTCCAGACTTACAACCATTCTCTGTAAGGATAACCCCTCCCGCTTCCCCTTCTGCTTCTGCCTCCCACTCATCTTCCACTCCCGCTCCCGACTTGCTGTTACAATCTTCTCCACTAGCAACGCTTTAATCTAAGACTTGCAGGAAATAGACTTGAGCAACTGGGATCTCGTTGATCCTGATGACGGCTGTGAGTGATGTTTGACACTCCGTAGGTATACATTAGGCTAGCTTTCTGAGAGTTGATCAAGGAACCTTAAGAGTCTCGACAGATGCTGTAGGAGACAAAGATAATAATTAACTGAAGTTAATTATTTACTACAACAGCTCTTTTATATGTAATCAACAACAACGCGATATTGTACAATAATGAGGTAAGAATAAAGCCATAAGGTGCGATCAATAGAATCACATCATAAGATATCATCAAACAATAATAATGCAATCGCTGCTAAAATATATGAAAGAATGAAAACATAGTAATCAAACACAGCATATAGCAATGCGGGAACAAACAAAACAAAATGTAACATTATCCTCTTTCTTAAAACACGAACTACCAGATCATGACAAAACAAAAGACGAAGAAAAACATAGAGAGCAAAAAGAAAAAGGCATAAGAGGAAGAAAGCACGTATGGCTTCTTCAGACATCCAACCAATAGTCGGGATCACAATATTCAGCATCAATATAGATGTTATCGTTATAAGCGTCGCAAAGCTCGGACATCGGATCATAGAAATTACCGAGGCGTTCACGGTCAGCAAGCTCTCTATGGAGAACGTCCAAATACGTTGGATTTGCATAGGGTGGCTCCAAGACCACAAGGGCATCGATTTCACGGTAGAGTCATTCGTCGGTAAGAAGACAGGCATATTGTTGTTGAGTGTCGATGAGGGGGATGGGATTATCTGCAAGTAATCCATTGTCGGGAGTGGGAATGTTGCGTGGGAGTGAGCTTTGTCGTTTGGACTTCTTCTTCTGTACGCGGGTGGAGAGAACAGTGAAGGGTTTCTTCTTGTTCTTGCACTGTCTGGGTTTCTTTCCACAATTGGTGCCACAATTGAGGCAGCGGTGTTGTGGACAGTTTCACTGAATGTGTCCGTATAGTTTGCACAAGTTGCATTGTGCGTCCCAATATTCTTCACGTGGGCGATGGGTGGAGTCAAGACGTCCTTGATCTTCGTTCCAGTGAGCGCATCCGTTTCCGAACTTATACAAGGAGTTGCTGTGAAGGAGACTTTGTTGCGAGGCGGGGAGGAGCGGTGCAATTTGATTAAGAAATTCGTTGTCGATGGGGCGAGGGTCGGCGACAGCGGAGCGGTTCTGAAAGAACTGCGGGGCATTGCAACGAAGTTGTTCAATGGGGAGGAAGTTCTGAAACTTCCGAAATAACTGCTCGCTTTGATCAACGAGGACTTGTTTGTGGGCGCTGACGACTTTAAGGTGTTTTTCAAGCCTTTCGACTTCTTCTTTGGTATTCTTCAACGTATCCTTGACATCGAGGATTTCGTTGTTGATCTGGTTCATGCGGTTGGCAAGAGTACGTATGTCCGTGTATAGGTCGAGATAGGCGTGGCTATCTTTACCTTTCGTTTCGTTGTTAAGCTCTTGTAAGAGCATCGAGTTTTCCATCCATCCAAGGATCTTTTCGGGATCAATCGGGAGGGGTGGTGTTGGAGTGAATTTGAGAGAAGGAGTTCGAGGCACGAAGGCTCGGGTTGATTTGATAGGGGAACAAGGGGCGATAGGGTGTGCATGGTGTTGACAGGGTTGATGCTGGAGCATCGCAAAACCAGAGGGACAGTTATTGACAGGGGGTGGAGTGGGGAGAGGCTCAGGGGAATGAGCTTGTTCCATAACTTCCACTTCTTCGACGGGGTCACTGTAGATATCGGTTTCGGGGAGCGGGGTAGCCAACTGAATGGGAGACATGTCTTGTCCAGGATCATTAGGAGCGGGTTCTTCTTCGGGGAATTCGACTCGGAAATCTTTGGGGTTTACGGCGGGCGGTGCTTCAATTTCCAGTGGCTGTTCATTTCGTTGTTTGTTGAGGTAATACTGGACAAGTTCCTCTTGGTCGCTCGGTAATTCTGGCGACTCAATTTCTGTGGCTGTAGTAAAAGGAGAGGCAAGCACCTCTTGGATGCAGGCAGCTGCAGCTGCAGTGAGAGATGGTGTTGTCTCTGGAATGTATGGAGGGGAGGTGGGTCCTTGATAATAGATGGCTTTGTGGGTGAAGGTTTCTCCATTGCAAGCGACAATTTCATGGAACTCGGCACGAGGCTGAGTCCTTCGCCAAGTTTCGACGCTGTGGGTGATTTCTCCATAGGTGCGTGGGGTTTCATCAGCAAGACCATGGAGTTCATTGTAAGTCAACGTGTTGATGTCGTGAGGTGGGCGTGTATCACCAAAGGCCATGTAGCGCTCTTCTCTGAGCCTGGCAAGGGCGTGATCATTTTCCAAAGCTTCAACACCTGCAACAATTGCAAGGTCTTGTGGAGCAGTGGAGATGCGGAGATTGGTTGGGCGACGAGGAGGCATGATAACAGCGGGCTTGTATGGTCTTCGAGGAGCAAGAAGCTTTTCTTGCGGGATATTCAAAAGATATCAGAGAGCGGGATATCCAAAGGCGGCGGACTTCTTGTAACAAGAAAGAGAAGTTTTACAACGATAGAGAGCAGCAGCGGGAGTAAGCTGAGGAGTATCAAAAGGAGAATACTCGTTGTTGGATCGCAGTTGCTTATAGAACTGATATCCCATGAGAGATGTTGGGGGTTCTTGTACTCGTCTGGGCGTCTATCTATATAGCTTGATAGTAGAAGCTATTGTGAAGATTGCGTGCTTGCTTGCGCGATCGATTGCGTGCTTTTCTTTATTGTTCTTCTGGATGAGTCATCGTTTCATTCATCAGAGTCAGGATGTCGCTGTAGATAAGAATGGCGTGATCGATTTCGAATCTTTCGCCATTTGCTCGTTATTCGAGTTTTCAGAATAGGGAGTCGTTTGATAAGACAATCATATGGATTTCCATTGTCAATCCTCTTTCTAGGATTAGACTTGCAATGTGATCATCGGGATTGTTCTTTCGTTTGTGAATCCAGTAGTCGCGTATGATTTCCTTTGCATGGGAGAGGTTTTCAGAAGGTTCCCAAGTGGGTTCTTCGTAACCTTTCCATTGAACGTGATATTTGATGCTCCATTTGCCTTTCTTGGCGCGAATTTGACGGTCTTTAAGAATACGATCAACTTCATATTCTTCTTCACCATCTACTAGATCAGGAGATGGACGCGTAAAGTTCGGTCCATGAACTTGCATTTCGTTGTAGGGGGATAAGAGTACAGCGTGGAACGTATCATGTATCTTCCACTTCAGCGGCAACTCTAGGTGGTAATTGACGGAGGACAGCCTTTCTTTGATCTTGAAGGGTCCTTCATGTTTTGTCCTTATTTTCTTGTTGTAAGGAATACTCAGATTCCTTCCTTCTAACCAGACCTTTTGTCCTGGTTGGAATGGGGTAAATGTGGACTTGATCTTTTCTGTCATCTTTTGTCATGCGTATTCATGTGCTATGTGTGTGTCGTTTCGCCATTGTTGTAAGAGGGTTAGATGTTCCTTTGTCTTCGGGTAATCGAGGTAATTGAAGGCAGTAGGAACAGCTCGTGGGGCCTGTCCGTACCATAATTCGAAAGGGGTTTGTGTTCTGTCGGTGTGTGTGCAGTTGTTGTAAACAAATTCAGCTTTCTTCAGGGCTTTGGTTGTTGATGCAATAAACGGATAGGAAGAGCTGTATTTCACGATTGACACGTTCAGTACCTCCATTTGTCTGAGGATGCCAAGCGGTGGTCATGGCATGTTTTATCTGAAGCATGTCGCAAAGTTCCTTCCAGAATTCTGAATCAAACTGGGGTCCATGATCAGAGATCAGTTTATTGGGTAAACCAAATCTTGCGTAGACATTATCGATGTATAATTGTGCCGTATGTTCTGCTGTAAGGCCGGTTTTTGAACAAGGGGTAAGAATCACCCCCCTTACTAAGCCCATGGTCCACTGCGACCATAATCGAATCAAAACCTTCGGAGAGCGGCAAATCTGTCATAAAGTCGATGCCAACTTGGCCAAAAATGCGTGAGGAGAGCGCGTCGATAGGGACCAATGAAGGTTTCGACGGCTGTGTGTTGACTTTAAACTGTTGACAGATAGCGCATCCTTTCACATGTTTGCATACAAAAGAAGAGAGACCAGGCCACCAATAGGAAGTTCGAACACTGCGACATGTCGCGAGCACTCCTGGGTGTCCGGCTGTTGGTGTATCGTGATGATCACTGACAACTTGACGTCGTAAATCAAGTTCGTCAGGGACATATAGGCGTCCATTGTAGAAGAGAAACGGGGTGGAAGAGTCTTCACCTGAGGGCTCTAAGGTCCAATTTGTCGGGGATACTTCAGTTTTGGAGAGACATTTCATGGCTTCCTGAGCCACTGCATCGTTCGGCAATCCTTTGGCTATGGCGTCCCATAGTTCCGTGTCCAACAAACGAATCCAAAGATTATCAGGGAGAGCGACCACCTGGTCGTTATCGTCTTCTATTCCTTTCGACCAATCTGCGTGTCGGCTCAAGGCGTCGGCAACAATCATCTTGCTTCCTGCTTTATGTTGCAGTTTTATGTCATAGTCCATTAATTCCACCATCCATCGAACTTGTCGTTGTGTAAGCTTTTGCGGGTGTGTGTAGTAAGTGAGATTGTGATGATCGGTCCACACAATCATTGTGAAATCGGATCCATATATGTAACATCGCCATTCTCAAAGGGAACGAATAACTGCCATGAGTTCACGATCGTAAACTTGATAGTTGCGTTCAGTAGCGCTCATCAATTTTGAATGAAAAGCGACAGGGTGCCAATCTCCATTAGTATCTTCCTGGAGAAGGACTGCTCCTGTAGCGAACAAAGATGCATCGCATTCAATTTCGTACAGTTTAGTTCTGTCAGGCATGAGCAGAACTGGTTTCGAGGTATAGGCGGCTTTGAGGTTCTCAAAGGCTGTGTGTTGATCCCCAGTCCACGACCACGTTCTTGCTTTTTGTAACAGCAAATTTAGCGGTTGACATTTGTCTGAATAGTGATCTATAAATCGGTGATAGAAATTGCAGGATCCTAGGAATGACCTTAACTGCGAGACATTTTCTGGGGGAGGCCATTTTGCGATTCCATCGACCTTTGCGTCATTCATCTTGAGTTGTCCATTGCTGACAACCAATCCGAGAAAATCCACTTGAGAGACAAAGAATGCACATTTGTCCGGTTTAATGAACAAATTGTTATCGCAAAGTTTTTGCATAATGCGCTGTCCTCTTTCTATATGTTCGGGCATGTTACTGCATCTTCCACAGATCATCAGATCGTCCATATAGTCCATTAACCATCCTTGAAGCATTTCCTCACGGAAAATGTCATTCATCATGGCTTGAAAAGTAGCTGGAGAATTTGTAAGGCCGAAATACATCACCAAGGGTTCAAAAGACCCAAGATGACAGCTGAATGCTGCCTTCCATTCATCTCCTTCTTTGATTCAAATGTTGTTATAGCCCCACCGAATATCCATTTTAATATAGCAATCGAAATCCTTCATCTTATTGACAAGATCATCGATGCGAGGAAGAGGATATGCATTGCGAATGGTGTGCCAGTTTATGTATCGGTAGTCTTGTACAGGGCGTAAATGTCCATCAGTTTTTGGTACAAAGAAGAGGGTGGAGGTTTGTGATGATTTTGAGATTTTAATAAAGCCTTTTGCCAAACTTTCCTCAACGAATTCTTCAACAGCTTTCTTTTGTTTCTCGTCCATGCGGAAAGGATGTCGTCTCTGTGCTTTAAAATCGGGGACTAGATCTATTGCATGATTGTATGGCTTTCGGGTAGGAAGTTCGCCAATCGGTCTTTCAGAAAAGACAGTTGGAATGAAGTCGTGAAATTCTTTTGGAATTATTTCTTCAATCAACTTCCCTTCCTCTTTTCATTCATCGAAAGCAAGCTTCTGTGATTTCGTCATTTTGTCTGTGATCCATTGATCGGTTAAAACTTGTTGTGGTTTCTCGTTTAACATCGCGGAAATGTGAACGTCTTGATATTGGTCACTGATCCACTTGTCTGTTAATTCGTGTTGTTCTCGTCCTAAGAATGAAATGACTAGGTCTGGTGTTTCCTCATAAACATCGCGTTCAAGTATTTCGCGAATCATTGTATAGATGTTGACCTGTTCTTCTTCATCATCCCACCAAGAAAACCCTTTCTTCTTCCAGTTGATCTTTGGGTTAGCTTTCTCTAGCCACGGGTAACCAAGTATTACCTGCTGCTTCCCTAGGGCAGTCACCAAAAATCTTTCTTTCATTCATCGGCCTTGTATTTTGAGGCTGGCCTCTACCTCTTGAGTAATTGAACCGTTTCGGTTTAACGTTCCATCAACGTTGTAAACGTCAATCTTAGTTAAAAGATCGTTTACTTTGAATCCCATTTGGCGTATAAAGCTTGAATCAATAAAAACTCCTCCAGCACCAGAATCAATCAGGACTAGGACTTCAACTTTTCAACCAGACAGATAAATGGGAACACATAATTCCATTTTCTTTGAAGAGTACCATACATTTGTCTGTCCAATTATAGGAGCGATGATAGTCGAATCATCATCGTCCGCGTCTAAAAATTTCCTTTGTCCATTTCTGCTAAAAATTCCTGATATTCGGGCGCTTTGGCATCTGGATAGTTTTGCTCAATAATTGCTCAGATGTGAGCTTTCATTTGTACTGCGCCTTTTGGTTTGAACTGTTGTCTCTGTTTTCCCTTCTGCTGATTCTGTTTCAATGGACCATTGTCCGATTTCTTTGGCTGACGACATTCGTTCGTGTAGTGTCCGAGTTTTCCACAATTGAAACACTTCTTTTCCTTCGACAGTCGACAATCCTTCGCGAAGTGTCCAAGCTTTCCGCAATTGAAGCACTTCTTGTCAGATTGACTTGTGGAAATCGCATCGACATCCATTGGTTCTCCTTGAGAACCTGATGACGGTTGCCATCTGAAATGGGACCTTCCTCCTTTCTTTCCTTGATAGCTTGTAAAGGCACTTTTGATATTTGTCATTTTGAAAGCTCTGTCGACCGTCGATGCTCTGAGCATGTATGCGTCAAGAGTATCGGGGACTGTGCCATTCAATATGATTTGTTGATAAATGTTTGGGTTTATGGCCTTTTCGTATAGCTGGATAAGGAGAGGAACGTTTGTGCGACATTGATGCCTGCCTTGGAAAGCAATAACCGGAATCTAGTATTCATCGCGTCTATTGGTTCTTTTCCTTGGCGAATCATTTGTAATTGCTGCATCGCATCTTTACTTCGTCCAGGATCAGCGAAACTTCCTTCTAGCAACGTTTTGAACTGTGCCCAATCATTTCCTGGGCAGAGATGTTGTTCTCCTTTTCAATCATTGATAAAGGCATCCTTCCATACTTTGGCGGTGCCGCTAGTCATCAACGATAATGCATAGAAGGTCTTTTTCTGTGCGTTGGAATAGGTAGTTGGAAAAACTTGGAACCTAAGATCGCATTCTTGTAAGAAGTTTGCAAGATCTTCGGCTCGTCCAGAGAACTGCTTCTGTTCTGGGGTTTTGAGGTTCTTTTCATCTCCATTGACTGCGCGAATAGCAGCTGTCATAATTGCCTGAAGCTGTTGGTCTGTAATTGCGTGAGCCATAGTGTTTTGAACTTCTGTTGGCTGTTGTGCTTCTTCTGTAGTTGTACTGCTGTTACTAGGTGTTTTCGGCGGCAATTTGTAGCTTAATGAAAAGTCGGGGAGTAATGGAGAAGTGAATGTAGGTTCGACCTCTGGGATATGTTCTTGTTCAGGTTCGTAATACTCTTGTGATTCTTCCTGAATTGATGGTGTGTGATGAACACCTGTGCTACTTCCTGCTTCGTAGGGGTTTGTCGAGAAATAATCAGCTCCAGCTGCTGATGTACTTGCTTTGTGTACACTTGGTTCTCGACTTAATGGAGGGGGGTGTTCTCGTTCGGCTAAGAATCGTTCTCTTGCGAGATGTTCTGCTTCTTCGTTGCGCTTCTTTTTGTGCTTCTTTCTTTATTTCCCTGGACTAGGAGGGAGTGGTGCCCCAGGCTCAAATAGCCCTTGTGCAAAGTTCCATAGTCCATCCGTTACGACACAGACGATTTTTGGTCACTGATGGTTTCGCTCGGATAACCAACAACGTGTGATAACAATAATGTGTTATCGAGGAAGTAGGAGTTAATTATTTTGTTACAATCTTCTCCACTAGCAACGGTTTAACCTAAGACTTGCAGGAATGTAAGGTGTCGCTCCTTTACCTAGCGGTACAGAGGTCTACATTTATTTATATTATTTATTCACCTCTTACATTACTTGACCC
>Ga0307509_10011482_pt1 | contig 10717 bp, 5 predicted proteins | sample 10_EM_MG_FD_202245 | JGI IMG/M metagenome (GOLD analysis project Ga0307509, IMG submission 202245) | Populus trichocarpa ectomycorrhiza microbial communities from riparian zone in the Pacific Northwest, United States - 10_EM | ecosystem: Host-associated > Plants > Roots > Unclassified | place...
AGAAGCTCCTCTGCTGGAAACGCGTCCACCGGCCTCTCTCTACCCTTTGCTAGTGACGATCATTCGTCGTCCACACCTCCGAACACTTGAACTAGCGTATATATCATGCGTGGAAAGTGAAGAAATCAAGCTCCTCACTAAATTTCTCAACTTCCTGGAACTACCATTCCTGGGGTGGCTGGTACACTCACACACATTCGTTGTGGAATTCAACTTCATGACGTCGTTCCTTGTGATTCAAAAATCCTTGAGCTACGGGTTGGCTACGGGAATTAAATATTTTGTGGCAGTTGGAGATTTCGAGCGGTTGTTTCAAGCTGCACCACACCTTCAACATCTTTTCATTCAAGGACAATGGACGGCCTACTCATCGATGAAGGACAATATTTTGGAGCAACTTTCCGTATCAGCACCTGCTTCTCAGACGAGCGACAATGCCGGATTTCTCTCTGATCTTCAAAGTTTGGAGCCTATTGGCCAAGGTTTAACGGCGTGGAGGTGTATATTTCGCTGGCCACATAGGAAGCTCCTAAGCTTGAAAATCATGATGTTGAATATTATGATAGATGATGGGGTTTCAGGTCAACTTGCGCGATTGCTTGACCAAGGAATCGATTTGCATATTGCTGAGCATTTGCATGGGGATTACCTCTAAATGTCTAGGAAGGTTCGTAGACATAATCTTAAAGAATAAATAGTTCGGGGGTTACGGGACATATCATGAGAGGATTAGATAGTTCAAAGAGGCACCGAATTATGCCAGTTGAAGGTGGCAACAAATGTCAAGTTCCTGCAGGAAAGACTTTTATCATCAACGGGAGGCTCCACGAATAGATAGTATGGACCCATGAATATCTCACGTTCAACACCATCTCACAATTCCTGTGCCTGCCTCCCCGAAGTCCGTGTCCAACCTACGGGGCTACCACTTGCTACTTATCCCTCTGTGCGTCCGAAGCTGCAAAGTGCTGAAATTGCTGCGGTGAAAGACAAAGGGGGTAGGACAGGCGAAGATGAGGAACCTACAAGAACCACCATACGCTGAGTCATACCCATGCAGAATATGGATGAGAATATGTCTGTGAAAAATTAGGATTTTCATTAGAGGTTTCCAGGCTTTGGCAGGGGGGAAATAGACGCTGCATAATTACAGCGATTCTTCGTGGACGCGCATACATTCGAGTTTTCAGCTCCTTAGATCCCTATTCTGTCTTCAAATTAATCTCCACCGCGCCCTGCCACGATCTGGTATGCTGCATCGAACATGCTGGGATAGCAACAATGAAAGGAATGGGATGCGATGAGAGGAGGCGTTATGGGAGAAGGTCAAGAGGACTCGGCAGAGACGTACTCGCTTAGCCAACGCCCGCCTCCAAGTCCTTCATTGCTGGCAAGATGAAGCTATTCTAGCTTGGCGCTCCCCCAGAAGTATGGTCACCATTGGACATAGGAACATCATGGAGTTCGACATAAGCTTGCGTGAGGTGTCTCAGGGGTGTCCTTGACACCAGCTCAACACAAAGCCAGTGGAAAGTTCATATAAGTCCAAAATATCGGTCGTCATGAAAGGGGAATAAAAGGCTAGTAAAGCTATTTCAGAATAGAAAGATTGGCAGATTTGAACAGAGCTGAAGACAGTTGCTCAAGTGATGTATTTGACGTGCTGAGTGTGTAGACAATCGTCCGAGGGGTAGAAGCAGCACCGTTGGCGCAGGAATGTTACAATGTGGTCATGAGTGGTCGAGGAAGACAACCGTGATGCGTGACGTTCAAACATTCACGGGGCACTCGCTGGCGCCATCATAACTTGCCTCCACTTAATAGCTTCTTTCACTACGCCCTTTACATTCCGATCTCACAGTGCATTTTATTGTATGTATTTGTGACAGAATTTATGTTGTCTGAAAGCTAAATTAATTCCTGCAAGAGTAGGGCACTTCATACAACTTTTCGAAAGCTGTGACAATGGTTTTGTGCGCCCAATGTCAAAGACCTGACGTTGAGTCCAGAGTGCCGGATTGCAGTATCCTGGAGGGTGGGCGATGCCTTTTATGCAAGGAGTATATGGAGCTCGAGCAAAAAATCCACGAGCTCCAGGAAAGGCGCCGAAAGCTTGGCACGAAGATAAATGCGAACCACGATCCTTTCATTCTCAAACTACCTCCCGAGGTCGCCTCTCATATATTCATTCTTTTCAAAGGAGACACGCAGAGCCAAGGTCTTCGGGAAAACTTATCAGGAACATTTCTCCTTGGAGCCGTTTGTAGGGGTTGGCGCCAATTGGCACGGTCAACTCCCCAGCTCTGGTCAACTCTTGTCTTTAATGTGCCTGAGAAATCCGCGATAATGGGCACTCTGCCGCATCTCGTTATTGATTGGTTAGAACGATCAGGTGGATTACCATTAACACTCTATATTTCCTATCATGGGTCCATCCCACTGGCAAAAGAATTGGTATCAATTATCAACACTCTCAACCAGCATTCCCATCGTTGGCACGACGTATCGTTCGTTCTTCCCCCACTTTATCTTGTCCGTCTCTGTGGAAGCTCCCCACCCAAAGACCTTTGCGATCTCTCATTTCACAACTCATTGACATCGCATAGAGACACAAATCTGAAGTTCAAAATAAATGCACAACTGAGTCCGACGAAACTCACGGTAGGCGCTATCCCATGTAGGGCCATCGATATTTCCTGGGATCGTCTTGTGTACCTGGACGTGAACAACACATCCCTAGACGGAGTCCTGCAAGTCATACGAGACGCCCCTCTGCTGGAAACATGTTCTTTATCCGGGATCTCTCCACCTATCAATGGTTTTCCTACTTCCGAAACGATCATTCGTCATCCACATCTTCGAGACCTTCAATTGCCTTGGGGTGAAATCCCGGTTTTCACCGAAATTATCAACTCTCTAGAACTACCATCCCTGGAGTCATGGAGGTTCGGATCAGAGGAGAATTTTATTGGAATGGATGCCATATCATTTCTTAAGCGTTCCGGTTCGGGTTTGAAAACACTTGATCTATGGCAAGACCATGCGCCGGCCTTGGAAGATTTGGAGCAGTTGCTTCAAGCTACACCACACCTCCAATGTCTCAAAGTTGATTGCAGTGACTTCTCACGGATGATGGACCTTATCCTGGAACGAATTTCCACATCACCGTCTTCTGTCTCGCAGATAGGTGATCACGCCGACTTTCTCCCTCGTCTTCAACATTTGGAATTTAGAAGTATAGAATTAAATGCATGGGAATGTATACCACTCATCTTTCGATGGCCCCACAGGAGGCTCCTGCGCTTGGAGATCCACATGGAGTCGATCACAATCAGTGACAAGGTCTCAAGTGCACTTGTGCAATTGGTGGATGAAGGGATCGCCTTGCATATTTTTAATTCTTTGGATGGCGAGGATTATCTCCAGAGTTTTAGGGATTCCACAGCATCGTTATAATCGCCCAAAAAAACGATTGATCCAGTTCCGTGATTTGGATAATTCCATAATATATTCCCAACATATGAAGTATCATGACCCAAGATGGATTCTGTCAAGACAACGGTAATAGCGGTGGTAGTGATGGTTGTGAATTGTAATAACGTTGTACGGAAGTTAGCGCATCTCATATTTTTCATTGACCAACCGCCGTGTGTTCGTCTCCGTCGAGACAATGATTATATCGATGTAGTGATGGTTGTGAATTGTAATGATGTTGTACTGAAGTTAGCATACCTCACATTCTTCATTGACCAACTGCCGTGTGTTCTTCATTTGTTGTACAGATGGTCGCCGCTCCAAATCATGCATCTACAGTGCACACACGGAATACCACGATCCAGACAGTGCAGAGGGCTATCCGATTTGTCTTGATGCATGAGGGGGAAAGAGCGGCATGAGGCGCAGAGATTGCCTAAAGAGAGAAAGGCACAAGATCACCGAATTGTGTTAACGGTGAGTGAGGCGGTAGTGGTGACATAAAAAATCCAGTTCCAGCGAGATTTCTTTTTTTTCTTTTGCATCCAGCTAGCCCACTTCGGCATGGGCACGCTGTATTCCTGGAGCCTAAGATAAGCCAAAGTTTTGGCCCACAGGCACCCACAAGAACCACCGTACGCTGGGTCATACCCATGCGGAATATCGACGAGAATATGTTTGTGAAAAATAAGGATTTTCGTTTCTAGGCTTTGGCAGGGGGGAAATAGATGCTGGGTAATTACAATGATTCTTCAAACACTTTGTGTGGACGCGCATACTTTCGAGTCTTCAGCTTCTTAGATCCTCATTATGTCTTCAAATTAATATTCACGGCACCCTGCCACGATCTGGTATGCTGCGTCGAACGTGCTAGGATGACGCTGATGATTAATTTGGATGGCAAAAATGAAAGGAATGGAATACGATGGAAAGAGATGAGAGGAGTTATAGGAGATGTCAAGAGGACTCGGAAGAGACGTACTCGCTTATCCGACGTCCGCCTCCAAGTCTTCGTGAGTCCTTCGTTGCTGGCAAGATGAAGCTACCCTAGCTTTGGTCACCATTGGACATAGGCGCATCATGGAGTTCAACACTTATAAGCTTGCGTGAGGTGTCTCAGGGGTCCTTGAGACCAGCTCGACACTAAGCCTGTGGAAAATCCAAAGTATCGGTTGTCATGAAAGGGGAATATATATTAATAAAAGGCCAGTAAAGCCAGAGTTGAGAGATTGGCAGACTTGAACAGTGCTGGTGACGGTTTTTCAAGTGCTGGATTTGACATGTTGAGTATGTAGACAATGTTCTAGGGGTAGAAGCGACGCCGTTGGTGCAGGAATGTGGTCAGGAGTAGTCTAAGTCGAGGAAAATTAGGTTCAAACATTCACAGGACCCTGGTATATGCGGTAGAAATTAGAATGTCCGATCCTTATGCGGACGGAAATGGGACCTAAAATCGTCTCACCTTTGATCCTTATGCGGACGGAAAGCCCAAATTTTGGCTGGAGGTTTGATCCATTTTGCGTCCGTAAATGGCCAGTCGGTAGTGAGGTCCGATCCCATTTTCGTACATCTGTAGCTGAAGTTAACCCAAACCGAAAAATTTTCCTTACAAAAATTTCACCATCCATCATTACCCAACTCCCCTGAGCTCCCCTGATCAGCCTCTCACCATCGCAGTGTCTCTTTCTCAATAATGATTTGATAATGATAACCCATTTGGAATAGTGGCACTCATCAATGCATCATCATGATTCATCAGCCACCCATATGCACTTCAGACTGACTGCAGAAAACGGTTTTTTCTGGAACAGTTGGAGACTGCGCAGGTTGCAGTGATAAGATGTATCGGAGGGTGATTACATACAGCTTTTTTGTGTTCTAATTCTGTTTTAGGCGTACATTTTTCCCCGAAATTTATGTCTGATCCCTTGTGCGGACGTTCCTTCGAGCTTGTAGATGTCTGATCAGTAATGCGGACGGAAACGGTCCAAAATGGTAGGTCGGATCTGAATGCGGACGGAAAACACCGAAAAATCATCCGTACATACTTACAGTGTCTTGTAAATTGGTTTGCACAGAAAAAATCACAGCGCACCAACGGATGTGACCACCTGTCAATCAATTTAGCTGAATGCGGTCTAGTTGGCGGACGGATCTCCTAGGCCTGGCATGGCAGGTGTGACTGTCAGTCACATCAGGCGTTGCTCTGTGCATTTCGTTGTGCAAACCAATTTGCAAGACACTGTAAGTGCCAAAATTTGGCAGTTTTGGATCGGACATTCAACAGCATATACCAGGGTCCTACATTCACGTGCCGCTACGCTTCCACTTACAAAGGTTCTTTCACCAACGCTCCGATCTGACAGTGCATTTTATTGTATGTATTTGTGACAGATTTATGTTGTCTGAAAGCTAAATTAATCTCGGCAAGAGTAGGGTGCAACTCTTCGAAAGCTGTGACAATGGTTTTGTGCACCCAATGTCAAAGGCTTAACGTTGAGTCCAGAGTGCCGGATTGCAGTATTCTAGGGGGTGGCGATGCCTTTTATGCAAGGAGTATATGGAGCTCGAGCAAAAAATGCACGATCTCCAGGAAAGACGCCGAAAGCTTGCCACGAAGATGAATGCGAACCACGATCCTTTCGTTCTCAAACTACCTCCCGAGGTTGCCTCTCATATATTCATTCTTTTCAAAGGAGAATCCGAGAAGAGCCAAGGTCGTCGGGAAAAATTATCAGTAATATTTCTCCTTGGAGCCATTTGTAAGGGGTGGCGCCAATTGGCATGGTCAACTCCCCAGCTCTGGTCAACTCTCGCCTTTGTTTTGCCAGATCCCAAGGAATCTGCGATAATGGATACTCTACCACGTCTCGTTTTTGATTGGTTAGAACGATCAGGTGGATTACCACTAACACTCAATATTTCGTCCTATAGCCTGAGATCCATGCCACTGGCAGAAGGATCGTTATCAGTCATCAACGCTCTCAACCAGCATTCCCAACGTTGGCACGACGTATCATTCGTCCTTCCCCCACTTTATCTTGGCCATCTCTGTGGAAGCTCCCCACCTGAAGATCTCTGCAACCTCTCAATTCGAAATTCATTGGGATCGCATAGAGACAGAAATCTGAAGTTTAAAATGAACACACAACCGAGTCCGACGAAATTCACGGTACACGATATCCCTTTCAAGGCCATCGATGTTTCCTGGGATCGTCTTGTGTACCTGAAGGTGGTAGGCACATCCCTAGACGGAGTCCTGCAAGTCATACGAGATGCCCCTCTACTGGAAACATGCTCTCTATCTGGGATCTTTACACCGATCAATGATTTCCCTACTTCTGAAACAATCATTCGTCATCCACATCTTCGAACACTTAAACTGTTTCGGAATAAAACTAGGGTTTTCACCGAAATCATCAACTCTCTAGAACTACCATCCCTGGAGTCATGGATGCTCAAATCGCAGGAGAATTTTATTGGAGTCGACGCGATATCATTTCTTAAGCGCTCTGGTTCTGGTTTGAAAACACTTGATCTATGGCAAGACCATGCGCCAGCCCTCGAAGATTTGGAGCAGTTGCTCCAAGCTACACCACGCCTCCAATGTCTCAAAGTTGATTGCAGTGACTTCTCATGGATGATGGACCTTATCCTGGAACGAATTTCCGCATCACCGCCTTCTGCCTTGCAGATAGGTCATCACACCGACTTCCTCCCTTGCCTTCAACATTTGGAATTCAGAAGTATAGAATTAAATGCGTGGGAGTGTATACCACTCATCTTTCGATGGCCCCACAGGAGGCGCCTGCGCTTGGAGATCCACATGTCGTCGATCACAATCAGTGACAAGATCTCAAGTGCACTTGTGCAATTAGTGGATGAAGGGATCGCCTTGCGTATTTTTAATTCGAATGATGAGGATTATCTCCAGAGTTTTAGGGATTCCACAGCATCGTTACAAACGCCCAAAAAGACGATCGATCTGGTTCCATGATTCGGGTAGTTCCATAATATATTCCCAACGTATGAAGTATCATGACTTGAGATGAATTCTATTAAGACAATGATAATATTGGTGTAGTGGTTGTGAATTGTAATAATGTTGTACGGACGTTATAAAGCGCACCTCTTCATTGACCAACTGCCGTGTGTTCGTCATTTGTCGTACAGATCTATGGTCGCAGCTCCGAATCCATGCGTCTACAGTGCACACACGGAATACCACGATTCAGACAGTGCAGAGGGCTATCTGATTTGTCTTGATGCGTGAGAGGGAAAGAGCGGCATGAGGCGTAGGGATAGTTTAAAGAAAGAAAGGCAAAAGATCACCGAATTGTGTTAACGGTGAGTGGTGGTGGTGACATCAAAAATCTGGCTCCTGTGAGTTTTCTTTTTTTCCTTGTGCGTCCACCTAGCCCACTGTGACTTTGGCATGGACGCGCTGTAGAGCCAAAGTTTCGGCCCACAACTAGCCGACGGCTGTGAAAGTAAACATTTTGCTTTGAATTGCATATCTGGTCTATAGGTAGTGTACACGATAACAACGGCTCTAAAGTGTGTAGGGTTCCAATCAGCTCCGAGGCACAATCGATCAATAAGTGCATCTACCTCCGCACCACGCAAACATCTCCTGAACAACAACTCACCCAGGTACCATAATTCCTCCCTCGCAGTGCTCACTCTTGGCTCGCTTCCAGGTGACCGCATTAGCTTGGAGGAGGTATCCCGCACCATGGAGATTGCCGTCGAACTCAAGCCGAACTGGGACCCAAGGCTTCTTAAACCCGAGAATGCAAATTTTAAATCCTTGGTCAATGAGTTCTAAGATGCTGAGCAAGCCGTCGTCCAACTTTAACCGCCAATCTTTTGTTTCAATCTTGAAATTCAGGGGTTTCCGATGTGACAAGCTAAAGATAGGGGGAACGTTTTGCCAGAGGGGTGTCCCTGCAACATGGATGCGAAGCACTAGAGATTGAAGGTTTGGGAGGAACCCAGGACTACCCCCTGGAAGAATGGGCGGTGACGAGGACAACCGCTGGAGAAAATCATTTATGGGGACCACGACGAATGGCATGTGTGAAGAGAATTCGCATTCGAGGTTTGAGAGGTCAGGCACGGCATCGAGCAGCTTCTTGAGAGCTCCCCGAATATCCTCATTTATGAGCAATGCTAGCCGTTTCAAACAAATCCTAGAGCGGTTTAGAAATGAAATCAAGCATTCAACCTCAGTTTCATTCTCCAGTTCGTAACTGAGCTCTTCAATCGAGGGAAAGTCCATCAATTCCAAGAAGACGATGAGTAAATCAACTTCTATTCCCTCGAGAGTTAGCTTCCGGAGGCCCGTATGCCTGAAAAGGTGTTTGGAATGGAAGGCCGGGGAATCTTCATCTGTGAGTGGATCAAGAGATAACAGTTTGCAGGATTCCAGGAGAGGCGCTGATTTGATGGCCTCTATACATTCATCAAGGGAGATGAACGCTAAAGTGAGGCATGTAATGTTCACCCACTCAATGTCGATAGCTGATAAAGGGAAGCTTCTGAGGGTGAGGCGAGTTGGGCTTGGTCTCGGGATTGAAAAATGGGGGGTTGGCGGGTCATCGATATCCGAGACTTCACAGGAGCTGATTTCGAGGTTGTAGAGGTTACTGGGGGGGGAGGCGGCACGAAAATGGTTAAAATAATGTTGGTCCAGATCCAGGGTTACATCGTACCAACGCCCCAAATGCCGAGTGAGGGAGTCAATGACTGGACGACACGTCTCCCGAGGAAAGTCGAACGCACTATTCTCGGTAATCCAAAGGGTTAAAGGTAGGCTGCCTGACAATTGCAACCAGTTGTTGATGAATTGGAGTGGGGGGAGAACATTCGTATTTTTCTTCACGAGAGTGAACGAGATTGTTGACCAAAGCTGAGGTGTCGAGCATGCCAACTGTCTCCACCACCGACTGACGGACCCTAGAAGGAACTGGGTTGGTAACTTGCGCAACGTAGAGTGACCCGGTTCGTAATCCTCTTTTCCCATAGAAAGAGAAAATATCAAGGAGGCGAGTTCTGGGGGGAGTCTAAAGTTAAAGGGGTCGTGTTCAGCATTTATCCGTGCTCGAATGATGCGACGCTTGTCTTGAAGCTCCTGAATCTTTAGTTCGAGCTCGATTTCCTCCTGGCACACCGAGCAGGGCTCGCGGCCCACGAGGACGCAAGGGGGTGGGGTCGTCTGACACAAAACCATCGCCAGCTATGGTAATCGAATCATGGATCATACAACGTTGAAGATTTATTTGGCGACTTACAATTATGCAATAAATCACAATTAAAGGCTGCTATGGATGGTGTGGGCGGTGAGGTACCTCAGAGGACGGGGTTCAGAGCAGCGAGTGTTTTTCGCACGTGACAACTAATGTACAATTTGTACTAGCTAAGGAATGGAATCGTAATTTGTAAACGAATTATACTGTGAAATAACCTGGAGAACCGAAGGCGAGTAACCGCAAGGTAAGAGAAAAAGATAAGATAGGAAACGGAGGTGAATTTCAAAAGTCGGAAGCCAAAAAATGCGTGACTCAATTTTGATTTCCCTTTTCCCTGACGACAGTGTTCCTTTCACTTCGAGCTGCCACAACAATCGGTATCTTTTATCGTACGTGTTTGGAACCAGCTCTTATACCATCTGAAAGTTGAATTCATTCTAGAAAAAATACCGCCTGCAATTTGAAGTTTGTGGCAATGGTTCTGCGCACCGGGTGCCAAGGGCCTAATGGCGAGACAAGTGTTAGCGCGGAACATTGCTGTATCCTGAACGGTGGGCCATGCCTGGCGTGCAAGGAGGACTTGGAGCTAGAGCAAAAAATCCAAGAAATCCAAGAAAGACGCCGCACGCTCCGAACGCAGAAGAATGCGAACACGATCCTTTTATTCTCAAACTCCCTCCTGAGGTCGCCTCTCATATATTCCTCCTTTCTATGGGAACCCGGGACGCCATTGACATTCCTCAGAAGAATGGGGGTGGCCTTCCGACGCCGTTTCTTCTTGGAGCCGTTTGTCGGGGTTGGCGTCAACTGGCACGGTCAACTCCTAGACTTTGGACCAGGCTCGGCTTCAACTTTTTCAATACCACCAATCCAACCTCGAAGACGATTGAAGCTCTACCTCAGCTCGTTGCCGATTGGTTAGAACGATCAGGTGGCTTACCATTGACGCTCTACGTTTTGTATGAGGGAAATTGTGAAACCCACGCAGAAGG
>Ga0307509_10011484_pt1 | contig 10717 bp, 5 predicted proteins | sample 10_EM_MG_FD_202245 | JGI IMG/M metagenome (GOLD analysis project Ga0307509, IMG submission 202245) | Populus trichocarpa ectomycorrhiza microbial communities from riparian zone in the Pacific Northwest, United States - 10_EM | ecosystem: Host-associated > Plants > Roots > Unclassified | place...
GTGCGGCAGGACGCGGACGTCGACGCCGCGCTGGTCGCGATCGTGGAGCGCTGGAAGCCGGCCGCCGACCGGCGGTGGCGGGTATGCTCGTCGATCGGCCGGGCCTCGTTCAACCACGAGCGGCTCAAGACCGCGGTCGACAGTCTGGTGGACAACGCCGTCAAGTTCACCGACCTCGGCGACGACATCTCGGTGGAGGGCACCGGCACTCGGGACACCTGGACGATCACCGTCGCCGACTCGGGGCCGGGCATCTCCCCGGAAGGCCTCACCCGGATCGCCGCGCTGGGCGCCGACAGCCTGGGCGTCACCGCCTCGGGCACCGGCCTCGGCCTCGCCACGGTGAGCGCGGTGGTCCGCTCCTGGAACGGTCGGCTGGACATCACCGTACCGCCGTCCGGCGGCACGGTGGTCCGGATGGAGTTCCCGCGCCAGGCCGCCATCCATGACGGTCACATGACAGTCCTGTCATGATCGCGTTACCGCACGTATCGACGGACCCATCATCAGCCTGATGCCCGGCACACCGCCGGCGCGTCACGCGTGGGAGGTGGGGTCCGATGCGGGATCGACGGTGGCGCGGAATTGCCGGGATGTCGGTCGTCGCGGTCGTCGTCGCCCTGCTGCCCCCGGTGGCGGTGGCCCAGCCCGCGGTCGCCGCGACCGCGTGTCCGGCCGGCGGCTGCGCCGTCACGGTCGACGTGCGCGACTTCCCGACCGCTCAGCCGCTCGCCAACTTCAACTACCTGATCAACCTGGACAACACCAAGCTGTCCGGTGATCCGCTCGCGCTCAGCACCGAGAGCAACAGCCCGATCGTGGCCGAGGGCAACCAGGACCGCACCACGGTGCACCTGCCGGCCGGTCGCTACCTGGTCTCGGCCCGGGCACTGGACCACAAGATGTGGGGCGCCTATCTCACGCTGCCGAACCCGGCCACCGCGGACGGCTCGGCCACCGCGCGCATCGACCTCACCGTGGCGAGCGACGAGCACCCGCTGCCGCTCGGCAAGATCCGGGTCTTCGTCTTCGACGACAACGCCTGGACCAACGGGGCGCCGGACACCGAGGAGGCCGGCATCGACGGCTTCACGGTGGAGCTCAAGGAACAGACCCAGAGCGCCGTCACCGTGGACTACCACAACAAGCCGCTGTGCGGCGGGCACTGCCTCACCAACGGCGACGGCTTCTCCCAGATCGACGAGTTGGGTCCGGCCACGTACTACATCGAGGTGCATCCGCCGGACAAGCCGTGCAACGCCGACCCGGACAGTCGCTGGCACCAGACCACCACCATCGACGGCGGCCTGCAGCTTCTGGCGCCGGTCGAGGAGGGCAGCGACGGCACCGGCGCGCCGGGTGAGCAGCTCTGGGAGCCGCCGAACGCGCGTACCGCGTATTGGTTCGGGTTCGCCTGCTCGCCGCAGCCGTTCGCGCGCAGCGGGACCGGCGAGATCACCGGGCAGGCCCGGAACTGGGTGGAGTGGGCGCCGTACACCACCGGCACCTACAACGACCCGGTGGCAGACCCGTACGTGGCGCTCTCCGACTCGACCACCGACCAGACCGTCTACGTCGGCCAGGGCGACGGCGCCGGCAACTTCGACATCCAGAACGTCCCGGCCGGCACCTACAACCTGGCCATCTGGGACGAGCAGCTGAGCTACATCATGCGGTTCAAGCCGGTGACCGTGGTCGCCGGGCAGACCGTCGACGTGAACGACACCGGTGACGACGGGCAGACCGGCATCGGGGTGTCCCGCTGGTTCGGCTGGCTGGACGGGCACGTCTACAAGGACACCAACGGCAACGGCCGGCTCGACCCCGGTGAGCCGCTGATCGCCAACACCGACCTGGACCAGCGCTGGCGGGATGGCTCGATCAAGGAGGCCACCTTCACCGACGCGCACGGGTACTACCAGTACCCGACCGCCGAGGGCGGGCCGCTGGGCCGGTGGTTCATCAACGAGCAGGGGTTCGCGCGGTTCTCCGCGTACCCGGGGCCGTCCGTGCATGACGAGCACACCGGCGCGGTGACGCCGTCCTGTGCGGCGACCCCGCCCGCGAACCCGTGCATACCCACCGATCAGGGCGGCGGCCTGCTCACCAACCAGAAGCTGCTGGAGGGCCACCGGGCCACCATCGACTGGGGCAAGCGCGACTACCCGGCCGGCACCCCCGGCCAGATCGTCGGCATCACCTACTTCGCCACCACCCGCAACGAGTTCGACGCGCGCTTCCAGAACCACGAGGACTACGAGCCGGCCATCCCCGACGTGACCGTCTACCTGGAGGGCCCCGGCCCCGACGGCGTGCCGAACACCGCCGACGACGTGGTGCTCAACAAGTACGTGACCGACAAGTGGCAGCAGCCGGACGCGAGCCAGGACCCGCAGCAGCCGGCCGGCAACACGTTCACCCAGAACTGCAACCCGATCCGGGACTTCACCGGCGCGGACATCACCGGCCAGTTCAACGCGCGGATCGGGCCGAACTGTCTCGAGGTGCCGCTGGCCGGCCAGCCCACCAAGGACGGCGCCTTCGACGGCGGCTACGCGTTCGCCGACTACTGCCCGGGCGGCTACGACCTGGCCGCCGACAACGGCACCTGCGTCGGCGGCGGGGACCCGCAGCCGCTGGCGGCCGGCACGTACCTCACGCACGCGGTCATGCCCACCGAGGCCGGCGACACCCGCACCTGCGGCTCGCTCGTCAGCGCGGCCAAGGGCAGTGTGCCGGGCGGCGGCGCCGGCTGCCTCTACCGGCCGGTCCGCGAGGAGGACGTCAACGTCGACCTCGGCAACGCCTTCACCCCGGCGATCCCGCCGCCGCCGTGCGCCGGCGACGACCACGTCATCGACCAGTCGACCCTGACCCCGCGCAGCGTCTACTACGGCGTGGCCGGCGCGCACGCGCCGCTGTGCGACAAGCGCCTCGTGGTGCTCACCAACGGGCAGAACGCCAACGCCGACTTCCACCTGATGACCAACTTCCGGACCGACCCCAACGGCACCGACCCCGCGGACCAGCGGGTCGGGGACGTGGCGGTGCCCGGTCGCTTCGTCGGGCAGGTCTTCAACGACATCTACTTCGAGCGGAACCCGCAGTCGCCGTGGTACGGCGAGCCGCGCCCGATCGCCGGCATCCCGGTCGGCATCTACGCCCGGGTGGACACCAGCCCCAACGCCAACGCGCCCTTCGACGAGAACAACTGGCGGCTGCTCACCACCGTCACGACCAGCCCGGACGGCTCGTTCGAGGTGCTGCTGCCGTCCACCGAGACGTTCAACTGCCCGATCCCGCAGGGGCCGTGCCCCGGCATGTACCTGGTCAAGGTGGACGACCCGGGCAGCAAGGCGCACCCGAACGCGAAATACAACCCGAACCTGCTGAGCGCCACCACGCCGGCCGAGTCGTGGCCCGGCCTGACCACCCAGCTCGACCTGCCGCTCGACCCGATCTCCGGTACCGCCTGCGAGGACCCGGCCGTCCCGGCCCGGCCCGAGCTGCTGCAGGTCTCCACCCCGGTCGTGCCGGCCACCGGCAGCCGTCAGGTCACCGTCCAGGCCGACTTCATCGGACCGGCCGGCACGGCGACCGGGCTCACCGGCGTGCGCGCCACGCTCACCGACGACCGCAACGGCCAGGTGCAGACCCTCACCCGGGCCAACGGCGGCATCGTGAGCTGGTCACCGGGCAGCGGCAGCACACCCGACACCATCGTGCTCAACGTCCCGGCGCTCGGCACGGTCTTCCGGCCCGGGCCGAAGCAGCTCACCATCACGACGGCCAACGCCAGCGGCGGCGTGTCCAGCGTCAACGGGCTCACCCTGCACGTGCTCGGCAGCAACGGCGCGGGCGCCAACCTCGTCGCCTACAACCCGCCGGTGGTGAACGTGCCGGCGCCGGCGACGAACGCACACGCCCTGCAGAACGCGATCGACGCGGCGGCGGCCGGCAGCCTGCTGGTCCTCTCGCCCGGCGTCTACAACGAGAACCTCCTGCTCTGGAAGCCGCTCAAGCTGCAGGGGCGCGGCCCCGGCGGGATCGTGGCCTCGCACGAGCTGCAGGCGCGCGACCCGGAGGATCCGCGCTTCAACATCCCCGGGACGGTCATCGACGGCCGCTACTTCCAGCAGAACGCCACCGACTACGACGCCGCGATCGCCGCGCACGCCCCGTACGCCGGGGTGAGCGCCGCCCATCCGGTGTTGCGCGGCGCCGACGTCACCGTGCTGGCCAAGACCACCACGGCGTACGACATCGGCAGCGGTTCGACCGCGTCGTTCAACCAGGCCCGGATCGACGGCGTCGGCCTGAGCACCGGGCAGGGCGAGGGCGCCGGCGGCGTCCAGCTCCAGGCGTCGATCAACAACATCCAGCTGACCAACAACGTGCTCGAGAACAACGGCGGCGTGGTCGCCGGCGGCATCGGGGTCGGCCAGCCGTACGACGACGGGGTCAACCACAACTTCAACGTGCGGATCGCGAACGACCGGCTGATCGGCAACGGCGGCCTCACCCAGGCCGGCGGCATCGGGATCTTCAACGGCGCCAACGCGTACGAGGTCGCCGGCAGCATCGTCTGCTCGAACTTCAGCGTGAACTACGGCGCCGGTGTCTCGCACATCGGGCTCAGCCCCGGCGGGCGGATCCACGACAACCAGATCTACTACAACGACTCGGTCGACTCGGGCGCCGGCCTGGCCATCGAGAGCGAACTGCCGGTCGGCGGCGGGTCGCTCGGCGCCGGCACCGGCGCGGTCGACGTGGATCGCAACCTGATCCAGAGCAACTACTCGGGCGACGACGGCGGCGGCATCTTCGTGCTGGACGCGCTCACCGCCGCGATCAGCATCCGGAACAACCTGATCGACAACAACGGCGCGGCCGACCTCGGCGGCGCGATCACCCTCGACGACGCGTCCAACGTGCGCCTGGTCAACAACACCGTGGCCAACAACGTGTCGACCGGGTCGTCCGAGGACTCGGACGGCAACCCGCACGCGGCCGGACTGGCCTCCGAGGCCAACGACCCGCTGTTCCAGGCCATGCTGCCGGCCGGCGCGCCGGACTTCTCCCGGCCGACGGCGCTGTTCAACAACGTCTTCTGGGACAACGACGCGTTCACGCTGAGCTCGACCGGGCCGGGCGCGACGCTGGTCGACCGCGGGTTCATCGACTTCGAGGTGCACGGGACCCTGACCAACACTGACACCTTCACGCCGCGGTACTCCGACCTCACCAACGGGCAGAACCTCGGGCCGGACGGCGTGCTACGCGCGGTGCCCGGCGGCCAGGGCAACCTGATCGGCGTCAACCCCGGCTTCGTGACGCCGTTCGTGAACGAGCTGACCGTCTCCGGCTCCCGGCTCGACCCGCAGACCGCGGCGGTCACCATCACCGGGCAGGACCCGCCGGTCGGGCTCACCGGCGACTACCACCTCGCGGCCGGCTCGGCCGTGGTGGACCGCGGCGTGCGCTGCTCGAACACCCCGGTGCCGGCCAACCTCATCCCCTGTGCGGCCACCGCGGTAGCGGCGCCCACCGTCGACGTCGACGGCGCGGGCCGGCCGGACCTCAGTTCGTTCCGGTTCACCACGCCGTGGGATCTCGGCGCGGACGAGCGGCCCGGCATACCGGTGCTGCTGCCCTTCCTGGCTGTCAACCCGAGGAGGCCGTAGTGACCACCCGCCGGGACTTCCTTTACGGCGTGGCCGGCACGCTCGCCGTCGGCGTGCTGGTCGGCGACACCACAGCGGCCACGGCCGCCACCACCGGGCTGTCGCTGGTCGCCACCGACGGGTACATCTCGGTGCCCGGCCGGGAGGGCAACCCGCTCTACGTCTTCGGGTTCGTGCCGGTCAGCCCCACCCTCACGGTGGCCCAGCTGATCAGCACCTACAAGGGACACGCGCAGCACACCGCGCCGACCCTCGACGTCAAGCAGGACGACGACATCAAGATCACGCTGACCAACCTCGGGTTCGTGCAGCGGCCCGACCTCGTCGACTCGCACACCGTGCACTGGCACGGGTTCGACCTGCCGACCCCGCTCAACGACGGCGTGCCCGAGGTGTCGATCGCGGTGCCGGTAGGCAAGCAGTTCACCTACTTCTACCGGCCGCACCGCGAGGGCACGTACATGTACCACTGTCACTTCGAGGACGTCGAGCACGTGCAGATGGGGATGACCGGCATCGTCTTCGTGCGGCCGCGGCAGGACGGGACCGCGATCGGCGGCTTCACCCGGTTCGCCTACAACGACGGCGACGGCTCGACCGGCTATCACCGCCACTTCGCCATCCTGCTGAACGAGCTGTGGCGCGACTTCCACGACGGGGACCGGGACATCCAGGAGACCATCCCGACCGACTACGACCCGCACTGGTTCACGCTCAACGGGCGCACCTACCCGCAGACCACGCTGCCCAACGACGACCCGGCGCTGCCCGCCGCGCTGCGCGTGGGAACGCCGAACCCGAACTACGACGACGCGGTCGACCACAGCCAGCCGAACTCGGCGCTGATCCAGGTCAACCCGGGGGAGCGGGTGCTGCTGCGGCTAGCCAACCTCGGCTACCAGCAGCACAGCATGCAGCTGCCGGGCATCCCGCTGCACGTGATCGGGCAGGACGCGTCGCCGCTGCGGGCCGCCGCGTACTGGACCAACACCCTCTACCTCGGGCCCGGCGAGGCGCGCGACGTGCTCTTCGACGCGCCCGCCTACGACCCGGCGCGCCCGTCCGGCTCGGACTCCTGGGGCGCCTACAACGTCTACTTCTTCAAGAACCGGGACTGGCGCAAGCTGCAGAACTTCGCCTCCCCGGCGCCGGGACCGGGCGGCATGATGACCGAGGTCCGGGTGTACGCCCCGGCCCGTCCCCTGCCCGCACAGACCGTCGTGAGCCAGACCTATGTCTGAGGGGGCCACCATGAGGTTCGCGGCCGTATTGCTGCTCGCCGCCGCCGGCTGCCTCGCCGTCCCGGGCCGGGCCGGCGCGATCCCGGCCGACCCGCCACCGACCGGCATGGTCTGCTCGGCGGGCGCCGTCGCCGGCTCGACCCACACCTTCGACCTGGTCGCGCAGACCGGCTACATCGACACCCCGGACGGCAACAGCGTCTTCATGTGGAGCTACGCCGAGGCCGGCGACCACTTCCAGAGCCCGGGCCCGGTGCTGTGCGTGACCGAGGGGCAGACCGTGGTGGTCAACCTGACCAACAACCTGCCCGAGCCCGCCTCGATCGTCTTCCCCGGCCAGGACGCGGCGGTCGGCGCCGCGGGCGGTGGCGCCGGCCTGCTCACCACCGAGGCCGCGGCGAACGGCGGCACGGTCCAGTACTCGTTCGTGGCCGGCAGCCCCGGCACCTACCTGTACGAGAGCGGCACCGACATCGCCAAGCAGTTGGAGATGGGCCTGTACGGGGCGCTGATCGTGCGGCCCGCCGCCGGACCCGGCTACGCGTACGGGACGAGCACCGCCTTCGACCCGTCCCGGGAGTACCTGCTGCTGCTCAGCGAGATCGACCCCGACCTGCACCACGCGGTCGAGACCGGCGCCGGGTACGACGTGAACGCCCGCCGGGACCGGTACTTCGCGGTCAACGGCCGGGAGTTCCCGGACACCATCCAGGACAACGGCTCGGCGCTGCTGCCCAACCAGCCGTACGGCGCGCTGGTCCGGATCCAGCCGACCAGCCCGTCCACCGCCCCCGCCTTGATCCGCATGATCAACGTGGGCGCGCTGAACCACCCGTTCCACCCGCACGGCAACCACACCACCCAGATCGCCCAGGACGGCCGCCTGTTGCCGGCGCCCATCGAGCACTTCGGCGAGACCATCGCGGCCGGCCAGACCCTGGACTTCCTGCTCCGCTGGGACGACCAGGACAACTGGGACCCGTCGACGAACCCGCTGCCGGTGCCGCCGCCGAACTACCGGGACGTCTTCTTCAAGGACAGCAACACCTGGTACGCCGGCAGCCCGTACCTGGGCCGTAAGGGCACCCTGCCGACCGGCGTGGTCAGCCAGAACATCTGCGGCGAGTGGTACTTCCCGTGGCACAGCCACGCGCTCAACGAGTTCACGAACTTCGACCAGGGCTTCGGCGGCATGGCGACGCTGCTGCGGGTCGACCCGCCCGGCGGCTGCTTCGCGGCGCCCACCTCGGCCACCCCGGCCGGCAGCGTGCTGAAGTCCGGCACTGTCGCCGGGCTCGCCGCCGACGACACCAGCTACTACGCGGTCAACCCGCGGACCACCACCCGGCCGACCGCCACCACCGCGGCACAGACCTCGATCACGGTGGCCTCGGCGACCGGGTTCCCGGCCACGACCGGCTACTACGTGCGGATCGACAACGAGGTCCTGCGGGTCACCGGCGGAGCGGGCACGGCGACCTGGACCGTGCAGCGCGGGCAACTCGGCACCGTCGCCGCCGCGCACGCCACCGGCGCCGTGGTCAGCGCGCTGGCCACCGACTTCACCGCCGGCTTCACCGGCGTCGCGGCCGGTTCGCAGCACCTCAAGGTGACCTACAAGGGCGCGAACTGCGCCACCACCACCGCCACCACGTGCACGGCCCTCACCGCGAACCTGCCGCAGCAGACCGTGAAGATCTGCGACTGGACGGTGGGCGGCGCGGCCGGCTGCTCGACGCCGACGTCGCCGGGGTGGGTGACCCTGCCGCCCCCGCCGGCTCAGCCGCAACTCGTCGGCTCGACCGACGTCGGCGCGACCTGGACGCTGCCGACCGCGGCGGCGTACCTCAACGCAGGGCAGGTCCGGGTGCTGGTGCACACCGAGCGGTACACGTCCCCCTCCCCGGCAGTGTTCTCCACCTGGGGAAACCTGCTGGCGCTCACCTACGACGCCCCCTAGGAGACGGTGATGCACGTACGCAAAGGCGTCCTGGTGCTGGCGCTCGTGGCAGCCGGGCTCTGCGCCCCGAGCCCGGCGGCGGCAGCGCCGGTGGCGATCACCCTGTGCGCGCTGCCGGGCGCCGCCACCATGGCCGGCGGCGCGAGCGTCCCGATCTGGGGCTTCGCCACCGACTGCGCCAACCCCGGCCTGCCCGGTCCGGTGCTGTCGGTCACCGTCGGCGACACGGTCGCGGTCACCGTCACCAACGCGCTGCCGGCCGGCCATACGCTGACCTTCGAGGCGCCCGGTATCGCCTTCGATCCGGGCCCGGATTCGGCGCCGCCCGGCGGCACGGTGACCCGCACGTTCACCGCGAGCGCGGCCGGCACCTACCTCTACCAGAGCGGCGGGGACGCGGGCCGGCAGACGGCCATGGGCCTGTACGGCGCGCTGATCGTCCGGCCGGCGACGGCCGGCCAGGCGTACCCGTCGGCGGCGTCCGCCTACGACGTGGAGGCCCCGCTCGTGCTCAGCGCGATCGATCCGGCCTTCAACGCCGCCCCGGACACCTTCGACCTGCACGCGTACCGGGCCACCTACTGGCTGATCAACGGGAAGTCCTATCCGGACACCGCGCCCGGCATCACGGCCGGCGGCGGGCAGCGGCTGCTGCTGCGCTATCTCAACGCCGGCTACGACAACACCACGATGGCCCTGCTCGGCATGCACGGCCGGGTGGTGGCGCGGGACGCCCGGCCGATCGACGGCGTGGTCGACGTGGCCGCCGAGACCCTGCCGGCCGGCGCCACCGAGGACGTCATCGCGACCGTGCCGGCCGGCGCGGGGCCCAGCTCGCACGGGTTCCCCCTCTACAACCGCCAGCAGCACCTCACCAACGGCGCGCAGACCGGCACGAGCCCGGCCCCGGCCACCGGCGGCGGCATGTTGATCTTCATACATCACTAGGAGGCGAAGTGAAGCGCCTGGCGAGCGTCCTGGCCGGTGTGGTGGTCGCCGCGGCCGGCCTCTGGGTCTGGCACGTGGTGCGGACGCCGGACGCCCCGGCCGCCGCCGTCCCGGTGCCGCCCGGGTGGGCCCGCCCGGCGGTGGCCGCCGACGACCTCGGCCAGGCCAGCGGCGTGACCATCACCCGGGTCGCGGTGACCGCCGGCGGCGGACTGGTCGACCTGCGGTTCCGGGTGGTCGACCCGGAGCGGGCGCACGCGCTGCACGACGCGGCCACCCCGCCGGCGGTGGTCGACGAGAGCTCCGGTCTGGTGGTGCACGACCTGCTGATGAACCACGAGCACACCGGCGACTTCCGGGCCGGCGTCACCTACTACCTCGTGTTCAACAACCCGGGCAACTGGGTCCGGCGTGGCGCCCGGGTGACCGTGTTGCTGGGGAACGCAGAAGTTGCGCATGTCCGCGTGGTGTGAGGGAGCCCCCGGCGGGCGGGCCGCGGAACGGCTCGGCGACCTCGCGCCCCACGGCGTCGCCGTGAACGTGCTGTATCCGTGCCTGCTCGCCGGGCTCGTCGGCGGGCTGCTCGTCGCGTTCGTCGCGCTGTCGGGGCCGGCCCGCCGGCTGGTGCTCACCTACGCGGCCGGCTCGGGCGCGCTCGCCGCGGTGGCGGGCGCCGCCCTCGGCCGGCCGTGGCCGGTGGTCGCGGCGCTGGCCGTGCTGGCCGGTGTCGCCCGCGATCGGCAGTGGCGCTGGCTGCCGGTGGTCGCGGCGGTGCTGGTGGCGGTGCTCGCCGTGGTGGAACCGGCCACCGTCTTCGCGCCGTTGGGCGGCCTCGCGGCGTACGCGATGGCCCGCCCCGAGCGCGCGGCGGTGCGGGATCGCGC
>Ga0307509_10011485_pt1 | contig 10715 bp, 5 predicted proteins | sample 10_EM_MG_FD_202245 | JGI IMG/M metagenome (GOLD analysis project Ga0307509, IMG submission 202245) | Populus trichocarpa ectomycorrhiza microbial communities from riparian zone in the Pacific Northwest, United States - 10_EM | ecosystem: Host-associated > Plants > Roots > Unclassified | place...
AGGGTTTTATTGTGTCCTCTCCTCGCAAAATACTTTCTACTATAATAAAATTTTGTTTTGTTTTTTTATGCTTTTTTTTTCTTTTTTATAATCTATGTTTTTCTTTTTTAATTTTAATTTTATCATTTAATATTAAATTTATTGAAGATTGAATTTCATAATTTTTCTAATTTACTTTTTATAAGGTTATCCTAATCTCATGACCCGAACTGATAGTTTAATGGGTTAACTCGAGTTTTTTTTCTATTTTTCTAATTGATTTTCTCTCTCAATTTCATCCTTTAATATTGAGTTGATTGAGAATTAGTCTTTTTAATTTGTTTTAGTTTGTTTTCTATAAGGTCATCCCCATTTCATGACTCGGGTCATGTTTTTATTAACTCAAGTTGACTCGAACCCTTTTTGTGTTCTTTTTTTAGTCAATATTTCAATTTCAATTTCATCATTTGACATTAGTTTATTGGGATTGAGCTTCAAGATTTTTTTTTAATTTACTTTTTATGAGGTTCTTATAATTTCATGATCCGAACCACTAGTTTGATAAGTTAACTCAATGGACTCAAGTTTTTTTTCTTTTTCTAATTGATTTTTTTTTCAATTTCATCATTCATCATTGGGTTGATTGGGAATTAGGATTCGTGATTTATTTTGGATTGCTTTCTATAAGGTTATCTCAGTTTCATGACTCGGGCCACAAGTTTGACAAATTAACATAGGTTTATTCGAGTCATTTTTTATTTTTTTTTAATTGATTTTTTTTAATTTTATTTTTTGTTTAATTTTTTACAGCATCTCAGTATAGGTTGATGTTTTTATTTTGCGATCGTATATTTTTTTATCATGTAGTTAAATAAAAAATAGTTTTGGAAAAACAAAATATTCTCACCGGAGTCTATAACCTGGTTCACAGGTTTGACATGCTAGCCCGGGTTACCCGGTTCATAGGTTTGACGAGTTCACCTACTAGCCAGATATTATTTTTTGGTTTTTGGTCCGTTGATTGTTTTTAATATTTTTTTTTATTTTATCCTTCAATATTGGATTGGTTGGGAAATAAACTACACTAGTTTTTTTTTTTCTATTTAGGGTTATCACTATCTCAAATAAGTTTTTATTTTTAGGTTGGTGTTTAATTTTGTCACCATATATTTTTATTATATAATTAAACAAGTAATCTAAAAAAATAAATTATTAAACTCAATGGAGTCAATGACATAATTTGCTTTGGAACTAAGATCGATTTAAGATGTCATTATCTCAATAGTTTTAATGGAAAAAATATTATCTTGAAGTTTTGTTAAAAGTTAAGTCATGTTTTTACCGGTCATTAAGATTGCATTTTGATCCATGAAATAAATTAATTTAATTTGGGATAACTCTAGCGTGATTTAGTTTGAAACTCGAGTTAGACAAAGAGTTAGGTTATGAAATTTCAAGAGTGAGCCATTAAGTCAGGTTTAATAACACAATCAACAAAATCTTCATGCTTTTAATATTTTTTTATATTTTTTAAAAATTATTTGACCCACGGCGAAGCTTATGTCAATAGACTAGTTAATTACTAAAAGAGGTCAAACACCAAAGAAAAAAGAATAAAAATAAATTAATCTCAAATTAAAGAGCTGATCTAACAATTAAATTTTTTATCAAAGGAAAAAAAAACAATAAGATTCGATTTCTTTAAATTACAGAATGTCCAATTGAGGTTTTAAAATAGCAAATGAAGAATTAAAAATTTCACAGATTAACCTTAGTTAATTCGGATAATTTTTTTTGGGTCCTTTGTTAAATTGAATTTATTTTTCAATTTTATCTTTTAACATTAAGTTTTTTGTAAGATTATCATAGTCTCATGATATGTTTTGTTTTATTTTTTTATAGGATTATCATGGTCTTATGACCCAACATGCGAATTAGTTAGTTAACCCGAGCTGGCCTTAATCGATTCAATATGTTGTCGTCTGGGTAGTTATACAAAAAATTTCATCTTGAATATTTATTTTGAGACAAATTACGTATTTACCAGTATTTAAATTGCTTTTAGACTCGTCAAGTTGACCATATTATATTGAATTAGCCTCCACATAATTTTTTTTATTTTTTTATAAAAAAATATTAGTAAAATTTTAATATTTTTTTTACATTAAAAAAAAAACAATTTAACCCGGACTGTGACATGGCGAATGATGTAATTAGATATCTGCATGGACTAAATTGACCGGTTATATTAAAGGAGCGGGGAAAACAAAAGAAAAGAATAATCGAAGGTGAAATCAGCATGTATAAAATATCTTCAATGAATCGTATTCCCCAATCCAATCAACATTGTCCTTGTTAGCCACAGATTGAATGCCCTTCTGCTTCAAATGAAAGTCTACATGCAGCAGCTAAAAGATCGGTCAGGCCAATTAATGCATATCGGATCTTAGCTGGCACGAGAGCATAGAGAGGAAATTCCTTTTTTTCTTTGTGCATAAATGAAAATGAAATATCGTTGGAGAGATGGGAACAACGGGCAAATTTTACATTCTCACTGCCACAAGACATTGACTACGTTGAAGGCTAGCCCCTAGCTACATATCCTCACCGTGCTGAGTGAACTGAAGGTGACGGATAGGTCCCGGACTCCTGCAAACATTATTAACCAGACCAGTCCCGAACTCACCAGTCCCGAACTCCTGCAAACATTATTAACCAGACCAGTCCCGAAGTCACCAGTCCCGAACTCCTGCAAACATTATTAAGTCCCGAAGTCCTCCTGCAAATTAACATTATTAACCAGACCAGACCAGTCCCTTCTCTCTCTGACATCAATTTGTTGGAAGAAGATGGTACATGTACAGTTCTTTTTCCCCCCAGGAACTGAGAGCACTGGAGCCATGAATATTTAATCAGAGAGGGCCGTATGCTGTAAGAGTCAAGGAGCCAATCTCTAAAAAAACAAAGTGTTGAGAGGTTATGTCTGGTGCATAATTCGCTGTGTGAATTAGTCTACACCTCAAATCATTATACGGGTTATAAAATTAATAATTATATAAATTTTTAATATTTATTATATTAGTAATTACAAAATTAAAATCTAAAATTATAAAAAAATAAATCTTTTAATTTCAAACTCTTACCACTATTAACATAATTAATTATTGGTGGTGTACGATCGGGATTTAATATAGCTTCTATAAATTCAGCAACCCTATTGATGAAGTTTTGGATCGATATCACTGCAAACTGAAATATATTGCACCTAATTAATTTCACAGGACCCACATTCAGAGTAGATCATGTGAGTACTGCAATCAGTTGTTGGGGATTGCAGAATTAACACGAGGGATTTTTACTCTAGAATGTGAATGAAAACATTAAAACAGTGTTTTTTTACAGTTTTGTTTTTCCCATGAAAATAAAAAATTAAAACTCACTATTTAAATCTTTTAAAAATAATCATTATTCATTATTAAATTAACATATAAAAAAACAAAAAGCTAAAAATTTAAAATTAATTAACTTCAAGAGGCTATTTTGTATTTTCACATAGATTTCTTTTTGTTATTGTCAGGTTAGATAAGAAACAATTTGGTTTTTAAACAAATATATATAAAAATTAATGAGAGAGCAAAAAATAAAAAATAGCTGGTATGAGCAACACAAAACAAACTTTTGAAATAATAAGAAAATATAAACAAATTGAATAATTTTTCATACATCATCCATCATCTTAAAGATGAAAGAAAAAAATATGAAGTTGTAGCTCATGTGTTTTTAATATTCAAATACATAGATAAATTTCAGCTCAAATCTTTAAAGAGTGTTTTGAATTATGATACAGAATATGTTTTTAAATAATTTGTTTTTCTTGAAAATGCTGACAAACACCTCCTTAGTTTTCACACGCATAATTCAAGAAAGGCCGGCTTTTCTTTTTTGGTGTTAATAAGACTTAAGGGCAGCTTTCTTCCTTGAAGAAAAATCCAGGCCCAACATCAGTCGAATAAAAAAGCCCAACAATTAGGCCCTTTCCTTTCTACCTCAACTAAGCCGGGCTCTGAGTGGTATTTTCATGTTCTTCCTCCTCTGTTCCAGATTTCGATTCCTTTTTTGGATCTCACAACCCGAAGACGAAGAGAGACAGAAGTTGATAGAGAGATGACACTGTTTCACTTCTTCAACTGCGCGATTCTCACCTTCGGCCCTCACGCCGTCTATTACTCCGCCACTCCCTTGTACTCTCCCCTCTCAAAATAGTCTTTTTAAATTCCAATAATCATCTTGCAGAAAACCCATTATAATTTCTGATTTATTTTAAATAATTTTCTGGTAAAATTAAATGTTTACAGGTCTGAGTACGACACACTTGGTACTTCTGTTAAAGCTGCTCTTGTTTATCTTGGAACTGCTTTAGTTAAGGTTTGTAGAGTCCTTTAATTATGGATTTTATTAATTTTAATTCATTGGTGGGATCTCTTAGCTAAGATTTCTTTTTATGTATGTTGGCAGCTGGTTTGCTTGGCAACCTTTCTTAAGGTGTCTGAGAATGATAGCTTTGATCCGTATCAGGTGCTCTTTTTTTATGTAAAGATTAATTTTTGACAATTTTGAAGTTGAGATGGAGCAATTTATATTTGTCTTTGATTAGCTGAATTTTGATGTATAAGAAGGCTAGAGAGTGTTAAAGAGGAAATAAAATGCTTAGACATGAAGGTAATGAAAACTGATTGTGTTGTATTACGATCACCAAAGATATGCTTGTGAGGCTGCTTATCAAGTTTTGTGTATGAAAAATAAAAACTTTCCTGGAGCGATGATAAAAAAAACAGTGAAAGGAGAATGATGTAGCATTTAATATCTTTTTACTGGCCTTCTTTTATAATTTCTTGTTTTAAATTCATCATATCGTTAAATTTCGCTCTTGAGAGGAGTAACATGCAAACTTATTTTCTTTTCACGCTAGTTGTGCTTGACTGCTTGCTCTTAAAGTTTCTCCTGCTTTCTGATAAGACTTGTATTCTGATTTGGGAATCACCTGTCGCTAACACCGCCTATATGCAGGAACTACTGAAAGCACTAATTGGATTTATCGATGTTGCTGGGCTGTACTTTGCCTTGACTCAATTGACTCATAGGAACATCTCCCAAAATCATAAATTTCAAGCTGTTGGACTTGGTGAGTTTAACTTGTCTAAGTCATATCATTTGAATGGCAACATTCTTTTCCCTTCAAAATTAAGCTGAGTTACTGCTTTGAATTGATACTGAATTGCTTCTCCAGAATCTTGCAACAGATTCTTTTATAATTTCTTCAGAAACTTATGGCCTCAACTTGTGGTATACTTCCTTAAGAAAAAAGGGTGCAGAAAACCATAGTTCAAAAAATAGCAGTTGAGTTAGGGCGCTTTTTTTTATTATTACTGTGTGTTAGTTTCAACTGTTTCCCTCATTTCTTCATGGACATTTGTCCTTTTCTTGACCCTTTTCCTCTTGTTGATCCTGATCCTTCGGAAATTTTTCAAACCACTGTGTTTTTTTTTTACATGAAAAATATAGAAACTACAACTGGTTTGTGCTGCTGTAAATGATAAAGAAGAAAATTAACGGTATTGTATTTATACATGTTGCAAATCTTCATAATCTCTTCTATTCATGCCCGCATGCAAAAAGGAGTTGTGATCTCATAAATCCATCCTCATGGTTTTCTTTTCACTTGGCCTTAGTTATGCGAGCTTAATCTTCATAAGCTTTACAACATTATTTCCCCATTTGCAGGATGGGCTTTTGCTGATTCTGTTTTACATAGACTGGCACCTCTATGGGTGGGATCTAGAGGACTAGAATTCACATGGGATTACATTCTGCAAGGCCTTGAAGCAAACGCAAACTTGGTATGTTTGTTTTCTTGCTAATCTCTGTTACTGCTCGTCAGATAATTTGCTTAGATTAATTTGAAACTTCAAAAGATAAAAAAAATTGGGATTATACATGTATGATATTTGCAGTGGATTTTTCTGTATGATATTTGTAGTGGATTTTTCTTCTCATCTGTGAATTTCAGGTGTTGAGTATATCTCTTGCTGCTTTGGGATCTCTGATGTGGCTTCGGAAAAATAAACCCAAGACTTTGATTCCCATCATATATGCATGTGCGGGAATTGTGGCAACCATGCCATCCATCACAAGGTTTGCTACTCATCCTTCGTTCTTTGCATAATGTCAAAAGGTCATGTTTGTGTGTGCACGCGATATTTGAGCTATATAGCAATTTAGAAAAATGCATTAGATTCAACAGTTACCCTATGATTGGAGGGTATCAAAAATCAGAGAGGCTGAACACTAGGTGTTTGTGTCAATTGTTTCTTAAAACCTTGTAAAATTTGTTCTTGGAAACTGTGTTCTCTTTGCATGTGTAATGAAATTGCATTTCATTACAACCCCAAAGATGATAGCAAAAAGAGCATCATGAATTTTGTATGTTTATGGTTTCATTCTTCTGTGTCTAGAATAACAACTTGCACTGAGCTTATTCTTTCATCCGTCTTGCTAAATTATGGCTTTTGCAGCTACTTGAGAAGAGGATTGGGGTGGCATTTTCCTAAGGTGGTAGGCTTTGAACTGTTCACCTCTCTGATGATGGCTTTTATTAGCTGGCAGCTCTTTTCTGCATGTCAAAGACCCTCTTCTTGAGGCAGTCCAGTAGCTTCTCTAACAGCAGATAATTGGCTGAAGAAAAAGCTCTTGAAGCATATTGAAAGAATTCGCTGATCATATTGCTGTTAATTATCACTGCCAATTGTTGCCTCAAGAGGCTGTTGTGTTGCTTTTAAATTGCAGTCTCTTCTATATAACCTTTAGAAATTATTGAGAAACAATTTTGACTTGCACTGGACTTGGTCTTTTTCCTCCTGCCATCTGACTCAAGAGTGATTCCTAACACCACGGAATTAGTTGCTCTCTATATTGTCCTGAGACTTGCTTGTCCTAATGACTCAACAGGAAGGTTTGAAGCCTTGGCATTCATTTATTTCACTAGCTCAAAACGGTGAAATTGAACTTTCGCCTTGACAAGCGTTCAGAATGATAACAAAACTTGCATTATCGGGTAATTGATTGTCTTTTGTAAGCTTGTTACTTGTTCCTAACCCGACAAGTTGCACCTTTTTTTTTTTTTTTTATCTCGGGTAAAGGAGTGGTTTGATACACATCTTAAACAATACACTCACTCATTTCCCTCGACCCACGCTTCAGTTCGGAGGAGTACAAATCCAACAGCAACCCCAAAACAAGGCCGTTCATGATTGCAGCAATCCTGAATATCTCACCCACATCACTGCATTTAGAGGAGAGTGCACCTCCAACTCTTCCGTGCGTATTTGATGCTGCTCTCAACGAGCCAACCACTTTTGCAAAGCACTGCTCGGTGGAGACCGGCATGCTCAGAGCAAGGACACTGTTGCTGGCTTTTAGACCTCCATAGGGATTCGTTCCTACAATGTCAACCACCTTGTTCGTTCTCCTGGGAATCTTGCTGCCAAAGTTCATGACTGCACGGGTTATCGTTGCAGGAGCAAAGGCAGCTGCTGCTGTTGCCATGTCTGAAACGAGCACAAGTTTGGAAGTTACATAGCTTTCGAATTTAATAAGCTAACTGCATTGAATCAGAATTGCCAGATAAAATGTTGAAATTGAAGGAGGGGGTTAATGGGATTGCCTATATCTTGGATTGGAGAAGCTTGCAAGCAAGAAGAGAGAGTCAAGAAGGAGCGTTTTTGTAAAGGGATGAATTTAGATAAGGTGAGAAATACTATGGATAGGAGCCACGAGGAGAAAGTGAAACCAGAGCCATAAAGAGGCAAAGCAAATGCTAACGTTTGTATACTATAGACCACACAAGCCCAAGAAAGAGCTCGTCACTGGGCACCATTTTTTGTTTAAATAAGGAGCCCTTGGCCCCTTTCCCCTAAACTCAGTATATAAACTTGCAATACACCATAGTGAACATGGACAAGGGCCCATGCAACCCATCATTCTTTCTTATCAAGCTATCGTGACTGAGCTCAACTGATACCTGGGCAAAAATACGTGTCAATTGTGCATTAGAATGAAAGAAGAGCGTGGCAAAGCTAACCAGATGTTCTTCCACACCCCCCCCCCCCTAATTACTGGATAACACCTGAACGGGAATCTAACCAGAAGGCAAAGTTACCTTTCCCCCCATCATACGCTGAACATATTGGTCATCAAAGGTCCTACATGGATTCAACAGAACAAAAGCGATCGATCTATGTCAATGGTCATAGATCATAGAAAGAACCGAGTAGGCATGGCAGACAGCGATGAGTTGTAATAGCCTTACGCCAACTCGGAGACAAGTCAGCAATTGTTATAGCTTACAACACTCGGAAGTTTAGCTAAATCTCTACATTAGTCAACAACTCAAATCATAAAAAGATTTGGGTAGATGACCAGTGTGCCTAGCTTCATCCCTTGATGATTCACAAATGACCTTCAAGGTCGCTAGAGAACACGAAAGATACTAACATCGAAGACAATAGAATTGTTCACTGCGCTGCTAGGTTCAAAAAGGCACACATCAAACTCCTGTAATTTGTTATCCAAAGCAAAATTCCTCCACCCAGAAGAAAGCCCTCCGCTGTTCTTAGATTTACAATATAAAAATTTGGTGTTCCGCGTATTTTCTTTCATGCGAAGAATCACGTCTTTCTTTTCCAGAGTTCTGAAATATCTATTCGCCCATCCTGAAGGGATTACCTGAATGAAGTAGCATCGTAAGTATAATAAGACCTAACTTCAAAGCTGCCTATCAATCCTGACACTGGAAACAATTTACAGTTACCTCTGGATAAAAAGAAAACAGGGACATTGAGATGAAATAGCAAGAAATTCAAATACATGATAACAAAGGAAGATATTTGTACCATGTAAAATTTCCTGTATACATGTGTTGGTTTCATAACCACTACGAAGCCCTCGTTGGATTGTGCTGTTTGTGCTAACCGCAATGCATTGAGTTTGTCTTCCTCTGTTACCATCCTTCTACTTGATACATATGGCGCGTTGATAGGTATATGCTCAACATCTGACTCGTTTATAAACCATAAAAATTTAAGAGGCAAGATATTCCATCAACCACCCAATTCTACGCATCTAGCAACACAGAGACACTTCATTCATTAACCATACATCTAACATCTATTAAAGAATAAACAAAGGACTTGATAACATTATAACTGGTAAAATGGCGAAAATGAATGAGGAGGTTTATTGATAAAATAAATAGAAACAAACTTCAAAATAAACGATAAAGAAACCTTGAAAATACCGAAGAAAAATATTTCAAAATACAAAAACTGCCGGTGTCAGTTAAACAATATTAGGAGAAACACATACAGAAGAAAAAAAGTGAACGCGAGCAAGCAACTTGTGTGATTTTCCATTAGGAAGGCAAGCTTAGAAGATGGATGCTTAGCAAGGCGCTGGATTAACCAGTGATATTTCCTACACCGAGAACACCGATAGATAGCTACCAGAACAAGTCTAGTTAATGCCCACCGGCGGTGAGCCATTATTCATTCATTACATGTAGAAACATTCTAAATAACAAAATTACGAGTACTTACCAGGTTTAGTTTCTGTTTCCTCATCAGTAGAAGAAGGTTCTTCATATCTCACACTCTGCCTAGTTTGGGTCGGCTTACTAAACTTGATTTCCCTCCGAGTCTTTTTATTAATAGCTTCTGAGATAACAGTGTTTTCTACAGGTGTTTTGTAAATATAATCATTTGCAGATTTCTCTGCAGTGCCTCCAAGACTATCCTGGGGGCAGGCAATAGTAACTTCAGCAGAATCTTCTACAGTTTTCCTCTTTGCATGGACAAAACTGTCACGTTCTCGGTGCCCACATTTTCTGACAAAATATGAAGCTGCCTTCTCACACAAGCTTTGTCCATCAAAAATTAGAACTTCAAAACATGACTCCCGGTTGTACTTGAAGATCAACAAATCTTTTTCCAGAAAATGGTCCTTTACAAATTCTTCCCAGCCATTTTTGAAGAACATGGTGTCATCATCTGTGGTCAGTTCAACTTGCCAAGTACCGCCACTAGGACCTTTAAGAATTACATTTTCGGGCAATTTCTTTTTCAAATGATTAGAAAATTTTTCAGGGATCGGCTGCAATTTAAACACAGAGTGGCAATATGGCCAACTATGATTTAGCATCATGAATAAAAAATATATCAGCCATGATTACATATCATTCCATATCCTTGGTGAAAGTTCAAAATATTAGTTATAAAATAATGTCACATAAACATTTAAGTTTCTAGAACATCAAATTTATTGAGGCCAAAATAGAATAGTCCAAGGATCCAATTGCTAGAATCCAGATGCATATGAAACGTAAAAGGTAGCTCAGAAAACAGTAAGGAGACTAGAAGGAAAAGAGTATCCACAAAATGATTCAAACAAGGGACAGCAAGGACCTAGATATGAATCACGTTACGCATTTCAACAAGCAGGATTGCTAGTTTTTGGCAAGGGGCCGCGAAATTAAGAAAAGGAAGAAAGTTATTTTATTCAATCCTTTAATGCATCAAACTTTTAGGGAGTAAAATTTAGTTCGGTTGAGCACATTTCAACGGCAAGAGCAGAATATGTTACTCATTTATAAACTTAACATCACTATATATATATATATATAGACA
>Ga0307509_10011486_pt1 | contig 10715 bp, 4 predicted proteins | sample 10_EM_MG_FD_202245 | JGI IMG/M metagenome (GOLD analysis project Ga0307509, IMG submission 202245) | Populus trichocarpa ectomycorrhiza microbial communities from riparian zone in the Pacific Northwest, United States - 10_EM | ecosystem: Host-associated > Plants > Roots > Unclassified | place...
ATCTTTCATCCAAAAGTGCCTTCAAAACATAAAACAAAGAATATCAAGGCATTTTATATATAAAACATAGGCAAAACACTAGTTAAATGTGGGTGAAATTATCAAATAATATGGTTGCATCAGTTTTCATTGGAAACTCTTTCTCTTTCTACTACTAAAAGCCTTTTCCTCCTCCATTATCAACCTCCATTTAAGATCTCATAAGACCACCCATGATTATTTCCGCTTAACACATTACCAATACCAATTTCACTGATATCATCATCATCACGTAGGAGTTGATGCAAGGTGATCCCCTTACCCGGGATCCTAACATACACTAAATGTATACTAGTCAAATACATGATGATCCCCTTACCCGGGATCCTAACATACACTAAATATATGCTAGTCCAAACATGGCGATCCCCTTACCCGGGATCCTAACATACACTAAATGTATGCTAGTTCACGCCCCAAATCACAATTCTCATAATTCCTTTGTCAACGATAATTTCATCACTTGGCAATTCACACAACAACCGTTCACCTTGAGTACACATACATTCAGAATACTATCCAAAATATCGGCATCATTATGCAAACTTTCCTCCTTTCTCCTAATATCTAACGTTCGGTAATTCACATCTCACATCAATAACATATTAAATCATAGAATTTAACTAGAAAGTATAGGTACGGATAACCTACCTGCAATAGAAGCTCTACTCGTGCTCCCCTGCTGCTGCTGTTGCACCACGCCTGTGGTCCCTCCTGCAAATCATAGGTTTGTCTCATAAATTTTCCCCACTCAAGGATATGTTTTATAATAACCATATCAACAATCAATAAGTCTTTCTTTCAGTCATTTCTTAATATTTTACATTTTTCTCATTTCACCCATTAATATTGTTGTTCTTTGTCCAACCACATTTATCATTCCTTTCTTTATATTTGAACTGTTTCTGTTTAAATCCCGAACTGTCACTGTCTAGACATTGAACTGTTACTGTCCGACCTCTCCTTAGATTTTTAACCATAAATGGAGTTATAGAACTCTGATTTAAGTGAGATTAGTCTCGTTGGTAAGCTAAGACATGAGGATACAAGTTCTTTGAAGGAAGGAAACCCGGTTCTGGCTCTAAGACAGTCAAAATTGCTCATCAATAAACATTTAAATTGTTACTGTCTCGTTTTTGAACTGTTACTGTCTGACCTCTCCTCAGATGTTTAACTATATCTGGGGTTATAGAACTCCAATTCAAGCGAGATTAGTCTCGTTAGAAAGATAAGACATGAGGCTACAAGTTTTCTGAAGGAAGGAGAACCTAGTTATGCTTCTAAGACAGTCAAAATCACTCATCAAAAAACATTTGGACTGTTACTGTCTAGATATTAAACTGTTACTGTCTAGAACTGTTACTGTCTAGATATTGAACTTTTACTGTCTTGAACTATTACTGTCTAATTCCCTCATTCCCTCATCCTCCTATCCAAAATCTTACCGAAAATTAGGAGATGAGTTTGTCTAGATTCGTCACCCCCCTTCCCTTCACACATAACTTTCACAAACTACATTTTCTGGGTAAATTACCATGGTTTTATATCCCCAATCACATACCACACATGAATTAACTTAATTTTAACAACAAATACTTTCCCCCCAATTCAAGTCTAAGAACCCTAATCTATAACTCACATCAAGGCATCAATTCATTATCGAATTTGAAATTACTTATAGGATCATGTTTAGAACACCTTACCCGGTACGAATTAAGGTTTTGATCTTCAACTAGTTGAAGATTTTCAACTCCCTCCTTTCTTATCTAATGGCGGCCAACCCTCCATCTTCTCTTCTTGTTCAATTTTTCTTGTTAATCCCTTGCCCACAAGTGTTTATTCCATCTATAAACCCTTAATCTTGGATGGGTTCTTGAAATTTTGGTGTTTCTCTCTTGATGGGTTCAAGAATGGATACAAAAACACCCTTTTTTCTTTCCTTACGATTGCTGTAGATTTTTGGTGAGAATAGGAGTATTTATGCTCTATAATTTTTCTTATTTGCATTTAGGCCCACACATCTTTTCTTCTTCTTATAATTAAGTTATACCTTTTTTCATTTCTTATAATTTCACCCCATAACTTTTAGTTTAATTTATTTTCTTTAATAAAATCCAACCCTTAACATTTTCGGGTTGGTTTATAATGTCTCGAAATATTTCGTCCAGAAACTTATATCCAAAAATCTTCGCATTCTCGTTTTTATTTAACCATATGCATGAATTTCTTCACTTTTATTTCTCATGTAGTTAGTTTGCAATCTAAGCAATCTTTATTTTTCCACGGGGTTTACAATTACCATATTGTAGTGAGTTCATAAACCGCCTCTAGAATGTTTGATTGGTTGATGATTAGCTTCGGTTAATGGCATCCGAAGGGATGACCGAGACAAATGATTGATTAGCTTTGGCTAATGGCATCCGAATGGAGGACCGACACACATGATTGATTAGTTTCGGCTAATTGCATCCGAATGGATGACCGGCACACATGATTGATTAGCTTTGGCTAATGGCATCCGAAGGGATGACTAGGACAAATGATTGATTAGCTTCGGCTAATGGCATCCGAATGGATGACCGGCACAAATGATTGATTAGCTTCGCCTAATGGCATCGAAAGAGATGACCTGGATAAATGATTGATTAGCTTTGGCTAATGGCATCCGAATAGATGACCAGGACAAATGATTGATTAGCTTCGGCTAATGGCATCCTAAGGGGGTGACCAGGATTAATAAATGATTAGCTTCGTATAATGGCACCTTGAGTGAATGATCACGATGAGTAAATGATTAGCTTCGAATAATGGCACCCTAAGTGGATGACCAGGATGACTAAATGACTAGCATCGGCTAATAACATCCTAAATGGATGACCGAGATGAATAAACAATTGGCTTCGGCTAATGGCATCCTAAGAGGATAGCCAGATTTGAGAATTAGGAGTTAATTTCAAGAATTGATGCGTTCATGTATACTATATTTTGTATATACTAAGTATATGAAAGAACTACGATTGTTATGCTTTAAACAAAGAATAACGTTAGTTCGGCTAACGGTATTCGAGATGAATGATCGAGTTTGAGTATTGTAATTAGCCTCGATAATTGATGAATTATTAACGGTTGTATTTACATAAGGATAAATGATAGAATTACACTCTTTTGGTCCATGAATAAAATGTTACGCCAATATTGTTTTATTATGTTTCTTTAAATTGCCTATAATGCTTGAAATTATCTTGTGGTGTAACATGGACATCATACCAACATGGTGTGTAGGGAAATCCATTTCGCAGCTCACACATTTTGAAAAGAACTATATATGCACATGTTATGAGTGATATGAGTTCTATATGAACGGATATGTTAATCAAATTAGTCGTCCGACCCCTTTTTTAGAAACTAGTAATGAAAATTGAAATGGAACACGAATATGAATGTGCGAACAAGTTGATATGATGTGTATGGATACACATATGAGGTATTCATCAAATGAGGATGTCGTGTTGTGAAATTACATGAGGTCAGGATAACGAAAGTACTTGTTGTGTAACTTGTTGTTCGACACTCTATTATGATCTCGTAATGTTAACGAGACTAGAACATGAATGTGAATTTATGAGTATGTCAATAGGATGTAATGTAAACCTATGAGTATGGAAATATAATATTATGGGCACATATATTAAGAATCTGTTTTATAGGAATGTTGATTTACATTATCCTACGTAGATTGTGCTTTGATAATGAACAAAATGCAATGATAAATTTGAAGAATGATACGGTGAAAAACATCCAGAAACTGGACGATAAAAAAAAATCCAACAATTTTGGCCTTGAAAAAGCCGGGACGTTACACTTACTTAAACAAATTATGAAATTAATCTAAAATTAATTAATTCATGTAATTGTTCTTTAAATAAAAAATGAGGTGTTTACACCTTAATAAATAGTTTAATCACAATATATCCACTACTCAGTCAGGATTTAGACCTAAGCCCATTCATTGAGGCTGCTATCCACATGAGATTTTCCATAGAGTTTAGTTCAGTCAAATTTGAGACACTAATAATGATATACTATAAAGGTAAACTACATTGATGATTATTCTTAGCAGTTGATTTCTTTCATGACACAAAAATGAAATTAAATTGATAAACATGACAGTGATTTCTGTCTAGAATTCCTATAAACACCCAACAAAAAAGGGGTAAAGCTACAAACGACCCACACCGTCACTACCCATTTCTGAATCGACAGCAACACAATTTTTGTTTTCAATTTTTGAGTCAATAGTAGTTGTGTGTGCTGAAAAATCCATGTGTCAGTTATGGTGTAAAACCCGACAAAAAACATTCTAGTCTTCGGTCGTAATACCCGACAAAAATTTAAGTAAAAGGCCGGCTCATGCTAAGTAAAAGTTTAGGGGAGAAAACCAGTCTGCCTTAAGGGAGAGATTAGAGTAGGAAAAACTGGTTTTAGAGAAACCAAAATAGGAACAAGAATACACTTAAACTAGTGCCAAACAACCCACCTTGTTTAAGCGGGGGTATAAATACAAGGAGAGAGAGAGAGAGGGTGACCCTTACTCTTCCCCAAAACCGGCCAGCTGCATGCAGCAGACCCTCTCCCTCTTTTCCAAAGAGAAGACCCTTAACCCAGCTGCATGCATCTATCTTGAACCTTAGAGAGGAAAGAACAGTTAAAGAAGAACCGTAGATGGCCAAAACCATAGTAGGAGGAGGAGTGTAGGTGACCGGCCAGTGCTGCTGGAGAAGGAAAACAGAAGTGGAGAGGAAGAAGAAGAAGAAAATCCAGAGTTGAGGGGAAGAAAATTGTAGATCCCTTCTTAAAACCACTGAAAAATCATAAGGTATGAACCAGACCTCTTTCCCCACCTACTCTTGAGACATTAGGACCAAAAAGATGAAGGAAACCCCAAGTAGATAACCTAGGATCTTTACACCAGCTGCTAAGGAAAAATTGAACTAAATAACGCGTGAAAATAGGGATGAACGGGGACCAAATTCCAAAACATTTAACAAAGAAAAATGAATAATTTGAATGGACAAACTTGGTAGAGGGGTGGCCATAGCTGAAGGCTGGACATAATGTGTTGTGCGATGAAATGCTTAAAAATGACATTGTTGTACTCCTAAGATCATATTCATACTAAAATAAAATGTATGTGGATGTTCATGCTTGAATTTATATGATTTTGCTGAATTATAAGAACAAAGTGTGTGCTGGAACCGAAATGAGGTTGATGTCTTGCTTGAATTTTGAGATGGAAATAGGTGGCAGCATGATTTTGTGACTATACTTATGATAAAAATAAAATAGAATTTGTATGTGCTATAGAATTGTTACCACTTATGTTGATGCATTGCCATGATACAAATGTTAATGTGAGAATGCATGGTAATAGCAATGCTACATGTCGATGTTGGAAGGGATGAAATGGGTAAAACCTTGCTAAATGAGCATATGTTGATGTTTGTGTTGTTTAGTGATGAGCGATGAATGGAGTGTGATTTAGTGAAATTCTTTGTCCACCTAGGGTGAGAAACATTGGTATAGAGAAGCGTAGCATAAGCCTTACACTTGGCCGAAGGGAAGGAGTGAAACCAGAAACGACTTCATTGCCGCTGCCAATTCAGAAATTGGCAGTGACAGGGCTGCGTTGATGATTTCTGATTCGACAGCGACTCAGTTTTGTTAACAATTTATGTGGTAGCCATAAACCTTATGCATTGATAATTTCAACATAAGCCGCGAAACAGGTTTGCTGGTTACACAAACTCGTCAGCGAACTGATTCGCTGGAACACAAAATCATCAGCGAAATTGGTTCGCTGGCGACTCAAACTGACGCAACCATATTATTTGATAGTTTTACCCACATTTATCTAGAATTTTGCCTATGTTTTATATATAAAAAATGCCTTGATATTCCTTGTTTTATGTTTTGAAGAAACTTTTGGATGTAAGATTTAAAAAGAAGTAAATTGGAGATAATTAGCAGATTTGACCTCCGATAGATGTTTTATGCAAAGCTTGAGCTCTAGAAGTCTAAACTAAGTGATTCTAGTGGAATTAGAAAGCTAACATCGATACCTTTCTATACATATATGACAAGAAAAATAAAAAAATAAAAAGCATAAAAATTGCAGCCTTCAAAGTCAAATCTTGCATTCTGCCAGTGTTGACTTTTGGCCATTTCGACTTAAATATCTTGAGCTACAGAAGTCCATTTGATGCAACTCAATTTTTTTTCCTGACTTGAATACCTATAACCTACCAAATTTCAGTAGAAAAAAAGCTCATATGAGAGAGAGATGATTTTTCTAAGATGACAAATGAATTCTGTCAGAAGAAAGATTTTGTGAAGAAACAAGTCCAAATTACGTCCGAAAGAATCCAAACCGACATCCAAGACTTTACTTCGGCAATTTAGATCCTCTAAGCTAATCATTTATCAATCTCGGTCATCCACTTCGGATGCCATTAGCCGAAGCTAATGATTTTTTAATCCCGGTCATCCACTTCGAATGCCATTAGACGAAGCTAATATTTGTCAATCCCGATCATCCACTTGGGATGCCATTAGCCGAAACTAATCATTTATCAATCCTGGTCATCCACTTAGGATGCCATTAGTCGAAGCTAATCATTTGTCAATCCCGGTCACCCACTTTGGATGCCATTAGGCGAAGCTAATCATTTGTGCATCCCGGTCATGCACTTCGGATGCCTTTAGCCGAAGCTAGTCATTTGTCAATCCCGGTCATCCACTTCGAATGCCATTAGACAAAGCTCATATTTGTCAATCCCGATCATCCACTTGGGATGCCATTAGCCGAAGCTAATCATTTATCAATCCCGATCATCCACTTCGGATGCCATTAGCCGAAGCCAATCATTTATCAAGCCCGGTCATCCACTTCGGATGCCATTAGCCAAAGCTAATCATTTGTTCATCTCGGTCATCCACTAGGAATGCCATTAGCCGAAGGTAATCATTTGTTAATCTCGGTCATCCACTTGGGATGCCATTAGCCCAAGCTAATCATTTATCAATCCTGGTCATTCATTTGGAATGGCATTAGCCAAAGCTAATCATTTATCAATCTCAGTCATTCACTTCGAATGCCATTAGCCGAAGCTAATCATTTGTCAATCCCGGTCATCCACTTCGAATGCCATTTGACGAAGCTAATATTTGTCAATCCCGATCATCCACTTGGGATGCCATTAGCCGAAGCTAATAATTTATCAATCGCGGTCATCCACTTGGGATGCCAATAGCCGAAGCTAATCATTTGTCAATCCTGGTTACAACTACGGATGCCAATAGCCGAAGCTCATCATTTGTTCATCTCGGTCATCCACTAGGGATGTCATTATCAGAAGCTAATCATTTGTTCATCCTGGTCATCCACTTGGGATGCCATTAGCCAAAGATAATCATTTATCAATCCCGGTCATCAATTTGGAAAGCCATTAGCCGAAGCTAATCATTTATCAATCCCGGTCATCCACTTCAGATGCTATTAGCCGAAGCTACTCATTTGTCAATCCTGGTCATCCACTTCGAATGCCATTAGATGAAGCTAATATTTGTCAATCCTGATCATCCACTAGGGATGCCATTAGCCGAACCTAATCTTTTATGAATCCTAGTCATCCACTTGGGATGCCATTAGCCAAAGCTAATCATTTGTCAATCCTGGTCATCCACTTCGAATGCCATTAGATAAACCTAATATTTGTTAATCCCGATCATCCACTTAGGATGCCATTAGCTGAAGCTAATCATTTGCCCATCTCGGTCATCTATTTAGGATGCCATTAGCCGAAGCTAACCATTTGTTAATCTGAGTCATCCACTTAGGATGCCATTAGCTGAAGCTAATCATTTGTCCATCCCGGTCATCCACTTGGAATGCCATTAGTCGAAGCTAATCATTTGTCAATCCTGGTCATCAACTTAGGATGCCATTAGTCGAAGCTAATCATTTATTCATCCTGGAATCCACTTAGGATGCCTTAAGACGAGGCTAATCGTTTGTCAATCCCGGTCATCCACTTTGAATGCCATTAGACGAGGCTAATATTTGTCAATCCCGATCATCCACTGGGGATGCCATTAGCCGAAGTTAATGATTTATCAATCCTGGTCATCCACTTGGGATGCCATTAGCCGAAGCCAATCATTTATCAATCCCGGTTACCCACTTCGGATGCCATTACCCAGAGCTAATCATTGGTTTATCCCGGTCATCCACTTCGAATGCCATTAGACGAAACTAATATTTGTAAATCCCGGTCATCCACTTAGGATGCCATTAGATGAAACAAATATTTGTCAATCCCGCTCATCCACTTAGGATGCCATTAGTCAAAGCTAATCATTTGTCCATCCCGGTCATCAACTTCGGATGCCATTAGCCGAAGCTAATCATTTGGCAATATTGGTCATCAACTTCGGATGCCATTAGCCGAAGCTAATCATTTGTCAATCCCGGCCATCCACTTTGAATGCCATTACACGAAACTAATATTTGTCAATCCCGATCATCCACTTAGGATGCCATTAGCTGAAGCTAATCATTTGTCCATCTCGGTCATCTATTTAGGATGCCATTAGCCGAAGCTAACCATTTGTTAATCTGAGTCATCCACTTAGGATGCCATTAGCTGAAGCTAATCATTTGTCCATCCCGGTCATCCATTTTGGATGCCATTAGTCAAACCTAATCATATGTCAATCCCCGTCATCCACTTCGGATGCCGTTAGCCGAAGCTAATCATTTGTCAATCCCGGTCATCCACTTCGAATGCCATTTGACGAACCTAATATTTGTCAATCCCGATCATACACTTAGGATGCCATTAGCTGAAGCTAATCATTTGCCCATCTCGGTCATCCATTTAGGATGCCATTAGCCGAAGCTAACCATTTGTCAATCCGAGTCATCAACTTAGGATGCCATTAGCCAAAGCTAATCATTTATGCATCACAGTCATCCACTTAGCATGCCTTTAGCCGAAGCTAATCATTGGTCAATCCCGGTCATGCATTTCAAATGCCATTAGATGAAACTAATATTTGACAATCCCGATCATCCACTTAGGATGCCATTAGCCGACGCTAATCATTTGTCAATATTAGTCTTCAACTTAGGATGCCGTTAGCCGAAGCTAATCATTTGTCCATCTTGGTCATCCTCTTGGGATGCCATTAGCCGAAGCTAATCATTTGTTCATCAGGGCATCAACTTCGGATGCCATTAGCCGAAGCTAATCATTTGTTCATCAGGGCATCCACTTGGGATTCCTTCAGCCAAAGCTAATCATTGGTCAATCCTGGTCATCCACTTCGAATTCCATTACACGAAACTAATATTTGTCAATCACGATCATCCACTTATGATGCCATTAGCCAAAGCTAATCATTTGTCCTTCCCGGTCATCCACTTAGGATGCCATTAGACGAAGCTAATCATTTGTCCATCCCGGTCATCAACTTTGGATGCCATTAGCCGAAGCTAATCATTTGTCAATCCTGGTCATCAACTTCGGATTCCATTAGCTGAAGCTAATCATTTGTCAATCCTGGTCATCAACTTCGGATTCCATTAGCTGAAGCTAATCATTTGTTCATCCTGGCATCCACTTGGGGTGCCTTTAGCCGATGCTAATCATTTGTGCATCCCGGTCATCCACGGGGATGCCTTTAGCCGAAGCTAGTCATTTGTCCATCCCGATCATCCACTTCGAATGCCATTAGACGAAGCTACTATTTGTCAATCCCGATCATCCACTTGGGATGCCATTAGACGAAGCGAATCATTTATCATTCCCGATCATCCTCTTCAGATGCCATTAACCAAAGCTAATCATCTGTGTATCCCGATGATCCATTTCGGATGCCTTAAGCCGAAGCTAATCATTGATCAATCCCGGTTATGCATTTTGAATGCCATTAGACGAAACTAATATTTATCAATCCCGATCATCCACTTAGGATGCCATTAGCCAATGCTAATCATTTGTCCATCCCGGTCATCTACTTTGGATGCCAGTAGCCGAAGCTAATCATTTGTCAATATTGGTCATCAACTTAGGATGCCATTAGCCAAAGCTAATCATTTGTCCATCCCAGTCATTCTCTTGGGATGCCATTAGCCGAAGCTAATCATTTGTCAATCATGGTCATCAACTTCGGATGTCATTAGCCGAAGCTAATCATTTGTTCATCTGGGCATCCATTTGGGATGTCTTTAGCCGAAGCTAATCATTTCTCAATCCCGTTCATCCACTTTGGATGCCAATAGCCGAAGCTAATCATTTGTGCATCCCAGTCATCCACTTGGGATGCCTTTAGCCAAAGCTAGTCATTTGTCAATCGTGGTCATCCAGTTCGAATGCCATTAGATGAAGTTAATATTTGTCAATTGACACGACCAAAAGATTGATGTCTTCTCCCAAGTGCAGGAGTGTCGAAGTAATAAATAACCTAACAAGACCGGGGTCGAACCACAGGGAAGTTAATTGTATAAATTATAAGCAACAATAATACAACAACAATAGTAACAACAATAACAATAAGAATAATAATAATAATAATAATAATAATAATAATAATAATAATAATAATAATAATAATAA
>Ga0307509_10011487_pt1 | contig 10714 bp, 9 predicted proteins | sample 10_EM_MG_FD_202245 | JGI IMG/M metagenome (GOLD analysis project Ga0307509, IMG submission 202245) | Populus trichocarpa ectomycorrhiza microbial communities from riparian zone in the Pacific Northwest, United States - 10_EM | ecosystem: Host-associated > Plants > Roots > Unclassified | place...
TTGTATCGGGTTCCCTCTCAAACACATACACGATAGACTTTGGATCGCATATAATATATCTACATATCCACATTTTATCTTCAGAGCAGTTTCAGAAGAGTTGCGCGCGTGCATAAGTTGTCTTGGAAGCGACTTGGTTTTCTTTTTTCACGTGCTAAGAATCAAAGGGCTTTTAACTCTGGCTTGTGTTATTCCGGAATATTATGTAATGTTACAACTAGTTGTCGGACCGAGGAGATGCGTCGCCTCATTGGGAGGTAATGCACCCAGAAGACGAGATGACAACGCAAAGTTGAGTATAAGACTTCACAAACAGTTTTTGGAAATGGCTTGCAACGGTGATTAATTCATCATAGCACGAGCCGCTTTTAGTACCCATTAATGTGAAGAGGTAGATACACTATCGTAAGATGTCCAAGTCATGCAGGCGAATGGCCCCTTTACAGTAATGTGGTCAATAGAAAACGAAATAAATTAGCGCGATAAAAGGGGGCAGGAGGTGACACGAAAGAGGGCATGCAATGACTCAGGGGATTAAGAGAGTATACGTAGGAGGGATTACGAGCAGCAAAATTGTATTGTACTTGGGAGGATGGGAATTGCGGGGACAACAAGCAAATGGTGGGTCGTCGAGATGGTGGGGAAGTGGGAGGAGATGCAGTAAGGTAACACTAATCGCTAGAAACGCCCTGGGAGTAGGTGTTTCCTGTAGCACAGCACGAACGAACGCGGGAATAGTTCATTGAAATAAACAGGTGGCAGCCCTGAGATAATTCGACATGACAATGTCCGCGACCGTGGCCGCTAACATCCGGATGCCGCCCGGGTTGGAGACTTCGTTCACGCTGTCATCGCCCCAAATTAAATGCGCTGTCAGCGACACGGCGTGGAAGAGAGGGGGCGGGGGTCTTACAAAGGGTATATGGGTAGAGACAGGCGATTCCGTGCTAGGAATCGAGCGCGAATACACGAGACGCCCTCATCTGCATCTGTGCCGCCCGTATATTCCGGAAGGTATTCGTTCAGAGGTACCTGGGGAAAGAAAAGGACGTGAGTATAAATCACAGATGGGGAGGGGAACGGAGTTTCTGGAGGCGTACGTCATGGAGTTTGGCCTTGAAATCGTCCATTCCGGTCAAGAATAATAGAATAGGCGTTTGCTTGAACTCGGACCAAGACCAGTTGACAACTGCCTCGAACTGGGCGAGGGATTCGGCTAGCCGAGTCTATAATCAACAGTGGTCACGCTTATTATCTGGGCAAAAACATAAGCGAGGGCACATACTTGTTGATTCGTACGGGAAGCCCCAGGTTCATCATAGTCCGCGAGAGAAGCGCAGAACATGAGGCATGTGACGCCCTCAAACAGGTGGATCCACTTTTTAAAGTGGCCCTGTTGGCCATAGACCTGCAACATTCGGATCGAAAGCTTATCGACGTCGAAGTGAGTTGCCGTGACCCCTGTCTCAGAGGTATGGCCAATGTCCGCCGTCGACGGAACATAGTCTTCCGCGGTAATTCGCTGCGCCTCTGCGAAAAAACTACAAGGAATGCGGGCAATCAGCACAAGCGACAAAGTGGCGGCTGGACAGAGTAGCCGTCCCTTGACGCTCGGAGCGCGATGGAAAGGTACTTACTACTCTGCGTTATCGGGCAAGTGGAGGGGGGATGGACGGTCCATCAGCAGGGGGATGATCTCGTCGGTCCATAGGTCCTGGATGACCTGCGCGAACCTGGGTAGGAACATGAACTCGGGGTTACCGGTATCGGTTCGGTGATTCATGATGTATTCACAATTGGCCTGTAGATGGGGGTCACACACAATTCCATCGCGACTGACGGGGGGGAAGGGTGTAGAGAAAGGAGCGCACTTTGGTCGAACTATATGGATGTTCGGGATTTATTTCTCGTAGAGCATGGACAATGGTGCGTGAGTTCTCCAGGAGGATTTTCCAGATGGCCGACCGACAACCGGCCAGTTGTTCAGTTGTGTAATCGTCATGTACGAGCTTCATACGCTTGACAAGGGCGAATTCCGCGGCCTCAGATCCAGGAGTACCTATCGAATAGACGCAATCAGTCCGTACGTCGGGCAGAAATCGCGAAGAAGGGGAGACACGAACCGATCAGCAGGATATCATGCGGCCGTTGCTTACTCTGCTTCGACTCGTCCTGTAGCCGACGGTCGATCTTCTTGGATTGGGCTCTTGCCCGCCTCGCCGCTCGCCTTTCTGCCAGTCGTCGTTTCCAGAACGAGAGGATATTCATCGGGAAGGCCCTGCTGAGGGGATCACTGGAATGAAGAAGGGTAAAATAGGTATCGTAGCCAGTAGCGGACTAACCGGGGGCTGTACCCTGGGCGCTGTTACCATGATGTGTAGCATCGGATCAGGTTGTCCCAGTAGTTGACTTGAGTTCATACTGTTTAAGGCGATGCAATTTCAGGACCGATCTTTTGATGGTTTTGAGACGGGATGCGCGGCGACTTCGTCTGTGTGAGATGAAGCAATCAAGTTGCCCAGTGTTGGCATGCGAGGTGCTATAGGCATGAGAATCTGAGGAGGAACTGCTGAACTGCTGAAGTTCATACTGTATACAAGATAAACTGAGTGTGAGCACCGCACCGATCGCGTCGGAATAAAGCGCAGGGCGGCAGGGGTCACGCCCGCGCTTGGCTCCGCTTTCTTACGTAAACATGATCTGTTTCACCTAGCTCCGAGCTTATCTTATCAATCTAACTATTCCAATCTTTGGGCCCCGCGAGAATTGGTTCTGCAAGTGGACATTTCGAACGCGCCCAGCCACAGCTAGTGCAGTTTTGATGGTAGTTTTTTCACAAGTACTTCGACACAACCTCCCATTGCGTTTCCATCTCGGCAACGTCAGGGAACGTGCTAGTGGCTACGTAATGTACAAGGGTCACATCGCCGATGTGTGCAAATAATCCTCAGCTAGGTGATACAGGGTCATAGCACCATAAGAACTGAATCTGCGTGGTATGTAATTCGTTGACGTTGGCGGAAGGTAGCCGACTACTCGTAGGAGTAAAAGCTGGACTAATTAGCGCAAGGAAAACCGAGGGACACGCACCAGCTGAACAGAACGTGCTAACCACACGAGCGGGAGCATACAATGACACAACACTAACCTAAGGGGTCACATGAAGACCTGGTATCCTCTATTGTAATTGAAGGATCGACCCCTGTTTGGTGTTAGTCATTGGTGTCTCAGACGCCAGTGGAAACTACAACGAGAGAGAATTAGATGCGGGCATCCATTCTGGCTTTGAGAAAGGCCTGAGGTAGTTATTCATGGAATGAACAAAGGGAAAAAAAAAAATTGCTCGAAAACGGAAGGGGTCATTGGTGTCTCAGACGCCAGTAGAAACTACAACGAGAGAGAATTAGATGCGGGCATCCATTCTGGCTTTGAGAAAGGCCTGAGGTAGTTATTCATGGAATGAACTGTCTCAGTCATGTCACTCATAGTGTGTAAGGTAATACCAATACCAATAGACCCATTGGTTTGTAATCCGAGGCATGCAAATAATTTTGGCCTATTATGATGATATAGCCATAGAAGCCGAAACGATTATCATAAAATAGGGTGCAGAAGATGTCGGTGACACGAAGGGGAGCGTGCAATGATGGATATCATTAAGCAAGGTTAGGTGGTCGCCGAGATGCCGGCGTAACAGTAAGTGGCCTTCAAGGTGACCGTCGCTATCAGGGTAATCTGGCACGAGCGTTTTTCTGTAGCGCAAGTGGTAACTAGAATCGTTCCACTCAACTTGCGGTCCGCGAGGTGGGTAGAGTGGCTCATCCGAGACGAGAAAGGTATCATATCAGGTCAAACGCCATAAATATCACATTCTCCAAGACCATACCCCGGATCACGTCCACTATCTGCTGGATGTCGGTCACGTCGGAGATTTCGGTTATACTGTCATCGCCACGGAGGGTGAGCAAACTACCAGTGACACGGGGAGTGAGAGAGGAAGGGCTCACAAGTAACGTAGCCGTAGAGAAAGACGATTGAGCCTCCGGAATTCATTAACAACCCACGTGGCACATTCATCGGCGTCTGTACCACCCGTATATCCTGGAAAGTAGTCGCTCAAAGGCACCTGATGAGAAAAGAAGACAAGATGGTATTATAGTGAATGGCGATATTAGCGGGGAGAGATGTGTGGAATTTTGGGGGGCGTACGTCGTGAAGTTTGGCTTGGAACTCGTTCTTTCCCGTCAAGACTAATATGATCGTTGTTTGCGAGAACCATGGCGAGTTGAAAACTGCCTCAAAAAGGGCGAAGGATTCGCCCAATCGCGTCTACGACCCAAGGTCACGCGTTTTTTCAGAGGGGTAAAGGAGAGAGACACGAGAAAATACACACACCTGCTCGCTCATGTGGGAAATCCCAGGCTCATCATAGTCCGAGAGGGAAATGAAGAAAATGACACTCATGGCGCCCCCAAATAGGTCGATCCATTTTCTGCAGTAACTCTGTTGACCATAGACCTCTAATACTCGAATTGAGAACCCATAAAGCTTGGAGTGGGTCTCCGTGACCCCTTTCTCGGGGATCTCGGGGACACGTCCGATGTCCTCTAACGACGGGACATAATCTTCAGCAGTAATTCGCTGCGCCTCCGCGAAAAAGCTGCATGTGAGCAGTCAGAGTAAGTGGCTACTAGTAAGTGATGCGTAAAGGGAGTATTGGTGCTCCATTGGGGAAGGCATTCGATAGCACTTGTGAATCGAAGGAGGTACTCACTATTCTGCATTATCATTCAAAGAGAAGGTTGACGGTCGGTCCAGCAACAGTGGAATGACCTCCTCGGTCCAAAGGTCCTGAACAGCCTGGGAAAATCCGGGTAAGAACAGGAAGCCAAGGTCATCCGTGTTAGTTCTATGGCCCATGATGAGTTCGCAGTTGGCCTGGAAAGAGCACACCTATGTTCACGAAAAGGAACGCGGAGGAGGTGTGGAAGATGCAACGCACCTTGGTCGCGCAATTCGCGCCTTCGAAGCTGGCAGTCTCTGAATTTCGTAGGGCCTGGACCATATCGCGCGAGTTTTCGAGGAGGGTCTTCCAGATGAACGGGCGATACTCGATTAGTTCTTCGTTGGCGTAATCGTCAAGGATGAGTTTTATACACTTGGCGATGGCGAATGATTCTGCTCCTGATCCCGGGCTACCTGTCGAACCAACAGTCAGTCAGCACAACAGTCAGAATTGCGAGGAGGGGAAACACGAACCGATCAACAGGATATCGCGTTGTTGCCCGCGGCATTTCCGTTCCTCCATCAGCTGACGATCGATCTCATCAGACCTGGCTTTGGTCCGCCGCTCTGCCCGCTTTTCTGCTCGCTGTTGTTTCCAGGATGCGAGGATATTCATTGGGAAAGCCGAAATGTTCAATATTCGCAGTTGCTGAAAAGATGTCACCAGAGGCGAAGGCTAGGCCAGGTATTGTTGTCACGAGTAGACCAGATGGGTATATACGCTACGCCGTGATGTGCAGTTTTGAAGTGTGAGCCGAAATGCGTACCGCTGATGTATGCAGAGGACTGTGTGGAAAATGAACTGGAATTGGCTGGCCTACCGCTCCAGCAGTCAGCAGAGCCAGTATCATACAAGCAGAAGCCGCACTTCCGGCTTAGGAGGGCTAAGCGCTGAGCGGTAAGGGATAATCAAAAGGGTAAAAGTTTCGCATGCCAGTCATGTGACACCACCGGATCCTCTTAGTTTCGCAGGGCAGTAACGTTGGTGGATAAGTGAACAAACGACTGGTTATACAAACAAACCTTGGACTAGTAGTATCAGTCCTTTGGACGTGAATGGGGCGTTAGACGTGCTACTATAGTCATGCAAACATGTAGCACTATCGTAGTAATGTGGCCGTAAAAATAAACCAATTGCAACAGGGTAATTGAGGAGCGCCGCTCCTCACCGACAGGACAGAAGATGGTGGGTACATGAGAGAGAGGGCATACAGCGACACATAACACTAGGGATTACATGTAGACGAGGTATGAGGGGAATGGCAGGGAATTTCACCTGCTCGCGAAATGAGCGTCCAAAGTTGTGGCGCGAGACTTGAGCCGCCAGCCAAGCGCACGCGGTGGCGGAACGTCGGGGTGGCAATGAGATGACTGGGTCATGGAGGCGACGTCGCCATCGGAAGCGCTTGGCGCCAAGGCGTTCTCCGCAGAGCGCGAGTGGCCGCGAGAATGACTCTTGTGGTGGATGGGGAGAATCACAACAGGTCTATCGCCCTGAGCGCATTTTGCAGGACCGATTCCCTGACTGCAGATGTCAACATCTGGATGTCGGGCATGTCGGAGACGTCGGCTATGCTGTCATCGCCTCGGTGAGTAAGCAAGCTGCTGGCGACACGCCCACGAGAAAAAGAAAAGGGGTTTACTGGGAGTAGACTTGTAGAGGGAAATAATTAAGCTCTCGGAATCGAGTCAGGATACATCTGGCACCCTCATCTGCGTCCGTGCCACCCGTATATTCCGGAAAGTAATCGTTCAGAGGTACCTGAGGGAAATAAATGACGTCGTAAATGAATAAGATATGTAGAAGGAAAGATGCGTAGAATCTTGGGGTATACCTCATGAAGTTTAGCTCTGAAATCGTCCATTCCGGTCAAGAATAGTATGATCGATGTCTGCTTGAACCAGGGAGAGTTGACGACTGCTTCGAAAAAGATGAGGGAGTCGACCAATCGCGTCTGCCACATGTGGTCATGCATATCAGAGGCAACAAAAAGGGTAATAACTCACCCGCCGGCTCCTGCGAGAAACCCCAGGCTCATCATAGTCGGAGAGCGAGGCGCAGAACATGACGCTCGTGACGCCCTCGAATAGGTGGATCCACTTCCTGAAGCAGCCCTGTTGACCATAGACCTGCGATATTCGAATCGAGAGTTGGTCGACATTGAAGTGGGTCTCCATGACCCCCTTCTCAGAGGCATGACCAATGTCCTCTATTGAAGGGACATAGTCTTCCGCAGAAATTCTCTGCGCCTCTGCGAAAAAGCTACGTGTAATACGAGAGATCAGCACAAGGACAAAGTGGCTCCTGCACAGTAACGGTGCTTTGACTATCGAGAGCCGAGGGACAAGCACTTACTACTCTGCGTTATCCGCCAAGGGGAGAGCGGATGGACGGTCCAACAACAGGGGAATGATCTCGTCGGTCCACAGGTCCTGGACGACGTGCGCGAATCTGGGAAGGAAGAAGAAATCGGGGTTGTCAATGTCGCTTCTATGCTTCATGATGTATTCGCAGTTAGCCTGGAAGGAGGGACACACACGTCCACGATAAGGGATAGAGCGAAAGGATAGGAGAAAGCGGCACACCTTGGTCGCGCGATTAGTATGTTTGGGGCTTAACCCCCGTAAGGACTGGACGATACTGCGCGAATTCTCCAGGAGGATCTTCCAGATGATCGGCCTAAAGTCGGCGAGTTCTTCCAACGTGTAATCGTCGTGGACGATATTCATATGCTTGACAATGGCGAACGCTTCTGCTTCGGATCTAGGGGCACCTTTGGAGCAAACGCAAGTTAGCACGTACGGCAGTCGAAATCGTGAAGTGGGAAGGACGGACTAATCAACAGGACGTCATGGTGTTGCCTACGACGTTTCGTCTCCTCCTCTAGTTGACTGTCGATCTCATCGGATTTGGCCTTTGCTCGACGCCTTACTCGCTTCACTTCACGTCGCTGTTTCCAGGAGGCGAAGATGTTCATCGGAGGGACCATAGATTTAGAAATCCACTAGGCCGAAGGTATCACTAGAAAGGAAAGATCGTTACTGTGGTTATTAGCTAGCCAACTGGGGTTACGCACAGTGCTTCGTTGATTGACGTCACGAGGGCGCAAAGCAGGTCACTACCAGCTCTCGGAGGCCTCCGCGTTGGAATCGCGAGCGCTTCCGGAAACGCTGGGTGCTGGATTAAAACAGCAGCTTTGAGGGAATAAAAGGAGAGTCGAGTACGTATCGCTGAAGTCGCAAGCTCGCCTCCAGACCCAGGTCCAACGAGGGTCGACAAGGTTAAAAGGATAACGGCAGTTACCGCCAGCAGCGATCCGGCTGTTGCCGGGAGGCAATTGTCTGTGGTTTGGTTCCCACACTGGCTGGCTTCCCTTACCGTATGCGATGCGACGAAAAATTGCACATGCTCGGTCTTGTAACCCAAAGACGCGCATTTAACAGACAATTGTGGAGCAGCCTAGATCAGCTTGCTTATGCAGGACAGTATCCAGCGCACATGTCTCATTCATCGGGTTACGCTCCTCAAGTTGGTCGGTTCGACACTGCTATACAAGATTATGTGAATCAATTCTTGGGGACTCTGGAGCTCTGTCATCACAAAGGAATTTTCCGTTTTGTCCTTGCGTATCGTCCACTCTTATTTCTTTACTCTCCGCATGGTCAGCAATCGCCTTAATATTTGAATCGATACTGGTCCGTGCAAAAAGATCCGAAGGTACAGCGCCATGAGTGTCTATGGTCCAGAGTAATTTCACAGAAAGTAATGTAAAGGTTGCGAGTTTTTCATGCCACACGTAATAAATTAAGCGTGGTGTATTGGTCTTGGTCAGCGTCTTTACTCTGTGCCTGTCTCCGTCTCCCAACTCCTAAGTGTCCAACAAATTCACTTCAATGGTTACACCTCAAGGAATACGAAAATGGCTTTTTTACACCTTCCTTGGGGTGATCGCAGATGCACTGGACGTCATCCTGACATTTGTGATACCAGACAAGATACCACAGAGGAGCATCGTCGTTAGTAAATTCTTTTCGCTCTCCCTGCTGCATCCGTCAGTGCTCAGGTAGCGGTGTGCATGTGTCTCCAGCCGTCGGACGTCGACCACCTTAGCAATGAGAAAATCCTCGAGCTCGGAAAGAATGCCCCCAGACTACACCCAGAGGCCAATGTCTTCAAACTGACGCCCAACACCGTCACGAAGATTTCCCAAGACTTGGATGAAGATGCTGCAGATGCCATAGAAGCGAACACCCTCAACCTCCTGTTTTCAGAGACGACCCTCCCCGTCCCACGCGTCCGCCGCGTCGTGAAAGGCCAGTGGAGCTTCTTGATTGTCATGGACTACATCCCAGGTCTAACACTAGCTCACATTTGGCCAACCCTTTCGACGTGGCGCAAAATCCGTGTGGCTTTTACATTGCGCCGCTATGTCCGTCGACTCCGTCGCCTGAAAGCGTCTGCCACGACGCCACCTGGCCCGCTGAGCGCGCAAGGAGCACGGAGATGTGAATCTCCCATCTTTGGTCGAGTTCAATCTGACCGCGGTCCATTCGCCACGTATTCTGAACTCTCAGCCTTTTTCAACAAGCGCCACCAGATGGCAATGAACTGCAAGAAGTTACCTCGAGATGACCCCTCGAGGAACGATTTATTTGACAATTCCGAACCGCTCGTTCTGACACATCAGGACCTCAACCTTCGAAACGTCATCGTGGGCGAAGATGGTCTGCTTTGGATTGTTGACTGGGCATGGGCAGGATATTATCCGCCGTGGTTTGAGTATGTGGCGATGTGGAGGCAGAATGAGGATGAGAGGATCAGTGGAACGAACGACGAGTTTTGGAAGGCATTGATACCTTTCATTTGTGGTCCATATTTCAGGCAGGCAAGGTGGCTGTCGAGGATGTCACCGGGGTTGCATTTTAAATGAACGAATGTGGCACTTGTTGTCCAGACTGCATAATCGTCACTTTGTAACTTACGACTGTTTTTAATCACTTTAAATATCCCTCGGTTGTTGCGCCCAATAAATTGTAACCCAAACTCAAAAAAAGTTTCATGATCCATATTTTGATGCTCCTGTCTAGATTTGATGTTTTTTTGTCAGTGACACTAAGGACCGCAGCCAAACTCACTTCACCCACCACCACAACTGTAAAACGGAATACGCTCGCTGCAGAGCTCGAGCGTAGTTCGTCCCTTTCATGGCTAGGCACATGCCTTAATCGCGTTCCTCACACAAAGGCGTCCTTACAGATCCACACAGTTCTACCGCAAAGAGGCAACGGCGTGCCCACGCATTAAATACGACTCTTTCTCAGGCGGCCATTGAGCATAAGCTCGCCACTTCAGAGACAACACGTCTAGAGCTCGAAATGCGCGTCTCGAAGCCGACCGCCGTGGCTTGCTGAACGTGGGCCAGAGGAACGGGAGGAAAAGGAGCGTCTGTCGAATGGGCGCGAGGAAGGAAAGGTGAGTAGCAAATCTCTACTTGTTATATTACCTCCCAAGAGGACAACGTTGGTCTCCAAGACAAATATGACACACTCTCGTACGCCACGTCCCAAAAGCCCGCTGCACAAACCGTAAAGCTCTCCGTGTGCGAGCACCAAGTCGAGTCCCTCACCGCCGATGCGCACGAACCCGCCGCGTCCCACAGCGCCGAAGTTCTGCGTCTGCAATCTGAGCTCGACCCTCATGCCTCTAACGAAGCAGAGGAGGCGAGCTGGTCCCTGCCACGAGCTCAGCTTATACGCCAACTCCAGGCGGCGCGTCCCTGCGCAACGTCTGAGCTGAGCACCGACGCGAATGCCGTACAGCTATCGAGGTGCTTTGCGAAGAAAGCTGCGATCTCGAGCACCGTGCGGCTTCTGCAGACGAACTGCGCGAGACTGTCATGCGCCTCGAGGCGGAGGTAGAAGCGGCGCG
>Ga0307509_10011488_pt1 | contig 10713 bp, 6 predicted proteins | sample 10_EM_MG_FD_202245 | JGI IMG/M metagenome (GOLD analysis project Ga0307509, IMG submission 202245) | Populus trichocarpa ectomycorrhiza microbial communities from riparian zone in the Pacific Northwest, United States - 10_EM | ecosystem: Host-associated > Plants > Roots > Unclassified | place...
CCAACAACTGTGAGGCCGTAGGGCGTGCTAATGGATCTCGTTGCAGGCATAGCTTTATGAAACTTTTTGCATCATTGGAAATATAATCAGGAATATCTGGCATATCTTTGCTGTTCCCAATTTTAAAGATTGCAGCAACCTGTTAAATTCAACATAATACAACAGTCTTGATAATGAGCACTTCAACGCTGGGTATGACAGAACAACAACCATGACACAATATTTCTGCTAATTAAGTTCTAAATTTTAAGAAGCGCACCCCTTCGTACTGGCTCCATGGTGGTTTTGATGTTGCCATTTCAAGAATTGTACATCCCAGACTCCATACATCTACTGCAAGACTGTAGCCATTTGTATTCATCACCACCTGAGATGAGAGTATCCATAGAAAACAACAGACACTAATTAGAAGAAAGAAAAAGAAGAAAGAAAAGCTGAAAAGGGGCCGAAAGAAAAATTGAGTAAAGGAAAGGTATTTTTTCTAGAGAGAGAGAGAGGCTACCTCAGGTGCCATCCAGTAAGGACTTCCCTTGAATGAAAGCATTGAAGAGCATGTCATAATCTAATACAGAATCACAAAACACTTCTGATTATCATCCAAAAATGGGATGGAAAAGAATAAAAAACTTGTGATCTTTTATCTCTGATGAAGAACAAGGCAAGTTTAAAAATTGATATTCATTATTCTCCTATTTCATCAGCCAAAAGCTTTTTTCTGGATTTGCCAACTTGTTAAATGTGCAATAACATACTTCACACATACAATCATATTGATGAAAAGGAAAAGAAACTTGATTCCTAAAAAACTATTTGTTCTTTGAAGGTGCACACAAGACAAAGTCCTTGCGAAAGAGAGAAACATCTGCAAAATCATATACACGCTTATGGTCTTATTTAATTACTCCCACAACTAAATAGTTCGAATGACTTTGAAATTAAGTGAAGTCTGATATTAGCTTGAAAAACAATTAATATTAAACTTTATCAATTGCAGATGATACATACATGTTTAGCCATGCCAAAGTCAACCAACTTGATTTCACCATTAGGATCCACTAATATGTTTGCTCCTTTGATATCCCTGCCAAAAACAAAAAATTTCATAAAACCAATGAAAGGCTGAAAAAAAATGTGATTTCAGATGTGACCTAGTAACCATAATTACCGTTAACACATACCTGTGAACTGTATTTCTTCCATGCAAATATGCAAGCCCAGAGAGAATCTGCCTGGTATAATTTTGAATAACCGGCTCTGTAAAGGCACCATACTCTTGAAGTAACTTGTGAATTGAGCCACCAGATACATACTCTAAATAAACTGAAAGTGTTTCTTCACTCTAGGAAAATGAAAAACCAAAGAGATCACAAAATTAAGGTCCAATATGTACACAACCAATCAGTGAGACTGAACAGAATAGAAATTACATGTCAAGAAATGGATTCCAATAATCTCTCAATTATGTGTGAAAGCATTAGATTTTCATGTTAAAAAATAACTCATACCAGTTCACTTCCATAGTAACGAACAATGTTTGCATGTGATAGCTGACTAAGCAAATCTATCTCCTGTTGACAAGGAGCAGTAGTTAGAAACATGCCATCAATTGCCAAAACATCTAAAGGACAGTAGAAATACATTTGTAGAAACTTTAGTATTCAAGGAATAAATTTTAATTTTACTGTTAGCTGAATTTGATGCCATAAACAAATTTACCTGTTTTAGTTGCTTGAGACATTCTTTTGATGTTGAATCATCTGAAATAACCTTGACTTCTTTTATTGCGCACATCTGTCCACTCCGGCTGTTTAAGTAGCAAAACAATATTTAGAAGAGAAAGCCATGAAATGCATGAGGAACAACATATAAACAGTCTTCAAGCGCTGATGGTAAATTGTGCTTAAATCATCTTCAAGTAGTATGTCATCAAGACTTAAAATTTGCAGTTAGGCTAAATACTCTACAAGAAACAATGATATTACCTGTTAAATCCGAGGTAAACATGTCCAAAGGTTCCCCTTCCTAGAAGCTTTCCTTTCTTCCATTTTGACAAGGTAGAGTTGTCTGTTGCTCCAGTGGTTCTTGTGCCCGGTAACGAAGGCGGGCTTGTGGGAGAACCTGGTGGAAGAGGCAGTGGATGCCATTGGCTCTTCGCATCTTCCAGCCTCCCAGTCAAGGAGTCTAAGCTCATACCACCCAGCAGCGGATGGAGAGGTGAAGTAGGCCTGCTTGTTGTTCTCGACCCTGGAACAGGACTTCTCGACCCAGGAACAGGACTTCTTGAACCCCCACCATGTCCTCTATGATCAACAGATAACCTGGATTACAGTTGGCAGATGCACTTGAGAACCATACTGAATCCATTCTTGTAATCTTAACCATCTAGATTTCAAAATCAGCTAGCTGATTATAACAAACAAGAAACCCTCATCTCTAGATATTGCAAATGGAGCAGAAACTCCATTGCTTAAAACTAGCAATTAAACCAAAAAAAACAACAAAGCTTCTATTTTTACAATATAGAAGACATCCTTAATTAGTATAAGCTTCATTTTATATTTAAAATCTTATTAAAAACATTCACCCCTAATTTGAAGTCCAAATGAAAACCAAAACGGTTAAGAACTAAGTCCCATAAACCTTGGACTGTCCAATAAGGTAAAAAAGATCCAAATCAGGAACATTTGATTGGAAAGAGAAAGTAACTCCCATCCAAAGCAATCAAACTCTGACAGGAAAAATTAGGAAAGAGAGAGAGCACAGGGGATTTAAGGACAAGGTATTTGGAAACAGCAAGTTTCAGAAATTAAAAAAAAAAAGCTGAGAAAACAGAAGACACAGCAGCCTCAGACAACAAACCCCAACTCTGACACAAATTTTCAGAGAAGATTTAAAAAAATGCCTTTTTCTCTCTTTTTTCTTTTCACTACTCAAAAAAAAAACCCACCTAAGAATAGTTCAAGCCTCTTCTTCACATCTAAAAATAATCAATCAAATTCACCAATCAAACAACTCCATTTCATAAATCAGAATTCAACCCAGAATTCTAAATCCCACCAAAACATGAAAACCAAGACCAAGAACCCAGAATTTCTATAGAAACACTAACCTGTAACCACCAAACAGACTACTATTACCCTGATTATTATCATGATCTTCAACACCAGATGACCCAGAAGAGCTAACACTTGAAACAGAACCCGACCCGGGTCCAAACCCGACTCCACCAGCAGCACCTCCAATCCCACCACCAGCACCAAGATCACTCACACATGGTTCAGGCAAAGGAAGCCCTCTTTTTTCAGCTGCATCCGACTCAAAACCCGAAAACCCGGATGATCCACCACTGCCAGCAAATTCCTTGCTGCCACGTGGTGAATTCTTTCTCAAAGCCGCCTCATCAAGACTACTTTTCCTCTTGTTTTCTGTGATGCTACAGATCTTTTTATCATTTTTTCCATGTGAGTTCTCTTGATTGCTCCCTTCTTTGCTCTTGCTGCTCCTTTTACTCCACCAAGCAGGCATTTTTTCGCCTTGTAAGATTGTAAAGATGCAAACTTTATCGACTTGTGAGCCAGAATAGAGATCAAGATATGATTTGTTTGTGTGAAAAGGGTAGACTTCGAAGAAAGAAAAGAATGGAATGGGTGTGTTGAGTGGAGATTTATATTAAGGGAAAGAAGGAGGAAACGCTAAGAGTAGAAAAAAAGGAGACTTTTTTTTTTTTGTGTGTTTTTTAGAGAAAGAAAATTATATTTTTTTCAACTTTTCAGCGGAAGAAAGTATACTTTGTATTTTATGAGCTTTTTATGGTTATGATTGTAGTTTTAAAATGTGAATTTAAAAAGTTATAAACAATAATTTTTAATGAAAAAATTATTTTAAAAAATTAAATTATTGATATAGTTTTTTAAAATAGTGTAGATATAATTTTTTTTATGTACACTCAGAATGAAAAAAAAATTATTTTAAAAATCTATTTATATTTTAATATATTTAATATTAATATTTTTAGTTTTTTTAGAAAAAAAAACATTAAGAGAAGTTGTGGAGATGAAAAAACAAATCCTTAAGTAATTTATTTTAATATTTTTGTTTTTTTGATAGATATGATGGAATTGTTTTTTTTTTAAATCATTTTAACTTTTTATTTAACTATTTATTTGGAAGAAAAAACTAAAAAATTAATTTTCCACTTTTAGTTCTTCATTTTGCTCTCCCATTAAAGATGCCTTAAAATTAAAAAAATAATAATTTAATGAGACAAAAATAAAATTATAGTATGTACCATTAACCAAACAAACATAGCTAATTAAATTTTTTCTTGGGATGTATGGTTTAAAACAAGTTTTAATCTAAATTTCTGTGATAGAGTAAGCTTGAATTAATTAAATTAATTAAATGAGTAGTTTCTTAACCACATTAAATTAAGGTTAAAAAGTTAAAATTCTCATTCACTTTTTATGCCAAAGAGCAAAACCTAAAAATGGAATCAATAGAAAAAAGAAATTAAATAAATTTAGCTAACTTAAAAATATTTTTATCCCATTTCTTACATATAAAAAAAAAATCGAATGTGGCCGTAAAACGGTCCAAATTTTGTTGTTCATAAGTTAAAAAATAAATAAATGGGTTTTAGAGAGAGAAAGAGACGAGGGGGGGTGTGGGGTCCAGAGACTACAGTGAGGAACAACCAAGGAGAACGAAGAGACGGCAGGCGGTGGTTGAGATAAAGAAAATGAGTGATGACGTGGCAACTTTAAAATTAATTTTTAATTTTCTTTAGCTTTCAGACAGGAGTGAGAGAGGGACAGGGAGTGGGGCTTTTACGTGTGGCTTTTGCATTATTATTTTCTTCAAAAATTAAAAAAAAAGGTGCATTGTATTTATTTGGGTGTGTTGTTGAGACAAGAGAATCTACGTTGATGATTTTGATGATTGTACTAAGTTTTTTTAAAAAAAATATTATTTTAGATATTAATTAATTTTTTTAATTAAAATATCCAAATTAAATTACTAACATGTTGAAAAATGGTTTGGTTTATAAAAATATTATAGGTTGTGATTTCTAACAAAATCTCATTAAAGATTCCATTAGAAAATAGAGTTTGAATCATGTTCTTTAAAAATTTAAATTTTTTTTACTAAAATTTAATTTTTTATATGTTTTGGATCGTTTTGATGTGCTGATCTTAAAAATAATTTTTAAAAAATAAAAAATATCATTTTAATACATTTCAACACAAAAAACACTTTACAAAACAACCGCAACTATACTCTCAAATAGGCTAGACAATAATATCTTTTATTAGATATGTCATCATGTGAAATTAACTATGTTATTAGACCTTATTGATTAAATAGCCATAACCTATTTATATTATATAAGAATCCACGAACCTCATACTTGAATAAAAAAAAATTGTAATTATTTTTAATTTTTTTTCACAATCTAAGTGTTATTGTTATTTAAAAAGAAAAGACAAGGACAGTTTGCATATTGTACCTCAATTAATCATCATTAGATATCATCGATAACCTTAGCTTAACAAAATGATACCAAAAGAAAAGGGGATAAAGTTATAGGGTTATTCTCTGAAAATTATTGTAATTTTGATTGATATTTTTTAAATTTACAAAATGAAATTAACCATATATATCCCTTTTATTTCTTTATATATATAAATAAATAATGTTTTTACTTGAGTATTAAGGCTATATATTTTAATACTTTAAGACTAAGGTAAGAATTTTTTTTTTTTTCATCATTAACATTATCAGTCACTTTTCAATGATTGGATTTGAAAGAGAATTAGCAAATTGGATTTCACTCTGTAAAAATAATACAAATTGTCTATGCATAAAGAAAATGCACTAAACCTATGCCTATTTGGAAATTTATAATAATTTCCCGTGCAATTTATACATAAAAATTACATATTAATTGCATGATTCATCCATGTAATCTTTATAGTCTCTTTCTTTATCGAGTCCCTCTACTATCGATAATGTGGCTCCTCCGATGGGATTTCATCTAGTTTTCCGACAACAAGTGACAGGAGAATTGCGAAAGTGATCCATGGAAAAAATAAAAATAAAAATAAAAATCAGAAAAAATTATCTCTTCTTATACTTAAAAATTAAATTGGCTAAAAAAAAACCCCTCAAACTTGACTTTCTCTCCCCGCTCCTCATCTTACAACAAAATTTTCTAGTAATGCCTTCAAATAAATCATCTGAGATGTAACTCATATGTCGATCCCTTACACCTAAGAACACCAAACTCTCTAAACCTTAGCTTTCTCATTAAAACTCTTTTGTCTTCCACCATTATTGTCATACATGCCATTGCCACTATTATAGTTGACTCATGCCCTTTTTTTTTTTTTTTTTTAACCTGAGGTGTCCGGGCCAGCTTACGCGCACCACAACTAATCCCCAGACCCACTAAATACCCTGCAAGCCCAGTAGACAGGTAAGACACCACGGGAGTGACAGGCGTGCACGCTGAAACTCAAACCCAGGTGACAGAGGCAAGGAAACCTTACCTCTGCCGCTGGGCCACAAGCCTCGGTACAGTTGCCTCATGCCCTTCCTTATATATGTTTTAACCCCGCCAAACCCTTTTATTTCTCTTTTACTATTGATTCATTTCTTTCTTATGATTCTAGACAAAATCAAAGGAAACACAAACTGACTCACACTCGTAGCTATAATATCGATTACCTTGTTATGTTTGGAGGATGGTTTTGAAGTTGGACAAGTTGAACTCAAAAATGGTCTTTAATAAGGTTTGAAGAAAACTCTAAAAGATCAAGTTCTTCCGAGTCTAACGGATGGACTAGGATATCGAGGCTGCTAGGATTGAATTTCACAAACACCTGCAAAACAAATCCTATGTCGAGCTTAGAAAACCCTTTAGTACTTTAATTAGCACAAATATAAGAGGAGGGAAGCTTTTAAGACCATGTTGTATGTGTTTTCAGAGAAGATATAAGAGTTGATTAGAGGTTGGAGAAGAGAGTCTGAGATCTTCTCTTGAACTCCTTTACTTGATGGCTCGTGCATATTTATACAGTCATAAGTCATACCAATTTATATGGAGGTAAAGTTAGTAGTTTTATGCAGAGTGGTAAGGATGAAATCACAAGGACCATCCCTTGATATGGGTATGTGTAAAGTCATTCTATGAGCTCCATTATTGAAGGAGACTCTATGAACATTTAATGTATGCATATTTTATCTCCGTAGTAGTTGGTGATAAGTAAACCATGGTTGACTAGTGGTTGTATACCTGGGATATAACAGTTCAATTTAAAGATATGAGACATGTAATTACTCTTTCAAGGAGAGGGCATGCAATCAGTTCAGAGAGCGAACGAGTCATCGAAAAAAAAGAGAGGCATGCTATCGTCTAAAGAGACACATAGCTTTTATAGCGAATTAGTGATATAAATATGTTAGAATTTGGAAATGCGGGCCAAATTGTTTTTTTTTTTAAATTCATTTTTTTTTTGTTAAAAATTAATATTTTTTTATATTTTAAATCGTTTTGATGTGCTGATTTTAAAAATAATTTTTTAAAAAATAAAAAAAATTATTTTAATGCATTTCGGTACAAAAAACATTTTGAAAAGCAACCTCAACCATTTTCTCAAACAATCTCGGCTTTCCTTTTCCAATCACAAGGGATCTTTGCCTGTAAACCAACTCCACCAAAAAAACCCTCCTTTCTTTCCATCTTTCCACACCAATTGCCTCTCCGGCAAAAACCAAATTCCATTATTATCAACATAAGCATGATCAATGTAATTACGGTTCGCAAACCCCTCTTTCACTTTACCATTAATTACATGGCTCCAATTTCAATTCTTGCCCTCTTGACGACCGATCAGGGGCAAACCCGTTTCCAAGTTCAAATCCTGAAGATTATGGCTTGAATTGGAGAAAAAAAGTAGGTACGTACAATCACATCGGTCAAGCATATAGAAGGATCTGATAAATAAACATAACAACAAAGAAAAATAAATAAATAAATAGACGTACGGATCATGCTATTAATCCTAAAAAACATTACTCCATAAAAACTATCCGAACGCCAAGTTCTTGCATGTTTGTGATCTTACCATCTTCCATTCCTTTGATAGCGGTGAGATAGAACAAAGTTGCAACAAGGAATTCACTTAAAAAGTTGATGAGTTCAATTTTTAGAGCATAAATTCAAACAAGTGAAATCAGAAGTTTGTTGACTACTACAAATTTCTTTGATGTGTTTGCTTACTAGTCGGTATTGGGCAACAAGTTACATCACCGCGTGCTACACCATGAAGAAGAAGGGTTATATAATATTCATGGTTAATGAGGCATTTTATTATCTATTTATTTTTAGTTAATGATGCCTAGAGTTTTGTAAATAAATATATGAAATTTAATTACTTTTCACCGTAGAAAAAAGGTTTTTTTTTCTTTTGTTTTACTAGTTGGCAATGGGCTAGATCACAGCTAGACCAAAAAGAATGAATGGTATATAACGTACATAGTTAATTAGCTTATGTTTGTTGTTAATTGAGATTCAGAGTAATTGTTGTTTGAAAATACATAAATTAATTTTATGTATTTTCAAGCAACAATTCAGAGTAATTATAACAATGTATACTAACAAAGTATTGGTCTAGCGATTAAGACAGTATTATATCCCTATAAGGATGATAACACAAGTTCGATCTCTAAGAAACGCACTTATTGAGAGAGACAGCCGCAAATCTTGAACAGAACTTGGCTCACCGGGTAAAAAAAAAAAACAGTGTACACTCTTATACTCCACATTTTGTATTGAAAATATGTACTTGATACACATTTATCATTTCCTTTCTATAAGTTAGGCAGTGGGGCACTCGAGGGTTCACCGCCATCAAATATATGATGTGAGCAATGGCTGCTGATGGATTTATTTTAGCAATGGCTGCTGATGGATTTTAATTTTGGCACTCTGCGGAATTTATTGACTTTGTTTGATCTCTATGAACTGATTACGGGCAGAAAATGGAGCAATTAATCATTGGATTCATTGGATTTAAACTAACTCTATCAAGCATGTGATTCTTGCGTGAATTGAAGTCCTCGTCTCTTTGAGTGTGTTTGGTATTGCGGTAGCTGTTATAGTTATAATTTGAAAAAAATTGTTTTATAAAAAATACTTTTAGTTGAGGTTAGTTTGAAAAAATAGATGTTTGGTTAAAACTGTGTTTGAAATTAAGGTTGAAGAAAAAGTAGTTTAATGTGTTTGGTTAAGAATGCTTTTGAAATTGAGGTTATAAAATAATTTAAAAATATATATTAATATTAATGGTTTTAAATTTAAATATTGTAAAATTAATTACTCCTATTACATCATGAAATAAAAAATACTTTATAAAAAATACTTTTTATTATTCCATTAAACTATTTATAATATCATTACATACAAAATTCATCCGATAAGAACTACAGTTTTCATAATTTTTTAAACATAGATAAAATATTATCAGGTTAATTCACTTTATACTAGTGTTTTTTTTTAAATATTAAAATAAATAACACACTAAAAAAAAAAATTTCACGTGAACAGTGCAATTCTTGCACTATTCGCTGAACAGTGGACACATGCCTCCACTGTTCAGTGAACAGTGGAGGCATGATACACTGTTCAGTGAACAGTGTATCATGGTTGAATTTCCCGAAAGCAGCATTTTTCTGCTTATCATCTTCCTGCGTTTTGCACGTGATTTGACTGTGGGACCATGCACAATAAACAGCTTTTTTTTTTGTTAACTAAACGTTTGCTTCCTGTATTTTTAAAAATACATAACCTATAACGCGTAGTCAAACGGGCTCTTAAAGAAAATATCCTACTATATTTTGTTCCTCTCATTTAATTTTGTTTTCAGCTTATTTATTTCGTACCATTGAAGCAGAAACAGAACCCGACGGTTGAGGGCAGGTACACCCTCTTTTGTCATTAAAGTCTGCCTATCCTCTTATAAAACCCCGTGCCGTGCCGTGCCGTGCCGTGCCTCACACACATCTATCAAGGATTTATTGTTTTTAGTTGAGAGTCTTGAGACCACATTCTATTTCAAATCAGAATAAAGGATTGCTTTATGATTATTTTAAATTAAAATTTAGTTTTAATCAATAACACTGGTTAATATCAAACCGTTTTAAATATATGGAGTGCTGTCTAGAAATATTTTTTATTTAAAATATATTAAAATATTTTTTTAATTTTTATTTTACTTTTAATATTAACATATAAAAGCTATAAAAAACACTAAAATATAATATTAATTCAGTGTTTTTTTCTTCAACTTCAATTATAAAATTCGAATAATAACATAATAATAATGTAAATCATCTTATCTTTCATTTTTTTTCCTATTAACTTAAACAAAGCTCTTAAATTATTAATTTATTATAGGTTTGTAAACAGTATTTATGAGGTTCGATTATTTTTTAAAATATTTTTAATTAAAAATATATTAAAATAATATTTTTTATTTTTAAAAAATTATAATTGATATTATCATATTAAAATAATAATAATTAAATTAAAAAAAAATAATTAAAAAAAAAAAAGATTTAGAACACAATACTAAACTGCCGCTAAAAATCTATAAAAGGGATTTATTTTTCAGATTCTATGACTACTCGCAGTCAAACACTGTTAGAACCTCA
>Ga0307509_10011489_pt1 | contig 10713 bp, 7 predicted proteins | sample 10_EM_MG_FD_202245 | JGI IMG/M metagenome (GOLD analysis project Ga0307509, IMG submission 202245) | Populus trichocarpa ectomycorrhiza microbial communities from riparian zone in the Pacific Northwest, United States - 10_EM | ecosystem: Host-associated > Plants > Roots > Unclassified | place...
TTGTGGGTCTAAAGCCCGATTCTCAAGTATGGTTATACCTATTTCTCAACAATATCAAAATAATTTTTGTTTTATAAATAAATATTGTTTGTCGACACGTCTCTTTTTTAGAAAAGGACCGATGTCAAAAATTTAAATACCAAATATGGATTATGTCCATTATTTCTTTTGGTAACCCAGACGTAATTCTCCTTTTTAGGGACAAACGTCAATATTTTAGACAAGTCTCCTATTTTTTAGGGACTGATGTCACTTTTTGACGTATCTCCTATGAATATTGTTTGTCGACACGTCTCTTTTATTTACAGAAAAAGAACCGATGTCAAAAGTTTAAATATCAAATATGGATTATGTCCATTATTATTTCTTTTGGTAACTCAGACGCAACTCTCCTTTTTTTAGGGTTAAAACGTCAATATTTTAGACAAGTCTCCTATTTTTTAGGGACTGATGTCACTTTTTGACGTATCTCCTATGAATATTGTTTGTCGACACGTCTCTTTTATTTACAGAAAAAGGACCGATGTCAAAAGTTTAAATACCAAATATGGATTATGTCCATTATTATTTCTTTTGGTAACTCAGACGCAACTCTCCTTTTTTTAGGGTTAAAACGTCAATATTTTAGACGAGTCTCCTAGTTTTAGGGACTGATGTCATTTTTAACGTGTCTCCTATTTTTAGGGACCAACGTTAATCATTTTTTAAAAAAAATTGCAAATAAGCCCAAAATATAATAGCCTTTGAATCAAATAAAAAACACACAAGTAAGGGTAACCTTTCTCTTGAAAGGATGTTTTAAGGGTGGTGTCTACCTTCCTTTAATCATAACTAACCCCGTACCTGAATCTCTGGGACCAGTGTCTAATTTGGGATTTCTAGTTCCCTCAAATTACTAGATGGCGACTCCAATAAAATCTTTATTTCCCCCAATTAAAAAAAACTTTTTTTGTTAAATAAACAAAAAGTGAAGCCGTCGCCCGACGTCATGTATCGACAAACATGTTAGCTGACAATGGTTAGATGAGGAACCTAATCAAGGACAACATGCCAAACCCGACACATAACACAAAAAATATAAATAGCGGGAATAACTGAAGCTTTTCTGTTTCGCTGTTAGGTACATCTTCAACACTGTGGACACCGAAAAAATATTTTGAGTAATATTTACCTCAGCTATATGAAGCAGTTTGGTTGCAAAGTTAGAAATAGAACAACATCTAAGCAAGAGTGATTTTACAGACATGAGAAACTTGCCTTTGATGAGAAATGCAAGAATCAAAATCCAGTTTCCTTCTTGCACTAGTTGACATGGCATGCATGTGGATTCAACTCTGTTTCTATGGCAGTTTCTTTGAAAGATACAGGAGCTATAGGCGCTGCGGAATAATATTTGCTGGATGAATTAATTTGATGTTGTTGTGCTTGATGTGGCAACACCTGTACCAGCTTCTGAAGGCCTGTCTGATGCAAGTGGCCGGCGTTGTTATGTGTTAAGGGTCCCCTCGATATTGTCTTATGCAACTTCACAGCGATTACTACCAGACATGAATGCTCTAAATTGAAGCTGAAAAAACCATGTTTTGTTGAGCTTGTTTATCATTGGAGGTGCGATCATATTGGGGTTTTTGAACTCCCTATCATAGCCGTAATGATGTACGGTTGAGCCAAAGTAGTTTTCAGCTGGTTTACTAACGATGAGAAACTTTGCAACATCTTCTCCATCAGTTACAACTCAATTGACACAGAACTTATAACAATGTGTCTGAAAAAGCAAAGCAAAGGGAAAAATTTTAAGTGTATAATAAAATTTGTAGACATACAATTTGCAGATTTGTGAAATCAATTTTTTGTTTTATTTGGATGGAAGCTTACCATGGCACATGTTGTAGTATATGGCTGATAGGCAGATGTTGGAGCAGAGCGGAGTGGAGTGGAGCGGCGCAGAACGATTAGGATTAGGATTATTAATACTCCTTGGATGGTTAAGATTCCTTGGGCAACTAAATTTTCTTGAGAGGTTTAGGGTCTACTATAAATACATATCATGCAACTCTATTTCAACATGGTAAAAAATAGAAGCTCCTCGCTCCTGTGAATGTAGACACATTGCCGAACAACGTTAAATCTTGTATTCTTTCTAATTTCTCTCTCATTGCAATATTCATTAATAATTGCTATAGGTTTTTCACAACAAGTGGTATCAAAGTCTATCTACGATGTTAGGGATTTCTTCTGCAAAACTCAACATGCTTAAAGTAATATATTTTAAGATAAACATCTTTTGCTCAATGGGATGGTATAAATAATATCCAACTAACTCTTTTGGATATTCAACAAACTTATAATTATCTGACTTAGCTCCTAACTTTTCAGATACTATACGCTTCATATAACCGTTACATCCCCAAATCTTTAAGTATGACAAGTTTGGTCTCTTATCATTCCATATCTCATATGAAGTCTTATCAACAAATTTTAATAAAACCTTATTTAAAAGGTAACCAGTAGTTTGCAAGACAACCCTAAAATGAAGGTGGAATGTCTGCATAACTCATTATGGACCTTCTCATTTCCAATATGGTATGATTTCTCCTTTCAAAAACTAAATTAAGTTATAATGTTCTAGGACGTGTCAATTATGAGAGAATCTCATTATCTTTTAGATAATCTTGAAATACTCGGTACAAATATTCACTACCTCAATCCGGTCAAACTATTTTAATACTCTTTTCAATTTGTATCTCAACATCATTTTTAAGTTATTTGAACCTTTCAAGTGATTCTAACTTTCATCAAATGCACATGACCATATCCAATATAGTTATCAATGATGAAACATGTATATCAATCTATGATACGAATCATTATTGGTCCACATATATCTGTATGTATTAGACCAAATAATTCAATAGATCTTTCACTCTTTTAGTAAATAGTGTTTTGGTCATCTTAACCAATAAACAAGCTTTACAAGTTTCATATAATTCATAATCAAAAGGATCAAATATCCTTCTTTATGTAACTTAATGATTCTTATTTCATTGATATGACCTAGTCTACAATGCCATAAATAATATAGATATTGATTATCTAATATGTTTTTCTTGCTATTTATATTGAATTTGTGCATCTCAAGATCAAATATGTACAAACTATTTGTATAAATACCAAATCCGTAATAAACATAATTATTATAGAAGGAACAACATTTGCCCATAATAATAAATTTAAATCCATTTTAAAAATATATACGATGGTTCTAAAAAAATACTATAACATAATAACAATTATAAGTTCTAATATCAGTCTATTTGGCAAAGTTAACGCAACAACCTTTGCTTTATTACTAATTTATAGGTCCAATTTACCTTTGTTCAATAATAAACACACATGAAGCATAAGCTTCAATAATATTTTTAGCTTTCATGAATATAAGATAATATTTGTAGTTCCTCCTTTAGTGGCTTTCCTTGCCACAATGATGACATATACCCCTGAATTACAAAACCAAGTTAACGCTTAACTCATGGTCCATGAAAAAGCTTTATTGGCCTGATTTATTTAAAATAGTCAATCATTCTCAACATATAGGTGTTCATCAAGGAACCCTCTTTCATCTTACAGTGGAACAATTTTGTAGAGGTCTCATATCTCTTGGTGCATCTAATTGTATCGAATAACTCTTTGAGATGCTTAATTATTATATGGACATCCATATTCTCGTGATGTATTTGAAGTTGAAGTGACATGCTAGATAATATCACACATGTAGTCTACTCATCTTTATCAATATGACATTGATATTCATTCCTAACTTTATTATTATTGCCCTCATCAAGAACATGAGGAATCAGATTTTCAATAATATATAATTTTTTTTCTTATTTGAAAACAATTTTTATATTTCAGTATCAGTCCAAGAAGTTTAGTACAATCAATTTATTAGCATCAAGTATGCTATGTAGGGATAAATATTTTTTTACTCATGATAATCTATCAACCTATTCATAGCTAGTATTGATTTTATGCATACATATTTATAACCAAATTAAAATAAGGTCTTTAATCTTAACTTAGTCTCCCACTATTTTTTGCAAATTAATAGCCCTCACAATTAATTCAGGAAATCTTTTTGAGACTTCTAGTGGGCTAGGATCTCAGTTAATTCATATGACCTTAAGTAACTCAACAAAAAATAAATAAACTGGAAGATAACATAACTTATCAATCACATCTTTATGTGATTCCTAGATGGTTAGGTGATAACTCTTTGTCTAAACATATCATATATGTTTCACTTAACTACTGTCTCTAATCTTATATGCACATAAGTAACTCATCCAAATCATATATATTAGTTAAGTATATTAATGAGAGATTTATTATTTTAATTAAGTCTCATTCCATGGCATAATTGATATATCATACATAACAATTATAAATTAACAGACACACCTAACATGCCATTCTAATTAGATGATTATGGACATATTTAAATTAATTTCCTTGAGCCATTGAAGGGAATTAGATGGTCAAAACCTAGGTAGCTGCTTCAAATCTTTATAAGTCCTTTGGGAGCACCATGATTGTATCCTTCACCACCATTCTTTCTTCTTGAATTACAAAATAATTTTCCTATCTAAATTCTCACATTTCTAAATTACGTAACATTTCTAAATTATTTTAGGATCAATGAAATAAAAATATTTTGGCTTAAAACCCCTCTTTAATTTAGAAAAAACTATTTTTTAAATATTATTTTATTAAACATTTTAATTAAATCCTAATCTTATTAGGATATTATCAAACAAAAAAAGTTTTAAATTAAACATTTTAATTCAACTCTAATCCAATTAGAAAAATTAATTCTATAATTATTTTAATTTAGGTTTTCAATTTTAATATAAAATCATTATTTTATATATGAAATGATAAAATCAAATATTCAGCCTCAAATATACTAGAAGTAATTATATATAAATTCCGATGGTAGAATTATAATTATACCTCTAAACAAAGCTTAGAGCATAATCATAATTTTGCCCTTTATTCTCTTTACAGTTGTCGGTAGTAGGCACTGCCCATCGCTAACAACCTTATAAACAACGATAAACTTTGTTGTTGTTGGGTTTGCTACAGCACGAGGGACTACCCTCATGGCCACTTAAACAATAAAAGTTGTCGTTGGGTTTGGCACAACGTGAAATGCTACCCTCACGCTGGTTGCATGAGTCGTTGCCTCCAGCGCAAGGCAGCTCATGCTGCTAGGCAATAACGCTAGACATGTTGATGCTATTGTGACAAGGGCAGAAGTCATGGTGCTACCTTTGCCTCAAGTGGCGACTTGGCTTGGTGCATCAAGAACCGACCAGGTGTGCTAGAAGTGCTGGTGGCATCGCTGGTTATACATAGCCACCAAAAACCCTTTTTTTTTAAAGATTCTATCCAAATCTAGAAAATCCATCCAAATCTAACTAGAACGACATTAAAAAAAAAACATGAGGAAAAATACTTTTGGAAAAAGTAAATTTGCACATAAATTTAATTTGCAATTAACAACAATAAAAATAAAAAAACCCTAATTCTCTAATGAAGGCTCTGCTACCACTGTTAGGTTTCTCAAAACCATACATGTAACGGAAATGGTAAAATTAATTTTTTTTGGAGTTAATTGCAAATCCTATTAGATATATCTAAAGTTGTTTAGAATTTATATGAAGATTACTCAAAGACCAAATGTATTTTTTTTTTTGCTTTGAATAATTACTTTAAGGTTGAGTTATCGCAAGTCACAAGTCATTCAAGTGTTTGGCCTCTAATTGTAATCCACACAAACCACTAGTGAGAAATTTCTTAAACTCTTTTACGATAGAGGGATTGCTTTTTAAGAAAAGGACTTGAAGGGAGTGTGTTGATTGTCGTGCTATCAATAATATTATAGAAAAAAGTCTGATAGCTTATTTTAGTAAAAATCTTAATGGTGCAACATTGAATTATTTTACTTATGATAAGGAGCTTTAACTTTGGTAAGAACCTTAAAGACTTAACAACATTACTTGTAAAATAAAAAGTTTATGATTCATACCAATCATGAGTCATTGAAACATCTTAAAGGCCAAATGAAACTAAACTTTTAGCATACCAAGTGGGTGGAGTTCATTTAAACCTTTCCATATATGAATAAGTACAAGCAAGGTAAGGAAAATGTAAAATTTTATATCGTATACTTATAACTTCTTCTTTTTTTTTTAATTATTTTGACCATTCCATGATTTGATTGTGGTAACATTTTGTTTTCATTTCTTAACAAATTATATTTTATATATAATGTCAATGTAAAATTAAAATTTTAATAAAAAAAATATCCTGTTTTTTTTCTTTTTTTCTTTTTCTCCCTCTTTTTTTTTTCATCTTGGCAGACCAAACCAGATAGATAAAATCATCCATTTTCATCTTCGTCTTTCTTTTTCAATTCCACTTGGTTTCTATATTTTAAGATTTGAGTTTTTCAAGAATAGGATTTTTTTAGGATTCTTGCAATTCTATTTGTTTTTGTAAGAATTTGGGTTTTTCAAGATATGAGCTTTTCATTTTGAATTGTATTATGGGTTTTTTTTTATTTATGATGGGAGTTGTGAAGATTATGGCGATAGTTTTTTTAATTTTGGTAATTTGAAATAACTAATTATTTCAAATTGGTGAGCTAATTAATTTCAGCATTAGAGGTGATTTTGAACTTATTTTTTCTAATGCACTATTTTACTTAAACAAGCATAAATTTCAATTCGATCGTTAAATCGAGGTGAAAATTTACCAAAAGTTTCCAGAGGTCTTGTTGGGTTAAAATTTCAAAGAAATTGGACATCGAAAAGGCTTTGGGATAAGGTCCAAAAGCTATTATGCGAGACTTGTATTAGATTTCTAGTTGATTTAGGATTCTTTTTCCTATTTTTTTAGAGCTCTTTTATTGTTTTTCCATCATTATTTAGGATTTTTTACTTATTATAAATAGGGTTATATAACTTTTATTTAGTTTTTTTTAAAGACTTTGATTTCAACAATTATTATTGTGTATATGATGTTTTGCTCATACTTTTTGGTTCTTCATTAAAGTACTCTGACTTATCAAAGAATAAACCAAGTTTTGTAATGTCTTCTATACTTCACTTCTCTTTATAGGTGTTGGGTTGGGTCTTAGTTACTTATAATTTTGGTGCCTCAATATAGGTTATTGTTGTGTTAAGCTCAATTACAAACATGATCTTAGCTTTCTTAAGAAGAGTCAATTTGAATATGAGTTTCTGGATCTTTATATCCACTGAGTTCGCATCATTTTATCTCCTCATCATTTTTCATTCACCTCCTCTCTTTTTTTCAACATTTAAGCACTAAAACATGACAAAAATAAAATTTTAGATTGAAACATAAAAATCTAAAACAAACAGGGCCAAATATGTCAAACTCAAAACTTGAGGAATGAATTTCAATTTTTTTATGGTTTTTTTTAAATGTTATGCTTTTTTTATTGTTGTTAATTTTGGTCTTTTATATTCTTCTTTTTTACAACAAACTTAAATTGTATTTTATAAAATAAATCTTTATGTTAAGGTGAAAATACTTCATGACACGCTGGGTATGAGAGAGAATATAAATAGAAATTAATATTAGCACATAAAATAATAACTACTGCTATGGAATCTTCTGTAACAAACTATTCTCTAGGAGCGGATTCGTGAAAATAGAATTTGAAATGATGAAATTAAAAAGAAATTATGTGCAATGAACAAACTGTAAAAAAGTAAAAATTTTAGGAACCAAATTCTTTTTTACTATGAACAATGATATAAACAATGAAATATGAGGTTGGCTACATTGTATGAATACCAGTTACCCCTAAATTTTTTAGTTTATGTTTTAGAAACAAAACTTGAAAGAATAACATTAAAAAAAACCTACAAAGAATGATATAAATAGTGAAATGTGAGGTTGGCTAAAATAGTAGTTACTCTAAATGTTTTAGTTTTAGTTAACTAGATTATTAACCCACACTACACTGCGTGTTAGATTAAATTTTTTAAAAAAAAACGTAAAAGAAATGTCTAGGCATTGTTAATGTTGGTCACCTTTAATGCCTGCTTATATCCTTTATGGTTATTCATCTCCTATATGCCTATTTATCCTTGACTCATGTACCAACAAGCTGCTCTGCAACTCATCAATGGTTAAAGTGTCTAAGTTATTAGACTTTTCAACTGAACACATAACATAGTTGAACCTTGAGGTCATTGATCTTAAGATCTTTTCAATGATCACCACTTGCTATATGTTTTCACCATGAATCTTCATCTTGTTTGCTAGATGAGTGTTTGAGCGAAGTACTCATCAACACTCTCACCTTCTTTCATTTGTAGAACTTCAAACTCCTTTCGAAGAGATTGAAGTTATGCTCTTTTGACTCTTGTAGAACCCTGGTACTTCTGCTTCATAGAGTCCTAGATTTGCTTGACAGTATCTCTATTTAAGATTGTCTCCATAACAATTTGATCAATGGTTTGGAACAAATAATTCTTAACCTTCAAGTCTTTTAGCTTCTGGTCTGCAATTGATTTTTGTTGTGCTTCAGTAAGTTCCACTCTTTCTGCTGCTGCAAGAATTCCATTCTCCACCAAACTCCAATACTTCTTTAAACAAAGAAAATTTTCTATAAGCATAGACCAATGATCGTAATGGCCATCAAACTTAGGAATTTCAGGTTGAACGAAGTTATTTTCAGATGCCATATTTTGATCCACTCTTTACTCTTTTCTTGTCTAATCTTTCTCTCTTTTCACCCTACTTAATAAATTATGGTTTCTTTTCTCTCACAATCAGGCCACTTGATGAGCTCTAATACCAAATTGTTGTAAGCTCTAAACACAAAGCAATTCACTCAAATTATCTGAATTGATACTTATTGAATTCAAAGTAGAGTGTTGGCTTATATAAGCTTTACAAATAGATCGGATTGAAATAACACAACCCACACTTTATGTGGTAAATAGTTAAGGAAAACAGTTAGACTCTACCTACGTGTCCAAACTAGCAGCGATTATTAACTGAATGAAGTTTGACAATTTTAACAATAACTCCAACAACCTAACAACCCCAACACTAGCAACATCTTCCATCCACCTGACTACCCATATATGTCTATCTTCTGCTTCTAATCTTTCTCTCACTAGCTTTATTGAGATAATGGACTACTTGAAATGCTTTTCTAACTCAATCCTATATATGCATTCAAGTTCAGCTTCTCAATATGAATTTGTTCGAGAGTCGTTGATAAGAGAATTTTTAGCATGTATATTTTCCAGTATTCATGCTTGATTTTGAAATATTTTGGATGTGTTGCACATGTTAATTAGAATTGTGGATCCCTTTTTGAAATATTGACCTTGTGGGGAAATTAATGTGTTTTCAGATACTAGATTACTGACTAGGCAGAATCCGGTAGTAAAACCAAACATTGATTGATTTTGGGCTGCAAAGAAAGCTATACAACTCAATTCCAGGCGTTTGTCACCATTTTCAAATATCTGAGATGAAGGTCTACAAACCATATGAAGGGTATAGAACTCAGTTTTGCTGTTTCGAAGCCTAAAGAGTGAGTTGAAAAACAGGGATTAAATTAAACCCGAACTTCCTGCACTCCAAATGCTATCTCGGGTTATGGCCCATATCTCAAGTCTCAGAGGTCCACACATTGCAAGATTGGTGTCGTTGGAAAGAAGATTCAATTTTCTACAATTTCTCCAGAAATAAAGATCTTTGAATTCGCACGTTTTCTGCCTCAAATCTAGCCCGCAATATCCGGATAGGAAAGGAATATGAAATAGAAAAGGAAATTTTCTTCTTTCCATCTAGGGGTAAAAAGACCAGAATATAAAAGAGAAAAGTACAGGGGTTCAGGAGGAGACAGAGAGACATACAAAGACCTTAAAATACACCAAAAATAAGAGAGGAGGTGGTACAAAGTGAGACAAAAATAGAGACAAATAGGGGGATGAAAATCAGAGAAGATTGGAGGACACATATCTATTCTACTGCCATTCTCTGCTTTTAAGTGATATTCATCGTATCAAGTTTGTTTCTCTTTAATTTAACTATGGAGTAGACTTTTATTCTAGGATTTTTGATGTAACCTTACTATGAATATGTGAACAATTTCTTTGATTCAATTATTACATTAGTTGTTGAGTATTTCATTCTATGTTTAATGCTTGTGTATGTTTGGCCAACATCTGCATGATTTGGAATTCAATTTGAGACTGAGAAGTGATAATTGTTTTAGCCATTGTTTGAAATACCTTAAAAAATCTATAGGATAGAGATATCCTAGAAACTTTTGTAATCATTAAAGGTTTTACAGTACTTAATAAATTTTGACAAGTTCAGAAATTTCATAGAAAACATGAAGTTTGCTTGTTGAAATAATTCATTGATACTCGAGAGAGATTAATGTTTCAATTAGAAAAACCTGATTATCAACGCTAGGAGTAATTAATTCAATTGAGGACAAACTTTACAGCATTAGCTTGTGGTTGATATTTACACTAAATTCATTTAAAAGCATACCATTCATATCTGCTTAAAATGTGCACCTTGAAACGGTACTTGTAATAGCCCTTCACAACTGCATTTGTGTAAAAATCATCATCATTGTTTATTGGC
>Ga0307509_10011490_pt1 | contig 10711 bp, 4 predicted proteins | sample 10_EM_MG_FD_202245 | JGI IMG/M metagenome (GOLD analysis project Ga0307509, IMG submission 202245) | Populus trichocarpa ectomycorrhiza microbial communities from riparian zone in the Pacific Northwest, United States - 10_EM | ecosystem: Host-associated > Plants > Roots > Unclassified | place...
CCATTTTGACCCGTTACTCAAGTCTGGCTGACTAGACCTCCTTGTCACTAAGTTGCGATTCTATAGCAACCCCAAGGAAAACATCCTCCGGAAAGTCGTGCAAAAAATTACGCTCGATCCCACAGTCGGATCAAAAGTTATGGCCATTTTGACCCATTACTCAAGTTTGGCCGACCAGACCTCCTTGTCACGGAGTTGGGATTCCATATCAACCATAAGGAAAACAGCCTTCAGAAACTCGTGCAAAAATTTGAGTGCGATCCAATGGTCTGATCGAAAGCTATGTCCATTTTATTCGTTTCTCAAGTCCGGCCGACGAGACCTCATCGTCGCCGAGTAACGATTCCATAGCAACCCTAAGGAAATCAGCCTCTTGAAAAGCATGCAAAAATTTAAGCGTCCAACAATCGGATCAAAAGTTATGGCCAATTTGACCTGTAACACCCCACCTCACTAGCAAGATATTATCCGCTTTGGGCCTCCCAGTCCACCCATGTCCAGGGCTTCCACCCAGGTCCCCCTCACGGGTTTGTTCTTGGCAGCCACGCATGGCCCCAAAACGCGTCTTTCAAAGTAGCGCAGCACACTCACCCTGTCAGATACTGTCCCCTCTGGGCCTCCCAGTCCACCCATTCCCTGGGCTTCCACCCAGGTCCCCCTCAAGGTTTTAAACGCGTCTTACTAGTCAAGGTGAGCATGCACTTATAAGGCCCTGGCTCTGGACGCTCGCTTCCGATGTGGGATCTTACAATCCCCTCACTTTAAGACGAGCCGTCCTCGGCTCTGATACCAAATGTAACACCCCACCTCACTAGCAAGATATTGTCCGCTTTGGGCCTCCCAGTCCACCCATGTCCAGGGCTTCCACCCAGGTCCCCCTCACGGGTTTGTTCTTGGCAGCCACGCATGGCCCCAAAATGCGTCTTTCGGAGTACGCAGCACACTCACCCTGTCAGATACTGTCCCCTCTAGGCCTCCCAGTCCACCCATTCCTCGGGCTTCCACCCAGGACCCCATCAGGGTTTTAAATGCGTCTTACTAGTCAAGGTGAGCATGCACTTATAAGGCCCTGGCTCTGGACGCTCGCTTCCGATGTGGGATCTTACTTACTCAAGTGTGGCCGACCAGACCTCCTCGTACCGAGTTGCGATTCCATAGCAACCCCAAGGAAAATGGCTTCCGGAAACTCATGTAAAAATTTGAGCGCGATCAAATGGTCGGATGAAAAGTTATGGCCAATTTGACCCCTTACTCATGTCTGGGCAACTAGACCTCCTAAGCACCGAGTTGGGATTCCATATCAACCCCATGGAAAACAACTTCAGGAAACTCGTGCAAAAATTTAAGCGCGATCAAAAGGTTTGATCAAAAGTTATGGCCATTTTGACCTGTTACTCAAGTCTGGCGGACCAGACCTCCACGTCGCCGACTAGTGATTACATAGAAACTACAAGGAAAACGGCCTCCGGGAACTCATGTATAAATTTGAGGGTGATCCAACAGTCGGATTGAAAGTTATGGCTATTTTGACCCGTTACGCAGGTCTAGCGGACCAGACCTCCTCGTAAATGAGTAGGGATGCCCTTGCGGAAAACGGCCTCCAGAAACTCGTGCAAAAATTTGAAAGCGATCCAACGGTTGGATCGAAAGTTATGGCCATTTTGACCCGTTAGTCACGTCTGGTCGACCAGACCTCCTCGTCACCGAGTTGCGATTCCATAGCAACCCAAAGGAAAACGGCCTCCAGAAACTCGTGCAAAAATTTGAAAGCGATCCAACGGTCAGATCGAAAGTTATGGTCATTTTGACCAATTAGTCAAGTCTAGCCAACCAGACCTCCTCGTCACCGAGTTGCGATTCCACATCAACCCCAAGGAAAATGGCTTCAGGAAACTCGTGCAAAAATTTAAGCGCGATCTAACAGTCTGATTGAAAGTTATGGCAATTTTAACCCGTTACTCACGTCTGGCTGACCATATCTCCACGTCGCCGAGTAGCGATTACATAGAAACCCCAAGGAAAACAGCCTCCGGAAACTCATGCAAAAATTTGAGGGCGATCCAACGATCGGATCGAAAGTAATGGCCATTTTGACCCGTTACGCTGGTATGGTGGACTAGACCTCCTCGTCAATGAGTAGCGATTCCCTTGCAACCCAAAGGAAAACGGCCTCCAAAAACATGTGCAAAAATTTAAAAGCGATCCAACGATCGGATCGAAAGTTATGGCTATTTTGACCCGTTACTCAAGTTTGGCCGACCAGACCTCCTCGTCGCCGAGTTGCGATTCCATAGCAACCCTAAGGAAAATGGCTTCAGACAAGTCGTGCAAAAATTTAAGCGCGATCCAATGGTCTGATCAAAAGTTATGGCCATTTTAACTTGTTACTAACGTCTGGCTGACCAAATGTCCACATCGCCGAGTAGCGATTACATAGAAACCACAAGGAAAACGACCTCCAAAAACTCGTGCAAAAATTTGACCCCGATCCAATGGTCGGATCGAAAGTTATGGCCATTTTGACCTGGCACTCACGTCTGGCCGACTAGACCTCCTCGTCACCGAGGTGCGATTCCATAGCAACCCCAAGGAAAATGGCTTTCGAAAACTCGTGCAAAAATTCAAGCGCGATCCAAAGGTCGGATCGAAAGTTACGACCATTTTGACCTGTTACTCAAGTCTGGCCGACGAGACCTCCTCGTCGCCGAGTAACGATTCCATTGCAACCCTAAGGAAATCGGCCTCCGAAAACTCGTGCAAAAATTTGACCACGATACAACGGTCGGATCAAAAGTTATGGCTATTTTAACCCCTTACTTAAGTCTGGGCGACCAGTTCTCCTCATTACCGAGTTGGGATTCCATATCAACCTTAAGGAAAACACCTTAAAGAAACTCGTACAAAAATTTAAGCGCGATCTAATGGTCTGATAAAAAATTATGGCCATTTTGAATCGTTACTCAAGTCTGGTTGACCATACCTTTATATAGCCGAGTAGCGATTACATAGAAACCCCAAGGAAAACGTCCTCCGGAAACTCGTGCAAAATTTTGAAGGCGATCCAACGATCAAATCGAAATTTATGGCCATTTTGATCCGTTACGCAAGTCTGGCGGACCATACCTCCTCGTCAATGAGTAGGGATTCCATAGCAACCCTAAGGAAAACGGCCTTTAGAAACTCGTGCAAAAATTTGAGTGTGATCCAATGGTGGGATCAAAAGTTATTGTCATTTTGACCCGTTACTGAAATCCGGCGACCAGACCTCCACGTCACCGAGTTGTGATACCATAACAACCCCAAGGAAAACGGTTTCAGGAAACTCGTGCAAAAATTAGAGCGCGATCCAACGGCCGGATCGAAAGTGATGGCCATTTTGACCCGTTATGCAAGTCTCGCTGACTAGACCTCCTCGTCACTAAGTAGCGATTCCAAAGCAACCTTAAGGAAAACGGCCTCCAAAAAGTCGTGCAAAAATTTGACCGGAATCCAACTGTCATATCGAAAGTTATGGCCATTTTGACCCGTTACTCAAGTCTGGCCGACCGGACCTCCTCGTCACCGAGTTGTGATTCCATAGCAACCCCAAGGAAAATGGCTTTTGAAAACTCATGCAGAAATTTGAGCACGATCCAATGGTGGGATCAAAAGTTATTGCCATTTTGACCCGTTAGCAACCCCAAGGAAAACGACCTCCAGAAATTCGTGCAAAAATTTGACCGCGATCCAACGGTCGGATCGAAAGTTATGGCCATTTTGACCCGGCAATCAAGTCTGGCCGACTAGACCTCCTCATCACCGAGGTGCGATTCCATAGCAACCCCAAGGAAAATGGCTTTTGAAAACTCATGCAAAAATTCAAGCGCGATCCAAAGGTCGGATCGAAAATTATGGCCATTTTGACCCGTTACTCAAGTCTGGCCGACGAGACCCGAGTAGTTATTCCATACCAACCTAAGGAAATCGCCCTCCGGAAATGCGTGCAAATACTTTGAGCGCGATCCAACGGTCGGATCAAAAGTTATGACTATTTTAACCCCTTACTCAAATCTGGGCACCTCCTCGTCACCGAGTTGAGATTCTATATCAACCCCAAGGAAAACAGCTTCAGGAAACTCGTACAAACATTTAAGCGCGATCTAATGGTCTAATAGAAAGTTATGGCCATTTTCACCCGTTACTCACGTCTAGCTGACAAGATCTCCACGTCGCCAAGTAGCGATTACATAGAAACACCAAAGAAAACGGCATCCGGAAACTCGCGCAAAAGTTTATGGGCGATCCAACGGTCGGATCAAAAGTTATGGCCATTTTGACACGTTTCGCAAGTCTTGCAGACCAGACCTCCTTGTTAATGAGTAGTGATTCCCTAGCAACCCAAAGGAAAACTGCCTCCAGAAACCCGTGCAAAAATTTGAAAGCAATCCAACGGTCGGATTGAAAGTTATAGCCATTTTGACTCGTTAGTCAAGTCTGGCCGACCATACCTCTTCATCATCGAGTTGCGATTCCATAGCAACCCCAAGGAAAATAGCTTCAAGAAACTCATGCAAACATTTCAGAGCGATCCAATGGTCTGATCGAAAGTTATGGCTATTTTGACCCGTTATGCAAGTCTGGCGGACCAGATCTCCACGTCGACGAGTAGCGATTACATAGAAACCCCAAGGAAAATGGCCTCTGAAAACTAGTCCAAATATTTGAGGGCGATCCAACGGTTGGATCGAAAGTTATGGCCATTTTGACCAGTTACCCACGTCTAACGGACTAGACCTCCTCGTCAATGAGTAGCGATTCCCTAGCAACCCAAAGGAAAACGGCCTCCAGAAACTCGTGCAAAAATTTGAACGCGATCCAACGATCGGATCGAAAGTTTGGCCATTTTGCCCGTTACTCAAGTCTGGCCGACAAGACCTCCTCATCACCGAGTTGCGATTCCAAAGCAACCCCAAGGAAAAGGGCATCCGGAAACTCGTGCAAAACTTTAAGCGTGATTCGATGGTCGGATCGAAAGTTATGGCCATTTTGATCGTTACTCAAGTCTGGCCGCCCAGACCTCCTCGTCGTCGTGTAGCGATTCCATAGCAACCCTAAGGAAAACAGCCTCCAGAAACGCGTGCAAAAACTTGAGCATGATCTAATGGTATGATCGAAAGTTATGGCTATTTTAACCCCATACTCAAGTCTGGGCGACCAGACCTCCTCGTCACCGAGTTGGTATTCCATATCAACCCCAAGGAAAAAAGCTTTAGGAAACGCGTGCAAAAATTTAAGCGCGATCCAATGGCCTGATCGAAAGTTATGGCCATTGTGACCTGTTACTCAAGTCTGGCTGACTAAACCTCATCGTCATCGAGTAGGGAATACATAGAAACCCAAAGGAAAATGGCCTCCGGAAATTCATGCAAAAGATTGAGGGCTATCCAACGGTCGGGTTGAAAGTTATGGCCATTTTGACCAGTTACGCACGTCTGGCGGACCAGACCTCCTCGTCAATGAGTTGCGATTCCCTAGCAACCCAAAGGGAAACATCTTCCAGAAACTCAAGCAAAAATTTGAACGCGATCCAACGGTCAGATCGAAAGTTAAGGCCATTTTGACCCGTTACTCAAGTGTGGCCGACCAGACCTCCTCGTCACCGAGTTGCGATTCCATAACAACCCCAAGGAAAATGGCTTCAGGAAACTCGTGCAAAAATGTGTCATTTTGACCCGTTAATCAAGTCTGGTCGACTAGACCTCCTCCTCCCCGAGTACCGATTCTATTCCAACCCAATGGAAAATGGCCTACCCAAACTCCTGCAAATATTTATGCGCGATCCGACGGCTGAATAAAAATTTATGTGCTTTTTGACCCGTTACTCAATTCTGGCCAACCATACCTCCTCGTCACAGAGTAGCGATTCCATAGCAACCCCAAGGAAAACAGCCTACGGAAACTCGTGCAACAATTTGAGTGCGATCTAACGGTAGGATCAAAAGCTTAAAATGGCTTACGGAAACTAGCGTAAAAAGTTTAGTGCGATCCAACGGTCGGATCAAAAGTTATGGCCATTTTGACCCGTTACTCAAGTGTGGCCAACAAGACCTCCTCGTCACCGAGTAGCGATTACATAAGAACCCAAAGGAAAACTGCGTACGGAAACTCGTATATAAATTTTTGCGCAATCCAACGATGGGATCGAAAGTTATGGCCATTTTGACCCGTTACTCAATTTTGACCCATTAGACCTCCTCGTCATCGAGTAACGATTCGATAGAAACCCCAAGGAAAACGGCCTCCAGAAACTCGTGTAAAAATTTGAGCGCGATCCAACGTCTGATCAAAAGATATGGCCATTTTAACCCATTACTCAAGTTTGGCCGACCAGACCTCCTCGTCACCGAGTAACGATTACATAGAAACCCCAAGGAAAACGTCCTCCAGAAACCCGTGCAAAAATTTAAGCGCGATCAAACGGTCGGATCGAAAGCTATGGGTATTTTAACCCGTTCTTGATGTCTGGCCGACCAGACCTCCTCGTCACCGAGTAACGATTACATAGCAACCCCAAGGAAAACGGCCTCCGGAAACTCGTGCAAAAATTTGAGCACGATCAAAACGTCGGATCGAAAGCTATCCAACGGTCGGATCGAAAATTATGGCCATTTTGACCCTTTGCACAATTCTAGCCGACCAAACCTCCTCATCACCGAGTAACGATTCGATAGCAACCCATGGAAAATGACCTCCAAAAACTTGTGAAAACATTTGAGCGCGATCCAACGGTGGGATAAAAAATAATGGCCATTTTAACCCGTTACTCAAGTCTGGCCGAATAGACCTCCTCGTCACTGAGTAACGATTACATAGAAACCCCAAGGAAAACGGCCTCTGGAAACTCGTGCAAAAATTTGAGAGCATTCCAACGGTCGAATAAAAATGGTATGGTCATTTTCAACCATTACTAAACTCTGGCTGACTAGGCCTCCTCGTCACCGAGTTGCGATTCCATAGCAACCCCAAGGAAAACGGCTTCAGGAAACTTGTGCAAATATTTAAGCGCGATCCAATAGTCGGATCGAAAGTTATGGCCATTTTGACCCGTTACTCAATTCTGCCTGACCAGACCTCCTCGTCACCGAGTAACGATTCGATAGAAACCCTAAGGAAAACAACCTCGAGAAACTCGTGTAAAAATTTGAGCAAGATACAATGGTGTGATCAAAAGTTATCCCCCTTTTAACCCATTACTCAACTATGGCCGACCAGACCTACTCGTCACCGAGTAACGATTACATAGAAACACCAAGGAAAACGGCCTCCAGAAACTCGTGCACAAATTTAAGCGCGATCAAACAGTCGGATTGAAAGCTATGGCTATTTTAACTCATTACTCAAGTTTGGCCGACCAAACCTCCTCATCACCGAGTAACGATTACTTAGCAACCACAAGGAAAACGGCCTCCGTAAACTCGTTTACAAATTTGAGCGCGATCCGACCAGACCTCCTCGTCCCCGAGTAGCGATTCTATTCCAACCCCATGGAAAACGGTTCTAATGGTCAGATCAAAAGCTATGGTCATTTTGACCCGTTAATCACGTTTGGCCGACTAGACCTCCTCGTCCCCGAGTAGCGATTCTATTCCAACCCCATGGAAAACAGCCTACGCAAACTCCTGCAAAAATGTATGCACGATCCTCCGGTTGAATAAAAAGTTATGTGTGTTTTGACCCGTTACTCAATTATGGCCAACCATACCTCCTCGCACGGAGTAGAGATTCCATAGCAACCCCAAGGAAAACAGCCTATGGAAACTCATGCAACAATTTGAGTGCGATCTACCGGTAGGATCAAAAGCTTAAAATGGCTTACAGAAACTCGTGTAAAAATTTTAGTGTGATCCAACGGTTGGATCGAAAGTTATGGTCATTTTACCCGTTGCTCAATTCTGGCCGACCAGACCACCTCGTCACCGAGTTACGATTCGATAGCAACCCAAGGAAAACAACCTCCAAAAACTCGTGCAAACATTTGAGCGCGATCCAACGGTGGGATAAAAAATAACGGCCATTTTAACCCTTTACTCAAGTCTGGTCAAATAGACCTCTTCGTCACCGAGTAGCGATTACATAAAAACCCCAAGGAAAACGCCCTCCTGAAACTCGTGTAAAAATTTGAGCGCGATCCAACGGTCAACTAAAAACGGTATGGCCATTTTGACCCATTACTAAACTCTTGCCGACCAGACCTCCTCGTCATCGTGTTGCGATTACTTAGCAACCCCAAGGAAAACGGCCTCCGCAAATTCGTTCAAAAATTTGAGCGCGATCCAATGGTGAGATCAAAAGTTATGGCCATTTTTACCCGTTACTCAAGTCTGGTCGACAAGATCTCCTCGTCACTGAGTAGCGATTACATAGAAACCCCAAGGGAAATGACCTACGGGAACTCGTGCAAAAACTTGAGCACGATCCAACGGTCAGATCAAATAATATGGCCATTTTAATCTGTTACTCACGTCTGGCCGACCAAACCTCCATGTCACCGAGTTCCGATTCGATTGCAACCTCAAGGAAAACAGCCTCCAGAAACTCATGCAAATATTTGAGCGCGATACAATGTTCGGATCCAAAGCTATGACCATTTTAACTCGTTACTGAAGTTTGGCCGACCAGACCTTCTCGTCACCGACTTGCGATTCCATAGCAACCCCAAGGAAAACGGCCTCTGGAAACTCGTGCAAACATTTGCACGCAATCCAACTGTCGGATCAAAAGCTATTGCCATTATCACCTGTTACTCAAGTCTGGCAGACTAGATCTCCTCGTCACCGAGTAGCGATTACATAAAAAGCCCAAGGAAAACGGACTCCAGAAACTCATTCAAAAATTTGAGCGCGATCCAACGGTCGGATCAAAAGTTATGGTCATTTTGACCTGTTAATCAAGTCTGCCCACCCAGACCTCTTCTTCACCGAGTTGCGATTACATAGGAACCTAAAGGAAAACGACCTCTGGAAACTCGTGCAAAAATTTGAGCGCGATCAAACGGTCGAATTGAAAGCTATAACCATTTTAACCCGTTCCTTAAGTCTGGCCGACCAGACCTCCTCATCGCCGAGTTGCGATTCCAAAGCAACCCCAAGGAAAATGGCCTCCGGAAACTCGTGCCAATATTTGAGTGCAATCCCACGGTCGGATCAAAAGTTATGGCCATTTTGACCCGTTACCCAATTCTGACCGACCAGACCTCCTCGTCACCGAGTAACGATTATGTAGAAACCCCAAGGAGAACGCCCTCCAGAAACTTGTGCAAAAATTTGAGCGCGATCCAACGGTCGCACCAAAAGTTATGGTCCTTTTAACCCGTTACTGAAGTTTGGCCGACCAGACATCCTCGTCACCGAGTTGCTATTCCATAGAAACCCCAAGGAAAACGGCATCCGAAAACTCGTGCAAAATTTTGAGCACGATCCAACGGTCGGATCATAACTTATGGCTATTTTGACCCGTTGCTCAATTCTGGCCGACCAGACCTCCTCGTCACCGAGTAACAATTCGATAGCAACCCAAGGAAAACGGCCTCTAGAAACTCGTGCAAACATTTGAGCGCGATCAAACGGTCCGATAAAAAATAATGGCCATTTTAACCCATTACTCAAGTCTGGCCGAATAGACCTCCTCGTCACCGAGTAACGAATATATAGAAATCCTAAGTAAAACGGCCTCTGGAAACTCGTGCAAAAATTTGAGCGCGATCCAACGGTCGAATAACAAAGGTATGGCTATTTGGACCCGTTTCTTAACTCTGACCGACCAGACCTCCTCATCACCTTGTTGGGATTACATACCAATTCCAAGGAAAACGGCCTGCGGAAACACGTGCAAATATTTGAGCACGATCCAACTATCAAATCAAAAGTTAAGTGCGTTTTGATCCGTTACTCAATTCTGGCAAACCATTCGTACTCGTCACCGAGTAGCGATTCCATAGCAACCCCAAGGAACACAACCTACGAAAACTCGTGCAACAATTTGACCTGTTAATCAAGTCTGACTGCCCAAACCTCTTCATCACCGAGTTGCGATTTCATAGGAACCCAAAGGAAAACGGCCTCCTGAAACTCGTGCAAAAATTTGAGCGCGATACAACGATTTGATCAAAAGTTATGGCCATTTTAACCCATTACTTAAGTCTGGCCGACTAGACCTCCTCGTCATCGAGTAACGATTACGTAGAAACCCCAAGGAAAACAGCCTCCGAAAACTTGTGCAAAAATTTGAGCTTGATCCAATGGTCGCATCAAAGGTTATGGCCCTTTTAACCTGTTACTGAAGTTTGGTCGACCAGACCTCCTCGTCACTGAGTTGCGATTCCATAGAAACCCCAAGGAAAAACGCCTCCGGAAACTCGTGCAAAGATTTGAGCGCGATTCAATGGTCAGATCAAAGTTATGGCCATTTTGACCAGTTGCTCAATTCTAGCCGACCAGACCTCCTCGTCACCGAGTAACGATTTGATAGCAACCCAAGGAAAACGGCCTATGCAAACTCCTGCAAAAATTTAAGCGCGATCCGACGGTCGAATCAAAAGTTATGTGCGTCTTGACCCGTTACTCAATTCTGGCCCACCATACCTCCTCGTCACCGAGTAACGATTCGATAGCAACCCAAGGAAAACGGCCTCCAGAAACTCGTGCAAACATTTGAGCGCGATCCAACGGCGGAT
>Ga0307509_10011491_pt1 | contig 10710 bp, 4 predicted proteins | sample 10_EM_MG_FD_202245 | JGI IMG/M metagenome (GOLD analysis project Ga0307509, IMG submission 202245) | Populus trichocarpa ectomycorrhiza microbial communities from riparian zone in the Pacific Northwest, United States - 10_EM | ecosystem: Host-associated > Plants > Roots > Unclassified | place...
TCTAGCTGAATTTTGTTCAAATTTAAAATATTTTTACTCAATCAATTATTAAATTAAATTTCAGATCAACAGAGTAAATAATAAATCTCATAAGAACTATTTTTTGTTATATATAGATGTTCGGAAATTTGTTAATAAAATTTTCTTAAAATAACCGTGAAGGCTTTTAAATTTTAATTGATATTATAATTGATAATCATCTATTCTAAAATACGTTATTTCATCAAATTTCTCTGCTGCTGTGTTAATTCCCCGTTTCTTTTTAATTTGTATTCTAATTGCCTAATTCACACCTTAATTTTTTAATTTTTTTTAATAGCTGATCTCTCCGAATGTAAAACCTTGACCATATAGATGAATTCTAGTTGTCTCCCTTACTCAAATGTTTTTTTGGGTAAAGGGTCCCTCTAAATCTCGAAACTTGAAAAGCATAGAACTATTAAACAAACCAGGCAGCTCCTCCCCTAACTCTAATTCGTAGAGGCATCCAAAATTAACTACTCGCAGTTAATTGCTCATTAAAGTTAGCGAAAACCAAAAAGGTCAAGAAAATGGAGTCACGGTTCTGGTACCTTCCCAAAAAGAGTGATTTGACAGTGGTAAGTTAGAGTGCATGTCATCAAATAGTCAATTATTCAGACACTCACGTGGGTCCCTTTTTCTTAAGATCCGTAAACTTAAGACTAAAGCCACGAGATAACCCATGCTGTATACCTTGGCTCATGTCTTTCCTCCTCATTGCTGACGTTTTTTTTATTATCTCGGGGAATACCAAAGCTGGATTGGTGAAATGTCAACTCCTTCCGGGAATAAAGTATTAAAATTAGTGTATAATTTTTGTCTTAACCAATCATGTTGGAGTTACAAGGTTTATTAGTTATTTTTTAGGAGGAGTTAGGCAAAGTAAAGATACTTTTTTACTTCCCTTTACACTTCCGTGTCCTCGATGATGCTCTGGAGGTAGCTAGGTTAGCCTGCCTTGTTTGTTTTGGATGAAGCTACAAGGTAGGTTTCAGTGGCGTTTGGCCAGTTTTTTTATGCTTATGTTTCTGGAGACAACACTCAAGCCCTGGTAAAATGTATCCTTTCACTGCAATGGAGGAATTAGGAAACAGTGCGTGCATGATCGCTACGTCTGAACTTGCAATTGTCGGGTTTAGTACTACTGGTACTTTTAATCTACTGCTGTATGATTGGCTAATCAACTTCATTTTTATTTTTATTTTTTGATATTTGGAGGAAAATGGGAAACAACACGAGCCCGTATATATGTGGGAGAGCATTGAATTTATGATGGGACAAATCGCTTTGAAATGTAGAAGTTTTTGAGACCAAAGTAGACGACACATCTCGTTGAAGAGATGTCTCGTGCTACAAAAGAAGGTTGATTTTCAAGATATACGGTGTCTATATATATAATATATGCCATTTTCATTTTATCTCTCGCATTTACGAGCTCTATTCGGGCCTCCGCTTGTGATCTTAAATCCACCGCCCCTGCAGCTAGCTAGGTGGAATCCAATGTTAATTTCTAGGTCTAGTGTCACTTATTTTAAGCTTGATGTTAACATCCATTATAATATATAAAAATGGTTATATATATATATATATATATATATATATATGACACACACACACACATAAATACATGTGAAGAAGCAAAGTAACAAGATATGGCCGGAATCAAAATCAGTGAAAGTCATAAATCTCAGCTCAATCTTTTGAAATATAGTACCACTTTTTTAAAACCATGAATTATATATATTTGGAAACTCATTATCGATACATATGTTGACGAAACATGAAACCGTCAAAAGTTCATGGACCCAACCCAACTTTAGAATGATAAGACATGTCTTTAATTGTATTTAATATTATCATAACAGTTATTTTATAAAAAAAATATTTAAAAAAATATTAAAATAGTATTTTTTATATTTTTTTAAATATAATTTTTATTTGTGTATCAAAATAATTTAAAAAACAAAAAAATAATTTAAAAAGAGAAATAAAGCAATTTTTTTTATTTTTTTTTAAAATATCTTTAAAATACAAAAACAAACAAATATTTGGAGAAAGAAAATCACTGAATATTTGTTTTTCCTATAATGAGAAGGATCATCGAGTTTCAAACACAAGAAAGGGGAGTCTCCATTGATTTTCTTATTTTGTGGTATATATCCAAAGAAATATGAGTTTCAATCTAAAATTTAATTTTTTATATTTTTTTGGGTAATGAAATTAAGTTGAGGATTTCAAGTTCATCCAACGAGAAGGTATCTCATCAGAAACAAACGCGAATATAATTAAGCAAATGACGGGTTTGTTGTTGATTATTAAGTCCAAAAGCGGGCGGCACTAAAACGTGTTTCTGGTCAACGTACAAGTATTTTTAGAGGCAAAGTCAGTGTGTAATTGCAATTTGCGAGTCGTTAGTTAATTAAAATATTATTTTCTTCGCGGGGAACCTAGTTTGTGATCCCTAGTGGCCTCCTAGCATACCATGTGGGATGTCCAGGTGATCGTCACGCTCCTTGTCCTGCATCTACGTGGCATCCATTATTTTTAAATAAATGTCATGTATTTTTCAGCTAATCATTGTTGACTAGAAATTTCACAAAACGATAATCGATGTTGTTGGCTACACATTTACAAAAGAAATAAAATGCTGTTGGCTACAAAACCTCCTCCTCCTCCTCCTCCTCCTCCTCTTCGTCTTCTTCTTATTATTTCGTTTCTGAAAGAAAATCTTAGAGCTATAATATTCTGAGCACAAACTGCTTTATAAAATAGTTTTTGTTGTTATATTCATTTTTTTAACACCTTTTATAATAAATATTTAGAAAATTATTCGTAATTGAAAGGATGCTCGTCATTCAAAATACGTAAAAACTAAAAATTAAAATTTTATAAAAAAATATTTTTGGGAAATTACAAAATAAATTAAAAGTAAAGATATAACCTAGATCATGAGTTTAGAAAGTTAATCAAAGTTAAATTTAATAGATCTAATATCTTATTTTCTTATTTTTTTAAATATAAACTTTAGTTTTTTTTATATATAAAAAGTCAAACTACTTCTTATTAATTGTTCAGATTGTCTTTAAACTTGCGCATATGGTCTTTAATTATTTTTTTTATTATGTTTTATGTTTTTTTTACACCCATCAAGTCGAATGAGTCATATCTAAATAATTTCTACATGATTTAATTTAAAACTCGGACTTGATAAGAAATCAAGTCAAAAGTTTTCAGATTTGACTTGCTAAATTGAATTTAATGATTATATATAAAAAAAAAAGATTTCATGACTTGAATATTTTTTTAAATGAAAAAAAAAAAGTCCAACTCGTAATGAAAAGAAAATGTATGTGTGTAAAGATTGGTAGAGAAAGAAGTGTTTCGGCTCGCAACATGTCAGCGTTGGCCCGAAATCCCCTTAAGAAAAAAGTTGTTTCACCAAATACTTTAGATGGGGTTCAAATATAACATATAAAATTGGGAGTGGTAAATCCTATATTCTCCATCATTTTCACTCAAAAAAAATGAATCAAAATCATCTCAAGAGCTCATAGAATATATTTTGAATCTCAAAGAGAAAGTCGATGACAGCAGTCTTGATGGTTTTAATGGTCGGCTGACGTTTTCTCTATTTTTTTCTGTATCTAGAAATGGAATGTGAAAGAAATGAAGGTGGGGATTGAAATGAAAATATTAAAAATACCGGGATCTAATGACACATGAATAGTAAATAAATGGCGATTTACGAACGCGTGAGCTGTGAGGATGAGTGAATAATAATCATTGTAGTTATAGTGATTTCATATAATATTTCAATATTATTATAAAAAAAACAAGAAATTTCCATTCGCACTCTAACTCCTAAAATTGAAATAGAATGAAGAAAACAATTAAAACCAATTCAAAAAAGGTGTAAAAAAAGTTTGAGAATACGGTGCAAACTGTATTCCTAAAAAATTTAACTTTTTTTGTAAAAAATTAATTTTTATTTATATGTTTTAAATCGTTTTGGCGTTAATCTCAAAAATAATTTTTAAAAAATAAAAAATATATCATTTTGATGCATTTCGGCACAAAAAATATTTTGAAAAGCAACTATAACCATACTTTTAAATAAAAAAAGCATCGATAATCCATGTTAGAGATGGGAAACAAATTAAAAAAAATAATAAAAAGATTGTGACAATTCAGTGAATTTTTTTCATAATAAAAACCTAGGGAACAAAATTAATATCGTAAAACCAAGTTTTCTAAAAGGTATCCCAATACCAACAAGGGCATCGAAGGAAAAAAGAAGAGTTTAATCACAATTTAGAGATTTTTTTTCTTAAATTCATGGAACTCCCAACATCCATACAAGAGCAAGAAGGGCATTAATTGAGACACGTCTAAATCTAAGAAACAGTCCTTGTTCAGAAACAGCATCAACTAAGGCCATCTACAACTATATTTCTAGGCTGAAAGACACAGTAGAAGACTGAAAAAGCAACAAAAAGAAAAAAGAAACAAAATGATGTAGTGAACCGGAGGCAAATAAACGACAAATAATGAAAGGGGCACAAAAAAAAAGGGACATAATAGCTTAAAATTGAGAAAACATGCACATAAAAAAGGGAAAAACGAAGCTAATGATGCATATGAACAGAGAAAGCAACACACAACTGAGTATAAAAAACACAAATGGAATAAATTAACGAAGAAATCCTTGGCATGGCAGTAAAACAATACACAACCGAGATTTTTAAGAGGAAGAGAGGCACAAAACATGTACAAATCAAGCACAACAACACAGATTAAGACAACAACAATCAATCAAAGGATATTAGTAAGAAAACGACATAATCAAGATCATCGCCATAGACATAGAGCCAGGGACAGGGAAAAGCAGTGAAAAAAATTCTTTTATAAAAGGGAGCTCGTCAACCAATTAACATCGAAACCAAACCTAATTGAAATCAATAACAACAAAATAATAAGGCACAGATGGCAGAGTCGGCGAGCAAAAGAAAGAAATAAAAAAGGAAGGCATAGCATGAAAAAATAAAACAATTAAGAACCCAATAAAAAGGTGAAATAATATATTTTTATTTTTTAAAATTTATTTTTAATTTTAATACATCAAAACCATTCCTAAACATAAAAAAATATTAAAAAAAGAAGAAGAATTTTGACCAATATTTATTTATACCACACTCCCAAGCAAGAACAAAATCTAACGTTCATATATGTTATATCAAGTCCTACTATGAAACACAAAATAGAAAGGTCCTCCTTGTGAAGTTTACTTCCGAAATTGATTTCAACCCTCGATCCAACGGCCAAATGCCAATCATAAAATGATTAGTCGAGCGAGCTTCTCAAGTCTTGAAAACTCCGTGGCAACACACTGCATTTCTCTCTTGTAATTTGGTGCTTGGGTTTCGGAAGAGACAGGTGCATCTGCCTGTGGATGTTCCATATAATCAAAGGGCTGTACATCTCGATTATTAAGAATTTAATTATTAATTGATCAAAAAGAAATGAGACTAGGTGAGCTAACATGATGAACCCTAATCAAACACCCTTCCGACGGATACCAATACAAAATTTGGTTCCGCGTATCTTGAGAAGTTGGTAGTTATTACGGGCACCATTTTTAAAAGAAATAAAGCAATCACTGCTAAGTGTATATTTAAAGCCATGCTCTCGAACCCACTCACCGGCACGTGAATGGTGGGTCAAGTTTAGGCTTAGCCCATTTATCAGGTGGCTAATTAAGATTTAAGAAGATCAGGTTTTATGTTAAATTGTAATTAATAGGTGAATTATTTAATCAAGTTGCACCATCAATCCAGAATGTAGAAGACGCTGTTCTCGAGACGAAAGAACCCATGTAGAAAACCCCCACATTCCACGTGATCGAGGTGGACAACCATATGAAAGAAGATCCCATCATTTAGCCGACTCTAATTTCCACATGCCTTTTTTATTACTTGATCAAGACCATGCTACTAAAAAATTACTTCTTCTTTATAATAATCTGAAAAGTGTTATAAATTTAAGATATATTTAAGACCAAGCAATATACCCATTAAATAGAATAAATAAGAAGAATCGAGATTACAAAAACAAAACCAAAGCTTTTTTTTTCATATTATCTTGTAAATGTAGTTGTAAACTAACATCATCTCAACTATACTTCTATTTATAATTTAATATATATTAATACGTGTAAGCCTAGATGTCATAAGAAGATATAGAGTTCAAATAAACTTGGAGATGATGAATGAACATGAAGATGAAGAGGTGAAAGAAGACAAATAGATATCCAAATATAATGTATGGTTTCATGACACTCTGCTTGGATTTTTTTAAACAACCTTACGCATTAGAAATCGCCTCATTAAAAACTTTATCAAGAGAAAACCCGATGAAAACAAAAACATGATCAAGGAAAAAAAAGTTTAGTGCATATTAACTCCTCCTCATGATTGTATCACCTTAAATCGTTAAGTTGTCGCATTTCAATGTCGCATTGCAATCTTTAAAACATTGTAGTTGGTAACGTTTTACTGAACAAGTTTACTAGATTATCTTTCGAGCAAATACGCTTAACCTCAATATCACCATACTTATCAAGGTCATGTGTGAAAAATAATTTTGGTGAAATGTGTTTTATTCTATCTCATTTGATGTATCCTCCTTTTAATTGAGTTATTCATGCAATATTGTCTTCATACAATATGGCTGGAGTTCCTCTGCTAAAGTATAAACCATATGTTCCGCGAATATGTTAAGTCATTGATCTCAGTCGCCCACACTCTCAACTTACTTCATGGATTGCAGGTATTTCAGCATGATTAAATGAAGTGACAACTAGTGTTTACCTTGTAAATCTTCATGATATAGTAGTATTACAACACCTAAAGAGATAAAATGTTTGAGACCAATTTTTATGTGGATCAAATAAATATTCAGCATCATCATACCCAACCAATCCATGATTAACATCTTTTAAATAAAATATTAGGTAATGAAAAATATGTTTAACTTCATTCCTATGTCTCCGGGTAGGAGAAGAACTATATCTTGCTAGTAAATTTACACAAAATGCTACACTAGGTCGTATATTATTAGCAAGATACATTAATGCATCAATTGCACTCATGTATGATACTTAGAGACCAAGTAATTCTTCATTATCCTCACCTGTGCAAATTGATTAGTGACTGAGAATTCCATTTACTAAATGCTCGATCTCTAAGCCAAGAAAAATATTTGTTTTTCCTAAATATTTTTCATCTCAGTTTCTTTCTTTAAATAATTTATTGTCTTTGATATCTCTCCAAGAGTTCCAATAATATTTAAATATCAATATACACAACAATAATAGTAAAGTCAAATTTTGACTTCTTTATAAAAACACGTGTGCATATAGGATCATTATTATACCCTTGTTTTAATAAATATTCACTAAGATAATTATACCACATGCATCTTGATTGCTTTAATGCATACAAGGATCTTTACAACTTGATTGAGTTAATTTTTTAATGATTTGAATTATATGCTTCACACATTTTAAATCCTTTAGGGATTTGCATATAAACATCATTATCAATTGACCTATATTAATAGGTCTAACTACATCCATCATTCACATCTAGTCTTTCATGAGTTGCCACGCTAATGCGATACATAAATGCAATTGCATATACTACAGAAGAATATGTTTTAATAGGTTCTAATTACATTTATCAAACACGTATTTAATCTTTCATGTGTTGTCAGGTTAATAAGATACCAAAATGTAATTACATCTACTACAGGAAAGTATGTTTTATCGTAATCAATACCAGATCTTTGTGAAAAACCTTGTGCCACTAGCCTTATATGTTATGATTTTTTTTCTCATTTTGTTTTCATATAAATACTCATTTGTATCCAGTTGGCTTTACACCTTCAGGTGTTTTGCAAGTGAATTTGATTTTGCCTGGATTGTTTCTTTCCATTTTTATCAATCATTTCCACGTCGACATTCTTTGAAAGATTTAGGCTCAAGTTCCTTGTTTTCGCTAATGGTATCAAGTGATATATTATATGAAAAATGATGTCGACAACTATTTCATTTCGATTTCATCTTTATTTTATAGAGACATAATTTATCGAGATCTCCTCATTTTCATTGTGTTCAGGTACCTAAACCTCTTTTGGGTTTTGTGATTAGTTATGTTTATATTATTATGAATGTTTGCCTCTTCGATAATGCCAACTTGATTATATGGTTCTTTTTTTCGAGGATTTTTGTCTTTTGAATTGGTTAGTCTACCACGCTTCTAGCGTGCCGTAGATTCATTTGCTATAATTTTAGTGGATTGTTCTATTAGGACTTCAATTTGGGCTGAAGCATTTGCAGTTAGTATATGAGATTCAGTTACTTCTTTTAAGTCAGTGGATGCATATAGTAGATGATTTGCTATGTGTTGCAAGCGAAATATCTTTTGAACTTATTGTTCATATTATTTTGTATGAGGATCAAAATTCAATAATGATTATGCATTCCATGCAATATTCTTTATCCAGTTGTTTAATTTATCCTTTTAATATTGAAAATATAGTCTTATCAAAATGATAATTGACAAATCATGATGTAAATACATTAAATCAATATGAAAAGGCAATCCTATTTTTAAGGAAGAACATTGAACCTTCAAAAATTATAAATCTTTCAAAATAGGAAAGTTTTAAACACATGATGTGCAATCATTAGATTTTTCACTTCCATAGATATAGCAAAAAATCGATATTGTTTGGAATCTCAAGTATTTGATTGTGTTTGATATGAGGTGAAAATTTGGAGAGAAACTATTAAGAAAATAAGATTTAAAGAATGTAATAAAAATATTTTAAAAAAAGGTTTTAAGGATGTTTGGTAAGAGATGAAGAAATTATTGATAATGATAGAATCTAGCTAATATAAATAAGATTAATCTAAATTAAATAATATTATAAAAGTTTAAAATCATATATATATTTGTGGTTTAAAGTAGAAATGAAAGAATAAATGAGAGTGGAATAAAATTGAATTAAAACAAAAAAGATGAGAAAAGGCACAAAAACTAAGAGTTTTCACCTTGAAAATTACTTTATCCTTCCCTCCCCAAGTAACACTTAACCATATTTTTGGGGTTAAATGTTAGCTTTTCTTAAATTCTTGTCTTCTTTAAAAATCATCCCAGTGAAAAATTACAAGGATAATTTCTCATCTCTTTACTCTCGTACCACACATCACCTTTCACTAAAGAAATCCTAAACTTTTATATCGATTGGATATCCATAGATCTTTTTAACAGCAAAAATCTTCGACGATTTTTTAGATTTTTTTCGAGAGTAGATTCCTCGTTTTCAATCAAACAGACCCACGGTTTCATTCCCCATGCCTCTTTATATTTTCCTTTTTTTCCCATCAAAAGCCCATTTTCCAAGGGAAAAAAAGAGTACCCCCACTTGTTCAAAATTGAGACTTTATTTAACGTAATTGCGAAAGAATTTTGGTGTGCGTGTTTAAGCTTCGGATTTACAGATGCAAAATGGGCGATGCGGGGTCTCATCGGAATCAAATTCTTTCAATGTAGAGGCTAAACCTTCAAATAGCTAACGGCAGTCGTTCCAATTAGAGATTGAGAGTGCTATTATGGCTTTGTAAGAGGGACTGCCAGCCCCAATTGCTTAAATCTTAATCCAACTAGAAAAAAAGCTAGCTAATTGCGAAGAACTGCATGCGGGCACCATGTGTCACATACCACGGCTGCATATGGGAATGTGAATGCAAGCATGATGGAACCCTGATTTACAAGGCAGCTGACCTTTTTATTATCTTTCCATTGCATAAAGTGTTGTATTTTTTTATTTAGGGTTTCCTGGTCATGAGATCTCAAATCACTTGAAGCCATTAGATAATTAACATTACTCGGATTCGATCATGTCATTAGGATTTGAATAAGGTGACATCCCCCTAATCCCTCACTGACCATTCTGAAACTAGTAGACTTCGGTGCGCTGGCGGCGGCGTGGGCTAGCTAGCCATGAGTGCTTTCGGCATCTATAATTATGTTGTAAATTGATAATACATTTTGGGCTCCTTAATCTTAACTAACCTACAAAACTTTCGACGATTATATTAAGCATACAATAACTAGCATGACACCCAAGAAAACAGTCTCATTGGAGGCTTTTGTGAGAGAACCGAGAGTTATTTAACATTAAAGAAAAATGAAAAACGAACAAGAAAAGGGAATGAAAGAAAAAGGGGAGAAATGTAGTTGAAGTCACATGGATGATAAGTTTAATAAGGAAATATATGGCGTTGGTCACTCGAAGAGAAAACCCTTGAATTCATTTAAGACCTGAGGAGAAGACATAGATGAGATTGACAATGAAAGCTTTCCTCCCTGCTGGTTGTTGAGATTTTTCAACAAATGGGGCACATGTCATGAACTATATACAACCGTTTGAAACCCTAACAACCATATCACATTCCAATTATAAATCATGAGCATACCCATCGTGGCTATTATCTTTATCCGATTCCCAATCTATTTTTCTGCTATCTTCCAAACAAGATATGTTTATTATAAAGAGCCCTCCACATGACAACACCAATTAGCAGTCTTTTTATTTTATTTTCTGTCTCCGATATCCGGTATTCCT
>Ga0307509_10011492_pt1 | contig 10710 bp, 17 predicted proteins | sample 10_EM_MG_FD_202245 | JGI IMG/M metagenome (GOLD analysis project Ga0307509, IMG submission 202245) | Populus trichocarpa ectomycorrhiza microbial communities from riparian zone in the Pacific Northwest, United States - 10_EM | ecosystem: Host-associated > Plants > Roots > Unclassified | place...
TTCTCCTGGTGAAGTTTCCTGATGTCGACGTTCCCGGCTAGGGTCGCATAGCCGGCAGCGATCTGACGAGACCTGGAGGTGAGGACGGGGCCCATGACGGGGCACCCGGTGGCCTGTTCCGTCAAACGGCTGAGAGACGGGTAGTGCGGAGAAGCGCGAGTGCACAGAGTGCGGAGAGTGGAGGTTTTGGTGTTGCCCAAGAAGGGGCACTGGGCTTTGAACTTGAGAACATTGGAGAGTTTGTCCATTCGGGAGAAGAGAGACCGGGAGAAACAAGGGTATGGGATTTGTGGGATTTTATACCCCGGTGCACGGTTGTTAGGCCATCCCTGATACCGCAAAAGCAGGAGGGCTGTGTCTTTGTCCGTGATGGTCGGTTTCCAAGTTCAACAACCAGCTCCGGCCCGATCCAACCGACCCGATGTGCTAGAGGGGGAGGTGGCTTCCGCCTCGGAAGCGAGATAGGTGGGTGCGAACCAAAACAAAGTAGGGTTAGGGCAGATGTGTCTAGTGGTGTACCTCTCGAAGTCAAGGTTAAGGGGGGGGGGGTGGCGTTCGCCTTCGATCCGAGATAGATGGGAAAGAAACCGAATGAATACGTTTTTTAGGTGGTTTGGGATCGCGCGGCTTCTTTGAGAAGCGAGTATGGGGGATTGGTCGGTGGTACGCACAGCGGTCGCGCTTGTGGAGGCGGCACTGCTCGTCCTCACACAATCGGCGCCTGTGTAAGTAGGGGGTGGAAAGAGACGTGTATGCACCGCCTAAGAAGGGAAGAATGTTAGCGCACCTCTCACCCATACCCTTACTAGATCCTTTCGTAAAGTTTTCCAACCCCAGAGTCCAACCGCATGTGATGTGTTTGTTTAACTCCGCGAAGGAGCGGGCCGCAGGGCTCACATACTCCGCCTCGTGGTTGGAGCTGGAGCCAATAGGCCGTCAGACTCGGTAGTGCTGCCCAGATTCCACGAGAGCAAGACCGAAGACACGTTGATGCGAAGCTAGGCCAGTGACATCGACATCATTCGCGTCGATGTTCCCTCCACCGAAAAAGAACCGTATGTGACCTTGAACGCCCTTCTGGAGTTTGAGAGGTGGTTGAGGAATCCGGGCTAGGAAACACATGAGCGGCGCAGGCAGTGAAAAAGGCATCAGAACGGATTGGGGAATTGACCGAGATGAAAACAGTTTACACCAACGCGCTAGCCTGTCGCGCTCGGCATGACCCTCCTATGGACTGGCAACGACGCCCCCAAGTGCCCGACCACAACCCCCGAGAACGCCAGATGGAACTTTGGGAGTTAACTCGCAAAGATAAGCAAGTGATGGAGCAGAGGCGTCATCCACGATCCGTGGCGGAACAAGTGGGATATATTTTCGACGGAGCTATCCGGAACCCTAATCTAATTTCGGTTTAGTGCGCAAAGGTGGTTATGCATTACAGTTTCTGTGGGACCCTTGAACTTGAGGCTGGATTCCAGCAGCGCTTCGAGTGGGCCATCCTCGGTTGGAAGTTACCAACCTGCCCACCGCCTGCAGCCCATGGTCCTTCCCCACACTCACGGACAACATCCCATGACCGTCCAGGTGCCTTGCGTTGGGGCGGGAGGAATGGCAGGTTAGTGAACCTCGTGCGTTTCAGGGGCACTGGTGAGATCGTGATGGAGATCAAGTCTGCCGTGAAGTTGGAAAGACCACGAGTACAACCGCGAGATCTACATACGTGCAAGTGGGCGGCTACAAGCTAGGTTTCTCATTATCCGATTCTGTGCCTGATTCTTCCATCACTGTGGTGAGAGCGGCCGACTAATTATAATCACACAAGCCTTGCCGTCGCCCCGGCACAAAGCCTACCAAAGGGCTTAGAAAATAAGAACGAATTTGGGGTGGAACTTACGCTGACCCCGTATGAATCCCCCCCCCCTACCTAATCAGTTTCCGGAGTCTCCCTACCAATCGGTGATCCGAACGAAGTATTTGCCTTGAAGAATAATCACATAAACAAATCCTCAAACGTTGTTCCAGGCCTCATTCTCAAGGCGCGGCCGTAGAGCTTCGCGTAGTTGTTCAATATCTTCGCAGCCATAATCCACACCTGGCTGTGCCTCAAGGACGTCGTGGCTGCAAGGTAGGTTCCGTTGAGTACGAGCTCTGCACCTCCACGAAACCCTACCGTTCAAATATATGCGTTTTTACTGCTTCTAGGGGACGGTTACGGAATACCGAGGGTCCAGATTTCCAGCAATGGAGGCAAGACCAGACATCCGTTTCCGGAGGGGGGAGTTCGACCATGAAGTCTGACATCTCATCCCGGCGCAGAGGCCGCCAGCGTGTAGAAGGGTTGGAGTTTAGCCTTGAGACCTTCAAAACGATGGCGATTAATCGCGGGGGCGAAGTAAATCGACTCCACTTACCGGACCCCGCCAGCTGAGGATATTCAAGGCGCCAGTCCCCCCGTTGGACTGTGGTTGAGTGAGGAAGCGGTGATTCCCCAAATCCATGCCCGCATCAGTGACCGTGGCCGGGTTTTCGCCGGCAGCCAGGACGACCTTTTTCCTCAATTCGAAATCCAGATCGCGATAGGATAGTCCCCTTAGTATTTTTGACCATGGTTTCTCCTTAGAGTCAAGGGCCACACCTGTATCAGGTTCCCAGTTAAAGCCGCAGGTGTGGTGTATCACCTCCCGGGCACCCATGCCGCGGATATCACACGGCCCCCCACAAAAGAAGGAGATCGGAGCGAGGAAAAGGGCATCTCGCGTCTGTAACCCCTCAGGGAGTAGTTCTATGAGTGTCGTCCGGCGTTCTTCGTAACACTGAGTCGTCAGCTGCGGTAGCCTGGACACGGTGTCCGATATGAGGGCCGCGAATTCTTCATCAGTCCCATCCAATAACGTGTCTCGAACGCCAGGCAGGACGCGGATATCCCCAGCAGAGGGTAGCGGAGAGGATGATCCTGAAGCACCTCGGTACTCAGCAAGCATACTGTCGATCTCCTTTCCCCGTGCTACGCGTTTCAATCTCAATTCCCTCAAGATACGATTGGAACGAAGTCGTTCCATGTAAGAGTTGGTGGAGGGTTGCAGCTTGGTCCACTCTTGACGGAGGTCAGGAACAGATAAAGCACAAGAATAAGACCCTAGAATACTTGCCTTTGTTCGTGAGTGGCCTTGCTACATTTGCACCTGGGATCTCCTCCGCCCACCGCCTTCCCGTTTGACGTGTCACCTCGTCGCTCCATTCTGTTTCGCGGAGGCGGGCGATCATCCTGGGTGTTGTCAATATCGGTTCAAACGATCCGGGTAGGACACTCACTGATCGACGCGTGCAGACCTGGTATCCTTGCGTACATTCTCTTGATGAAACCTCTCAAGGTACTCCCATTCCTTCATTTGAGCACGAAACTGCGAAACGTCATCGGTCAAGGTGGGTTGGGGAATTCGTGGGGGGTCAAATCTCACTGGTTCCCGCGCAGCACTGGCCTCTCGGTAACGGGACTTGACGGACTCTTGATCCTCGGGTTTGGCTGCCTGGAGATCCCGAACAAGTCTCTCGATGTCCTCCTGAATGAAATAACCTGGACCCGTGGTCAGGACACGAAATATGCATGGAGGGCAGAGGTTCGGACGCACGGCTATCGCCCTCCCACGGCAGCACACTATAAAGATTTTCGCGAATCGTGAAGGGGAGCAAACCCTCCACGGTACATATCTTGTCCCAAGCTGATTGTAGGGGGACTCCCCTATACCCCGTGTCATAACCGGTAGCCAGGAAGCGAATAAGGAACCGTGACCTACGTTTTCAGGATGCACTTCTTGCAAATTCTTCGGTATAAGATCCAATTCACCGCAGGACGAGGTTTCGCGCAATTCTAAAAACGCAAGCTGAGTACGGTGTCCACGTATCGTGATGGAGGGCGTACATGACAGTAAGGGTGGAACAGAAGATTGGAGTACGCGATTTCAGTCAAGTCTTGAGGACAAGGGGGCAACTTTTCGATGGCCGAAAGAGCAGCGGTCCAGACAAACCTTGAGGACCTGCTAGTGAGGACACCTCGAAGAAATTTGTTGCACCACGAGAGACGGAGTAGATCCTTCGGGTGTAGGCAGCGGAATATCTGATAATCAGGGGTCTCGTTGAGATAAACGATCCTCAAGAGTGGTGTTAGACCCTGACCTCGTATAACACGTCAATCGGGACTTTGGAGAAGCTTCCTCCCTTTTTCCCCTTACTGCGAGTCACGGTGCTGCGAACTGACTTCTTTGCACGTCCATATTCGTCTCCGCTGCCATCATCGGTCTCTGGTTCTGCTTCTCCTCGCCGACGCTTTGGAGGCATGGTGAGGGCTCGGGAAAAACAAGAGCTTGAAGTTGCGGAAGGTGTTGGAAGAACGATAACTAGTGCGATCTGCCCAGATGGCCCATCGAAATGTCCACCATGATCGACGGCGAGCCATGCACCTCTCAAATCTCAACGTCGTTAACAGTAACCCCCCTCACCAACGTCATCCCTCATAGCAGGCGTCCGGCGGTAATCAAGATCACAGGAAGAGGTACGCGATTGGTGGGCAGGTTGCGACCGGAAGTTCAGGTCCCCAGACTCCGTGCAAGCGCGAACATCCGATCCCTGTTGCCCATCCACGCTGTCTCACACCCCACAGTTTCAACGTTCAACCTCTGAGTGGATGCCTCCATTGAATGTTCAATCACCTTGTTCAGCCACTTGATTTTCGATGCAACTGAAACGATGGCATGCAACTCTGGCCGAGCCTCACCCACCACACCACGATAAGTGGAAAATCTCCATGTTCGGTGCGACTCTGTTGGTCTCTGGGAATTTAGGCGGGCCGCCATCAACGCTGTTCGACGTTTGACACCCATTGTCAAGATCCGAGTCCCGGTGCGATCGCGAAGCTCCGCAGTAGTAGTTCATACCGTATTGTTCGACACCTGACGATGCACATCACCCAGGGTGGGACTATACTTATCCCCTTTGTATGACACCGCCGTTGCGCTGCGCCTCCTGATACACCCGTGCTTCGTGCACATGAACTACGGCCGCGAAAGCGATGGGGCGCGCCGGCCCCTTCCCGCGCCCAGTCACTACGAACTCGTATCCTTCGGCGGCCCTGACCAACCCTCGCTGAGCTTCTAATGGCCTTTCTCGACTCTCAAGTCCATGACCAAGGCACCCCCACCCCGGAGCGGATCACGCATCGTGTCTCTCCCGTCCGACGCTCCCACCCATTAACTTAGCTTCGGCTAGCCCAAGGTCTCCCTTCCAATTGCCGAAAGCTTTCCACCCCTATCCAATCCCCGGGGATCGCTTGCTCGTGTAAGCAACGTGGTGCGAACCACCATCGAATGAATCGCCTCTGTGAGGCTCGGTGATCATGATCATGATTGGGCACAAGGTCCTTCTCGGCTTACGCGTCGCTGCGGGCACCATGCGGCCCATAACAAGCGAACGCGTGCCCAGGCTAGATATACTTAGCAGGTACTTCCCGACCCTCGCCCCCATGACGCGGGTCGCGAATCCTTACGATCCCGCCGCACAACGAGTTGATCGGCCCAGTTCAATTACCAGGGAAACCCCCTGTCCAGGGGATAACCGCGTCGTTCGCTCCCTCTCAATACCGATGGCCCTGTTCTCCGTGAGTTGAGTGGGTGATTCGCCTCGCCCCGCCTCCCCGCACGGCCCATTCTGGACCCTTTAAAGGCCTTCGGTTCGCAAGGCGTGATTATCCAGGCCGCCCCCGCCCTCGCCCCCGTACCATGATCCTTCCAGGTTTCATCGCCGCTCTTTTCTTCTCTTCGTTCGTTGCCGCCAACGTTCTGCCCCGAGCTCCATTTGAGAGGTAGGTATGATTTCGTCTGTTCTTTTCCGTACTGCGTTAAACTTCGCCCTTTCCTAGGTGCGCTACGGTTGTCTCCTCGGAGAGCATTACCAGGGCGGAGGATCGCTTTGCAAGCCTCAAAGCCTTGAACAAGCTTTCTACCGCCAGGAATGTCACCGTTCCTGTTGTGTGCAAGTGGCCATTCATCCCCTCCTCTGAGAGTGCTCGGAGCTGATGTTCTGAATCCACGTAGTCCACGTCATCACCAAGAATGATACCTTGGGGGGCGGAAACATCCCCGATGCGCAGATTACTGCCCAAATGAAGGTTTTGAACACTGATTACGCAAAGACCGGCCTCAGTTTCAACCTTGCCAACACCACCAGAACCAGGAATGAATCCTGGTTCAACGATATTGGTCCCGACTCGTGTGTTGTGATTTCACCGCCGGTGACGCCAGCTCACCAATGTATTGTTCAGGTCTCAGGAGGTCGATGCCAAGGGTGCTCTGCACGTGGGAGGTCCAGAAACCTTGAACGTTTACACTGTCGGGTGAGGGCACCCCTCTTCACGTCGTTCAATGGCCAACACTGACACAACATCAGCTTCGCCGATGGTCAACTTCTTGGATTCTCCACCTTCCCAGATGACTATGCTGATGCTCCCAAGTTGGATGGTGTTGTTATCTTGTACTCTTCCCTCCCCGGTGGCACGAAGGCCCCCTTCGACCTTGGACGGACCCTTACTCACGAAGTTGGGTAAGTTACTTCCCGTGGCACCCAGCGAAGCAGAGCTAACACCCAGCTAGTCACTGGGTTGGACTTTATCACACCTTCCAAGATGGATGTTCCCCTGGTGATCTCGTCGATGATACCGCCCCCGAAGCTGAATACGCTTTCGGTTGCCCAGTCGGTCGTGACACTTGCACCGGCGATTCCCTCCCTGACCCGTAAGTGACCGACACCGATGGATTGATTTGGTGTTCTGACTCGGGACCTTTGAACAGTATCCACAACTTCATGGATTACACTGATGATTCGTAAGTCTGCTCTGCCATCAATCGATGACTCGGTTGCTCATCCACCTTCCTCTCTAGGTGTATGACTGAGTTCACTCCTGGGCAAACCACTCGTCTCCTCGACCAAATTGCCGTGTACCGCAAGCTGTAGATTCGGGCCGTTATTGTTGAGCTACTAGTAGTACTATATACCCATCGTAATTTTCAGTCTTCCAAATCCGTTTTTTTTCGTGAGCCCAGAACTCTTAGGGAAGGTGTGCGATCTCAGCTACTCCGTCGGTTCGCCCCAGGCGAGTTGATGGTGACTCAGCGCAATCCAGCAAATTTGGCAACGTTCGAGTCCTTCAAACATCCGCACGTGACGGTCACGTCGAACGCGTGCCAATTATCTTCAGACGCTGAGGTCACCACTTCTTCTCCAACCACCACCTCACCCACGACGATGACCTCGCGCCGGCAATCGCGCCGCGTCACCAAGGCGGATGTAGACTACAAAGAAGACGCCAACTCTGCTCCGAGCGAGGACGAGGTTGTGCCTGTTCCCACAAAGAAGCGTAAGACTGCTGGCGGTGGGCAGAAGGAAACCTCCAAACGAAGGAAAGGGAAGCTTTCAAGGCTCCCTGATATGCCGCTAGATGTCCTATATGAGGTAACACCTGGGAAACCTCGAGGAACCGAAAGACACTGAGCCCTCTTGGATCCAGATCTTCTCGCACCTTCACCCACGGGATCTTCTCCGGATCTCGTGGACCACTAAGGCATTTCGCCGCGTTCTCACGACCACTACTTCCAAGACCGTTTGGATGGATTCATTTGCCTCCGTCAAAGGACTTCCCCCCTGCCCCGATGATATGAACGAGGTCGAGTACGCCAGCTTCCTGTTCAATCCCCTTTGCCAGGTACGGATCGGTGACCCCTCCGCAAGTTTTGCCTTCTTATGTTCCGGCTAGTGCTGTCACAAGTCACGTGCACCCATTACCTGGAAGATCTGCCGTAGAATATGCAAGGATTGCCACGAGACCGAGTGAGTTCCGATGATTCCACTTAGAAACCCTCCCTGAAGTCGTCGTACAACGTCTACCAGAACAATTCCCACTTACGATGCTTGGTCGCTGTCCCCAAAGCGTTACGATTCCGTAAAACCGGTTTCAAAATCATTAACCGAGATTATCCCGACCCATGCAACTCCGGCTAGACGTAATAGGTTTTCTCCGACCGTCAGAGGTCCAACCATCTAACTATCTACAGCCAAGTACAGGAGATCGTGGGAACACACAGTCTTCTTGAGAGCTGATGTCAAAGCATTCCTCGAAAAGGTTTGCGCCGATGGGCTCTCCGATAGCGACATCACAGCAATCGTTGAGGAACACGCAGAACGTTTCACAAAAAGGAACGAGGTATGGTCTCGCCTCGCCCACACCGTTTCCCTGCCTCACGTGCGCAGTTTGCCTCTGCAGGCGAGATCTGGGGAGAATCGTTAGAGGCAGAAAAAGATGAGGCGAAGGAGCGACTCAAGTCGCTGCGTTACGAGAAGTACCGCGTTTATCCCCGCTCCGGAACACGTGCTCACCTGGGAATTCAGAGTTATAGAAAAGCTCAAAGGAGAAGGGTGGGCCGAGGAACTGGAGCAACACCCGTCCGCCTACTCGGCCTTGAGAGATATTGCCGGAGTCAGAGTCGCAAAAACCCTTACCGATAGAAGTGCGTCATTGACGGGTCTCCCACAGTACTTGCTAACAACCGGGCAGCTTGGGAGAGACTCAAGCGTTCAGTCCTCAGTTGGATGAGTGACAAAAAAACACAGCGGATCCAACGTGAGACGAGGGACATGATCTCGACTCGTGCCAGAGAACTTGCGGAGATCATCGAGACAAAACAGCGACAGGGCGAACCAAGCGACTTCTATCCTTTGAAAGAGGACATATGCTGGATCCCCGATATCAGGACCACCATCACCGAAGGCTCGGCTGAAGAATTCGAAGCGTTAAAGGTCGGGCTTCCTGACAGACTTCTGCTCTTGATCGCCGAGTTCAAAGAGGCCCGTTCGGCCGCATTGCTGCCCCTGCTACCATACGAGAATCGGTCTATGGATAGGCTCTCGCTCGCGACTACTTGGTTCCAATGTGAACGCAGTTGGTGTCAGGCCTTTCGTTACGGCGGAGCCCTGGTCCACGGTTGTTTCAAGCGGCCCTACTCCGACTCTTCAGAATCTGACCGGTATTACATGGACTTAGTGGGGCGACCGTGGGCCCTCGGCCAAGGCACCTTGTTCTTCGAGAAGAAGGCAGAACGGGCGAGAGAATTGATCCTGGCCGTGGGGGGTGACCCTGAAACAATGACCCACGAGGAGATGGACAACCAAGGATACAGGTTCGTTAGACGCCAGGAAACAACCATTTCATTCGAATCCTTTTACTCATTGGTATGACGCCTTCTCTGCGTTCGAGTTTGCGGGAGTTCGTTTCTGATGCGGGAGCTACAGGTCCGAATGCGCGATGGACCCAACGAAACGCTCAATTGGAGGGCGCTAAAATCTGACGAAACACCCGAATACACATTGAGGTTCGGGAATCCAACCATGTCGAATTGGAACTGCAAGCATTGCTGGAGATCGAATACTTTGAACCCGTACGAGTCGAAGGACAAGCAAATGGCGGGTATAATCGGTCACGTCAAAGCGAAGTACGTAGTCTAGTCCCCCACCCTATGTGCGTCTATCGTCCGGGAGACTCACCCCCTCCTTCCTCTGTTCACGTAGGCATAACATCGACAATCCTGCTGAAGAGGATTACTACTTCAATTGGGCCGATGGGGTGCCTCAGTTCGTGCATTTGGACGGGAACAACGATGGGGTATAAGCTTTTACACGACCCCACACGTTCGCTTGCTTTACTTTTTTTGCTTGTGGTAATAAATCGTCTGTTGATCGCACACTCCCAAAGATCTTGGTCTGGGCCGTCGTAGTTTGGAGAGCGAGCACCCTTCTTGCGGTTTACGTCCCCGCGCCCAACTGCAGGGTTTTTAGCCTACAAACATAGAATGGTCACCGCGGCCGCTCAGCTCTTTAGCACGCCGGCGCTGATTTGAAGACTGGTTAGCCAGGTGCGTAACCTGTGCACATTACCAATCTTTGCCTCCCACCGCCATGGTTTCCACACGGCGGAACACGAAACCCCGTGAAGTCACCCAAGAAGGGGCTTCTTTTGGTAACAGTGGCGAGGTCCACCATCCGGGCGAACATTCGAGGCCCGCCAGTATACCCAGCTCCAAATCCAAAGCGTCGATAACACTTATCTCGAGGCAAAAAGGGAAACAACTCGAGAAGCGCCGCAGTGTTGGAAAACTTTCAAAGTTACCTGTTTTACCGCCGGATGTCCTGTACGAGGTGATCTACGGACCCGTTCATATCGCCGACGGGGTGCTACTGATGCGTTCGTAGATATTCTATCTTGCCCATCCAGCGGATCTACTACGGATGTCGTGGACCAACAAAGCCTTTCGTAACATCCTCACGGGAAAGTCCTCGAGACGGATTTGGGTGGCCGCTTTCGATAACATCCCTGAGGCACGACGGCCGCCTCCTTGCCCCGAGGACTTGACAGAAATTGGATACACGAAACTTTTATATAATCCATTTTGTATGGTGTGTGTTCGTGTGAATCTCTCCTGACATGGCTGATTCGTGAGAGTAGGATTGCGGCGTGCGGCGTGCCCCAGCTTATTGGGCAGCTCGTGTGAGATTCTGCAATGATTGTATCAAGAATTGGTATCCCATTCTCAGAGACACTGCCCGTTCGTCGTTTGACGTTGGACCCTAGGGTGACTATCGCACCCGAGGACATACCTCGAGTTATCTCCG